>Ga0182011_10000117_pt1 | contig 61133 bp, 57 predicted proteins | sample 711E1DmetaG_FD_120481 | JGI IMG/M metagenome (GOLD analysis project Ga0182011, IMG submission 120481) | Permafrost microbial communities from Stordalen Mire, Sweden - 711E1D metaG | ecosystem: Environmental > Terrestrial > Soil > Wetlands > Permafrost | place: Sweden: Stordalen | collected...
ATCGAACAGTTGCAACGGGGCCTCCAGCGTTGCGGTGGGCTGGATGTCCATGTCGTGCCAGCGCGAATACTCATCAGTGAGCAGGTTTTTCAGGGTGTTTTGGTCCGTATTGAGCGTGCTTTGTGCCGCAATCAGATTTGCGCGGCTGGTGGCAACCTGTGCCTTGTCCTGCTGGACGCTCAAGATGGCAAGCGTGCCGATTTGCACGCGCTGGTTGTCCTGGTCAAGCTGCGTCTGGGCGAGCTTCAGCGCCTCCTGCTGCACCGTCACGTTGTCCTGCGCGTAAATGAGCTCGTAGTAGGCATTCTCAACGGCGGTAACACTGGTGATGACCTGTTGGCGCAGGCCCTGTTCGGAATATTTCAGCCGGTTTTTGGCGACTCTGATTGTCAGCCGCGTATTATCAATCCAGAAGTTTTTCAGCAACGGTTGATCCAAAGTGACGCCAATTAAACCGCTGGAATTTTCCGGTTGGGTGGTGCCAGTAGTCTCGGAAATATTGCCGCTGAAATCGTATTGCAAACCCCACGGCAGTGAACCGTTGATGCCGGAGTTGAATGAGTTCTCCTTGAACACGGATCCCGGACTTTGATTAGTGTTATATGAATTGTAGGCGCTAGAAAACGCGGTAAAAGTGTGCTTGCCGGAAATGTTGAGCAGCGGATCATAACCGCCATAAGCCGCGTGCAGGTTGTAGAGGGAGATTTGCGGTTGGTAACGCTCGATTTGCACGTCGAGGTTGTGTTGCAGCGCTTCCTGGATGCAGTCCTGCAACGCCATCTCGCGCGACGCAACCGCATTTGTGCCCGTTTGCGCAGCGGCCATGAAAACCGTGGAAAACAAAAACAAAGCAATGTTAAAATTTTTCATCTTGCAAAATATAGGACCCGTTCAAACGAACCGCGTTCCACGGCCAAAGTTGTGTCTTCGCCTAAACTTGCCGAGTTTAAGACGCGCCGGCAATCCAAGAGGTAACCATTTGGTTAACTCGGGCTTGCAGCGGTCGCCGGCATTTCCTCGATTTTCGCGTTCTGTTCAAGAAACGCGAGCACTTTTTCACGCGCAATCTGGTCGTAAAGTTCCGGCACGCCGTTGCGCTTCTGCAAATCCTTGAGAAATTTTTCCAGGGGGATTTGATACATCGTCGCCAATGCCTGCGCATGTTGCAACACTTCCTCCTGTGAAACCTTGATGTTTTCCTTTTCCGCGATGTGCTGGATCAAAAACGCCAGTTTGACGCGTTCTTTGGCGTCACGCGTCGCGGCGGCGTAAATTTCCTCCTTCTGCTTCTCGATTGTTTCGCGTCCAACACCGCGCTGCGAATTTTCCCGCACGATGTTATAAACCACGTTGCGCGTCTCGTGCGCCACGGCGGTTTCCGGCAAATCGAAATTCACACGGTCAAGCAGGGCGCGGATAATTTGCCCACGGATTGCTTTTTCCTGCGAATATTTCAGCTCGTTCTCCAGATCGCGGCGGACACCCGCGCGCAACTTCTCCAGATTTTCCGCGTCGTATTTTTTGGCGAGCGCATCGTCAACCGGCGGCAAAACCTTTTCCTTCACCTCGACAGCCTCAACCTCAAAAACGCCCTTTTTACCGGCGAGTTCCTTTGTCACGAAATCGGCTGGGAAATCCACGTTGACCGTGCGTTTGTCGCCCGCCCTGGCACCAAGGAGTTGATCGGCAAAACCCGGAATGAAACTGCCCGGCGCGGTGTCCACCCAGAAATTTTTTTGCTCGGTCAAACCCTTTGCCGTCCGCGCAGTGTCTGTAATCGGCTTCCCGTCGCACGTGCCGGTGTAATTGATTACGGCGATGTCGCCCAATCGCAGCTCGCGTGCGACCGTATCAAATTTCGTGTGCTGCTGCGCCAGCATTTTGAGCGCGCGTTCCACATCCACATCCATGACGGATTTGTTTTCGCGTTTGACGGGCAGGCCTTTGTATTCAGGCAGTTGAAATTCCGGCGCGGTTTCAATCGTCGCGGCAAATTGCAAATTTTTCCCGCGACCGAATTGGATTTCCTCAATGTCCGGATAGCCAATGACGGCGATTTTTTTCTCGTCCAGCGCCTTGCGATAGGAATCGCCGATGAGCTTGCGTTTGACCTCGTTTTTGATGTCCAGCTCGTGCTTTTTTAGCACGAGGTTGCGCGGCGCCTTGCCCGGGCGAAAACCCGGCAGCGACGCCTGCTTCTGAAATTCCTTTGTCGTGGAATCGAAGGCCTCGTCCACGGCCTTCGCATCCACTTCCACCCGCAGCAATTTTTTGCACGGTGACAAATTTTCAACGGTGATGTTCACAATTCATTTGAGTTAAACGAGCCGCGCAGAATAAATGAATCAGACGGATTCCGTCAACGGTTTTGATGGATTACCAACCACATTTCCGCTTTGATGTTGCGGAATGAAGCCAACCACGTTTTTCATCACCGGCACGGACGCCGGCGTTGGTAAAACGCGCTGCTGTAGCGGCAAAAACAGCTTGCATTTTTTCAACCCTGTCTTAATTTGTCTTACAAATGAGAGCAACCATGACCATCAGCTTGCCGCCACGCTTGCGGCGCAATGTTTCCCGAGTGGCCAAAGGCGCCGGTTTGACTGAAAGCGAATTCGTCCGCCGTGCCGTGGCCCGACAGCTTTGGGCCGAGGCATTTGAGGAGACCCGCCGCCGGCTATTACCCAAAGCCCGCGCAAAAGGCATCTACACCGACGAAGATGTTTTCAAACTCGTCTCGTGAAAGTTGTTTGCGACACAAACATTCTTATCGCCGGGCTGGTCACGGATGGACTTTGCCGGGACATTGTCAAACGCCGCCTGCCCTCGCTTGAGCTTTTTACTTCAAAGCCGTTGCTGCGCGAACTTGCGGAAAAATTGAAGGAAAAGTTTGGCGTCGAGTCGGAAGAATTGCCGCTCCTCGCTGCTTACGGGGAAAAAGTTTCGATTATCAAACCTTCACACTTGCCGAAACCAGTTTGTCGCGATCCAGATGACGACGAAGTGCTTGCTACTGCTGTCACCGCCCAGGTAGATGTCATTCTTACTGGTGACAACGATTTGCTATCGCTGAAAACTTTTGAGGGTATTCGGATTCTTTCCCCACGCCAATTCGTCGAATTGCTGGATGCGAAAAAATGAAGCGAACCGCGTTTTTCATCACCGGCACGGACACCGGCGTTGGTAAAACGGTGCTGACCGCACTGCTCGCGCGTTATTTGCATGAGCGTGGTGTCCGCGCGGCGGCGCTCAAACCCATTTGCTCCGGCGGGCGTGGTGATGCCCGCGCGCTTCGCGCCGCCATGAACGGCGCGCTCACGCTTGATGAAATCAACCCGTGGCATTTCCGCGCGCCGATTGCGCCGTTGCTTGCCGCGCGTCGTGAACGGAAGCGGATAAAACTGTCGCAGGTGCTTGCACATATCCGCGCGATACAAAAGCATTTTGATGTTGTGTTGATTGAAGGCGCGGGTGGTTTGTTGAGTCCGCTCGGCGAAAAATTCGATTCGCGCGATTTGATTGCAGCGTTACGCGCCATTCCAATTGTCGTTTGCCCGAACCGGCTCGGCGCTGTGAATCAAGTATTGTTGACGATCGGGGCATTACCGCGCAGCGCAGCGGCCAAAGCGTGTGTTATTTTGATATCGCCATCCAAGCCGGGTTCTTCGACGGCTGCGAACGTGAATTTGCTCGCAGAATTTTTTGATAAGGGACGGATTTTCCAGCTGCCGTGGCTGGGCAAGCATTTTAGTTTGGTGCGCGGGTTGAACAATTTGTGTGCGCAAAGAGCGCTTCGGAAACTGGCATTGGTGTTTTGAATTTTCCTGCAAAAAATCGTTGCATTTTCCCCGGCAACAGATAGAAATTTGTCAGGCGGGAGAAATGGCTCGACCTCCTGCCGCTTGGACGCCACATCGGTTCCTCACGACCAAGTTTGCTGTTTTATGAGTGGATTATCGTTTGTTGTCGTGGGAGCCGCTTCTAATCAAGCGGAACTCATCTACGTTTGGAAACAGGCAACGCCGGAAGGCAAGGCGGTCATCGCCTGTCTCGTCGTCTTTTCGGTGATTGCCTGGTCGGTGATGACTTCCAAGGCCCTGCAAATGCGCCGTGCGCGCCGGCTGAATTATTATTTCAACGAGGAATTCCGCGCGCAAAAATCCGTGCTCGAACTTTTTGACCGCAAGCTGCAGGTCGAAGGCTGCCCGCTTTATGCAGTTTATCAGGTCGGCTGCGTGCAACTCGACGCGCGGTTGCGCGGCCCCGGCGGTGAACGGCGCAAGCAACGCGTCACGCTCAAAAACATGGAGCATGTCAAACGCGCCATTGAAAATGTCGTCGCGCAGGAATCGTTGAAATTGGAATCCGGTTTGATTTGGCTGGCTATTGCCGCGAATGGCGCGCCGTTTCTCGGTCTGCTCGGCACGGTTTGGGGTGTGATGAGCACGTTTGCCGGCATCGCGCAGCAAGGCTCGGCGACGATGGCGGCGATGGCGCCCGGCGTCTCGGCGGCGCTCATCACCACGGTGGCTGGACTGCTGGTGGCCATTCCCTCGATGTTCGGCTACAATTGGCTCGTGCATAATCTGCGCGTGTTCACCGTCGGCCTCGATAATTTCGCGCAGGAACTCGTTTCCAAAATGGAAGCGGAGTTTTTGGAGGATGAATAGCGTGGGTTGAAAGTTAAAGATTGAAAGTTGCAAGTTAACATGGCCACTGCCCGACAATTTGAAGATTTGGCTGTTTGGCAGGAAGCCCAACAGATCGTTGGCGCGATTTATGCCGTGTCGAAACAGCGCACATTTAATCAGGATTTCGGTTTACGCGATCAAATCCGGCGTGCCGCGGTTTCCACTGTGTCCAATATCGCCGAAGGATTTGAGCGCGGAACACGCAAGGAGTTTGTGCAATTTCTGAACATTGCCAAAGGGTCGAATGGCGAGGTTCGTTCGCAACTTCATGTTGCATTGGGACAAAAATACATCAGCGAAAAAGAATTTGCTGTGTTGCGTGAGATGGCGGTCCTGCTGTCACGAAGGCTGTCGGTCTTTATCCGCTACCTCGAAGGCTATGCTGGCAATTCGCGCGTGCGAAAACCGGCCAGCTGCCAGTCCAAAAACTTGTAACTTTTAACCGGCAACGTTCAACCAACAATGCGACGATTTTCCCAGCGCAATTATCTCGTGACGTTGAGCGAAATCAACATCACGCCGCTGCTCGACCTCGCGTTCGTGCTGCTCATCATTTTTGTCATCACCACTCCGCTGTTGGAACAAAGCATCAACATAAAACTTCCGCGCGGCGGCCAGCCCGACAAATTTTTAAACAAACGCGACATTCGCACCGTGGAAGTGAGTGTGACGGGCGTTTATGCTCTCGACAAACAACGGATGAGCTTCGAACAATTGATTGCACGCCTCGCTTCCGACTTCCGCATCAATCAAAACATCATTGTCTACATTCGCGCGGATCAAGACGATCCTTACAAATACATTGCCGCCGTGATTGATGGCTGCCAGCGCAACGGCATCACGCGTTATTCGCTCCGCACCGAGCCGACACAATGAACCGCCTGCAAAAAAAATGCGTCATGGCCACGGTGGGCGTTCATCTCCTGCTGCTGGTGATTTTAATTGTCGGGCCGGCATTCTTTGTGCCCAAGTCGAAGACTGACGACTTCCATCTGCTCGATGTCATTCCGGCGAATTTAATTGACGCGTCCTTCAACAGTGGTGCTGCCAATGCCCAACCGCCGCCGCCTGTTCCCGTGGTGACACCACAGCAACCACCGCCGACTCCGCCTGCGCCTGTAACGCAGCCCACGCTTGCGGAAAGGATCGAGAGGATTTTCAAACCCGAACCGCCCAAGCCGACGCTGGACAAGGTTCAACCGCGCAAGATTCAAATCAACAAACAACTTGTGACACGCACCCCGCCTAAAAATGTTCCAGACAATTCGCAACAGGCGCGGGCGGTTCGCAATGCCATTCGGAATTTGAAGAAGAAATTCGCACCGGGCACGGTGGTTGACATGCCTGGCAACAGCAGCGGCGCGGCTTACGCGAATTACAGGGACGTTATTGCCAGCATTTACTACGAAGCCTGGACTCCGCCGGGTAATGCCGACAACGACGAGGCCGACACAAAGGTCAGCGTGACCATCGCGAATGATGGCACGGTGATTTCCGCGCGCATTATCACGCCGTCGGGCGACACGCACGTGGACGCCTCCATCCAACGCACGCTGGAGCGTGTGACATTTATTGCGCCATTTCCAAAGGACGCGGTGGAGAAAGAGCGGACTTACATCATTAACTTCAACCTCAAAGCCAAACGAATGCTCGAATGAAAAAAAGACTTTTTAACTCAATCAAAATTTGCCTGCCGATTTTTTTCGCGACGGTCGCGATCCAATTTTCCAGCGGCCAGGACGAAATCCAGATTCAAAAGCAAATTGACGTTCTCGGTCAAATGAAGCCCGTTCCCGTTTCACTCGACGGTTTCAGCGGTGAAGTCGCGGATGTTTTGAAGTTCGACCTTTACGTTCAAGGCTTCACATTCGTCGGCCCGGACGCGGCGCAATATCAAATCAGCGGCAGCAGCGCCGGCAATATTCAAGGGCGCGTCGTGGACCGTTTCAGTAAAAACACGATGCTTTCCCGGAGTTATAATGGCGCATCGTTGCGGCGCCAGGCGCACGCATTTGCCGATGACATCGTGCAGGCCGTCACCGGCAAAAAGGGAATCGCGCAGACACAGATCGCATTCAAAGTCAAAGCCGCCGGTGGCAACGGGGAAATTTACGTCGCCGACTTCGACGGCCACAACGCGAAGGCCGTCACACACGACAACACCATCGTCGCCGCGCCCGCGTGGGTGCCCGGACAGCTTGCGCTTTATTACACGTCTTACAAACTCGGCAACCCGGACATTTTTTATCACAACTTGAGCACCGGCCAGCGCCGTGCCATTGCGGGTTTTTCGGGTTTGAACACCAGTGCTGCGGTGTCACCGGATGGCACAAAAGTGGCGATGATTTTGAGCAAGAGCGGCAGCCCGGACGTTTGGATCTGCAATGCTGACGGCTCGAATTTTAAACGGTTGACCGCCACACCTGAAGATGAGTCGTCGCCGTGCTGGTCGCCGGATGGACGATGGATTTATTTCGCGACGAGAATTAATGAGCGCCGGATGCTGGCAAAGGTTTCCCCGAATGGCGGCGAGATTCAGCCTGTTCCGACCCCCGGCGCCCCCAATCCGACCGAGCCGGATTGGTCGCCGGATGGCAAGTGGATTGCATTCACTTCACAGATGGGCGAGTTTAACGTTTGTGTCATGCCGGCGGACGGCAGTGCACCGCCTACGATGCTCGTGCAAGGCACGGATCCCTCGTGGTCGCCCAATTCGCGCACGTTGATTTTTGTGCGGCGCACGTCGTCCTACCGGTATATGCTGTCTTTGCTTGACGTTTACACGAAACAGGTCAAGGATATCCAACAAGTTCCGGGCGATGATTCCGAGCCGGCTTGGACGAGATAAATTGGGCTTTTTTAACGAACTTTTAACCGAATGGAAAATATGAAAACAATGAAACTGATTCCTCTATTGGCATTCGCGCTTGCCATCACACTAGCCGCCACCGGCTGCAAACATAAACCCGTTGGAGTTACCCCGATTCCACGGGGGCAAGAAGGCATGGTCGGCGAGCCAGGACTTGGCGGAACGGTTGGCGGTGGGGCAACGGCGGGCTTGGGAGAATTCGAAGGGATGGCTATGGACCGCACCGCCCTGGCGGCCTACACGATTCATTTTGCCTACGACAGCGCAGCCATCAGACACAGCGAACGGTCGAGCCTGCAAGCCGTTGCCACTGCGTTAAATGGCGATCCGAACACGAAACTGCTCATCGAGGGCAACTGTGACGAGCGCGGCACGGAGGAATACAACCGTGCGCTCGGCGAGCGCCGCGCGCTGGCGGCCCGCGAAGCGCTGGCCAGGCAGGGCGTTGATTCGTTGCGCATTCGCACCATCAGCTATGGCAAAGACAAGCCGGCGGACTCCGGCCATGACGAAGCGGCGTGGGCGAAAGATCGCCGGGACGATTTCGTGCTTCTGCACCCGAAAATGTAATGGCCGCAACGCCCATTGAATAACTCAAAGGCCGCGATTGCGCGGCCTTCTTTTTTTTGACGCTTTACTTGTTTCCAGGGCGGACGTAGGCTCATGGCAGGTCTGACAAAATTTATGAACGCTATGTTTGCATGGGCGCCGGGTGGCTTGGAAATCGTTTTGATCTTGGTGGTCATTTTGGTTTTGTTTGGCGCCAAGAAAATTCCCGAATTGGCCAGGGGATTGGGTACGGGTATCAAGGAATTTAAAAAGGCGACGCGTGAAGTGACGGACGAAATCCAGAACACGACGACCGACACACCGCCGGCGGCCAAACCCGCTCCGCCCGCGCCATCGCGGGCCGACCTGCCGGGTTCACAATCTTCCAATCCGCCCAAAGTCTGACGGCGGACGTTTGGCATGGCCGGCGACCACGAAACGGAACGCACCGACGAAGTCGAAGGCGGTCCGGTCAAATCCTTTCTCGAACATCTCGAGGATTTCCGCTGGGTACTCATCAAGAGTGCCATCGCGCTGTGCCTGGCGATGTTGCTCTGCCTCGTTGCAGGCAACTACGTCGTTCAGATTATCAAGTGGCCGTTGACTCGCGCAAAAATTCATTATCCCCAAACAGGTCAAATTGCCGTTGTCAGCTTCGGCACCAACCATCTCGGCAATTTTCAACTGACGCCGGAACAACAAAAATCGTTGAACCCCGGCACAAATCACTTTGTTGCTGTTGAAGTCGAGCCGCTTGTGCTCGGCACAAATCAAGTGCTGGGCTGGCGAATCAGCGAAAATTCGGCGGCAATTGCTGACGCGCAGCGGGTGAAAATTGATTTGATAAACTTGAGTCCGGCTGGCGGGTTCATTGTCGCGTTTCAAGTCGCGTTGTATGGCGGCACAGTGCTGGCCTCGCCGTTTATTTTTTACTTCATCGCTGCGTTTGTTTTCCCCGCATTAAAAATGCGCGAGCGAAAGTACGTTTATCACGGATTGATTGTTGGCGTCGGACTGTTCCTTGTCGGTGTGTCGTTTTGTTATTTCATTTTGATGCCGGTCGCGCTGGCTGCGGCGCAAATGTATTCGCAATGGCTCGGTTTTGGCGCGCTTCAGTGGCGTGCGGAGGATTACATCAGTTTCGTCTGCAAATTCATGCTCGGTATGGGGCTGGGCTTCGAGCTGCCGGTGGTGATTTTGACGCTGGTGAAAATCGGCGTGCTCAACTATCGCATGCTGTCCAAGGCGCGCCGCTACATGATCGTCATCAACCTGATTCTCGGCGCAGTCCTCACGACACCGGAGGTCATCACACAAATCGTCATGTTCGTTCCGCTGCAATTGCTTTATGAAATCACTGTCTGGATTGCATGGTATTGGGACCGGCGGGAAAAGAAACGCGCCGCGCGCGAACCATAAAACACGCTTTACATTGGCTGGATTTGCCGTAAGCTTCGTCTGTCAACTTTAAAACTTATGCGTAACGCACTTACTTTTCTCGGAGTGGTTTCTTTTGCCGCATTGTTTGCCGCCGGTTGCGCGGGGCCGGAGCAAAAACTCGGTCGCGGCATAGGAAACACTTTTGAAATCGCCCGCGGCGGCGAGTTGCGCCGTTCCGTTGAGCAAACTGCCGTGCTCGATTCGCCCGATGTCGGCTATACCACCGGATTTATTCACGGTGTCGATCGCTCCCTGGCTCGCACGGGCATCGGCATCTATGAAGTCGTCACTTTTCCGCTGCCGCCGTATCACCCCATTTTCACCAAACACTTCACACCCGAACCCGCTTATCCGGACAATTACACGCCCGGCTTGATATCCGACCCGATGTTCGACACCGATACCTACGTCGGCTTTAGTGGTGGTGATGTTATGCCCATGGTGCCCAATAGCCGGTTTCGTGTGTTTGACAGCTATTAACCGTGTCCAAATCCGTTTTGTTGAACGCGCCAACAAATTCCCGTTGGCGCGTTTTGTTTTCGTGAAATGCCATGCGCCTCGAGAAAAATTCGCCGTGCAAAGTTAATCTGCTGCTGAACATCCTCGGCAAGCGACCTGATGGCTTTCACGAGCTGGAAACCATCCTGCACCCGGTCAATATCTGTGACCGGCTGACTTTCGAGCGCAGCGCTCGTGGCATCAAACTCACTTGCGACAACACGCTGTTGCCGACGGACGGACAAAATCTCGTTCATCGCGCGGCGACCGCGTTTTTGCAAGCGGCCAAAATTACTGGCGGTGTCCGTGTTCATCTGGAGAAAAAGATTCCGCTGGCTGCCGGTCTTGGCGGTGGCAGCGGCAATGCCGCCACAACATTGCTCGCGCTTAACGAACTCTTCGGCCAGCCGCTGGCTCCGGAAAAGTTGCATGAACTTGCCGCGGAACTCGGTTCGGACGCGCCATTTTTCCTGCAAAACAAACCGGCCTGCGTGGCCGAAGCCAAACACATTTCCACTCCGCACTCCTGCCTGCAGTCTCTTCGATCGATAGCGGCACGCGACACTTCGGCGTGGCGAAGGCCCGCGCTTGCCACGGGACGCGGCGAAAAAATCCAGCCGCTCGAAAGTTTTCCGGCGTTGCATGGCAAGGCGTTTTTGCTGATTCATCCCGGTTTCGGCATTTCGACCGCGTGGGCTTACCAGACGCTTGCGCGATTCCCGGCTGCATTGCGTGGCCAACACGGCCGTGCGCAAAAACTGATTTCAGTGCTTCGAACCGGTGATTTGCGCGCCGCCAGCGGTGAATTTTATAATTCGCTCGAAGCGCCCGCGCTGGAAAAATTTCCGGTACTCGCATTGTTCCAGGAATTTCTTCGCGCCAACGGCGCGCTTGCCGTGCTCATGTCCGGCAGCGGCTCGACGACCTTTGCCATCGTTGAAAATGTAAAAACAGCTGAAACACTTATGGAAAAATTCAAGTCGAAGTTCGGACAAAATTGCTGGATTGCCGTCGTGCCGATATGATTAGTAGGGACAGCCCGCCGGGCTGTCCGCGGATGCCGCGCGGCGTCCCTACCTCGATTTTCTGAATCTTGCGAACGCGAATTCCATCATCTCCCCTGCCGCTGGAATTTTGAATGCCAGCGTCGTCAGCAAATAAACCAGGCTGGCAATCCCCGCCGGCACAAATACGGCGCCAAGTTTCAACACAATCGTTTTATGGCCAATCAAGTCTTCCCAAAATCGCCAGCCGAACCATGCCAGCAAACCGGCCAGCACACCGGCGATGGCCAGCGGCAAAAATGTGGCGCGCAACGATTCCATTTCCAACGGCCCAAGTTTTTTACGCAGCATGTAAATCAGCAAACTGGCGTTGCAGATTGAAGTCACGGTGTTCGCAATGCCCAAACCGCCCTGCTGCAGCGGCACGACCAGCGCGACGGCCAGAATGAGATTCAAGAAAAGGCACGCCACGCTGATTTTCATCGGCGTTTGCGTGTCGCCAACCGCGTAAAACGCCCGTGCCAGAATGTTGACCGTTGAAAACGCCACCAGCCCCGGCGCAAGGCATACGAGCGCAAATGTCGCGCGGTCAGTAGAGGCGGCGGTGAATGCGCCGCGTTCGAACAGCAACCGCACAATCGGTTCGGCCAGCACAATGAGCAGAACAGCCGCAATCAGGTTCAGAAAAGTCACCGTACCGAGGCCATGCCGCAGCGTGGCGCGAAATTCGGAATGATTTTTTTCCACCGCCAGGCTGGCAAGCGCCGGCAGCAGAAACGTCGCCAGGGAAATGCCGAACATGCCCTGTGGCAGTTCCATCAGGCGCACGGCATAATTGAACGACGCGACGATTTGCGGGTTGACCCAAAACGCAATGGCGAGAACCACCGTCACATTGATTTGAAATGCTGCCACGCCGATGATGCCGGGGATCATCCGCCGCACGACACGCGTGACCGTTTCATTGTGCCACGGCGAAACCCACCGGTAGCGAAAGCCGTCGTGCCAAAGCGTCGGCAATTGAAACGCCGCTTGTGCCGCGCCCGCCGCCAGCACGCCGATGGCCAGCCCGAAAATTTGTCTGTCCAGCTCATGCCCCATGTGCGGTACCAGCCAAAGCACGGACGCAATCATCACCAGGTTGAGCATCGTTGCGCCCATGGCGGGGATGAAGAAATGCCCGCGCGCGTTAAGCATGCCCATGAACGCCGCGGCGACGCACACGAGCAGCATGTAGGGAAACATCACGCACAACAACCGCAGCATGAGTTCCGTTTTGGCTTCGAATTGATGCGCCGCCAGCACGATGGAAATGCCAAGCATAACAAGTCCGACGATGATGGCCGCGACGATGACAAGACCGGAAATCACCGCGTTGGCCATGCGCCACATTTCGATTTCGCCGTGTGTTTTTTCCTTTTCCTTGAAAACGGGGATGAATGCCGCTGTCAACGCGCCTTCGCCGAGGAGCCGCCGGAAAAGATTGGGGATTGTGAACGCGAGCTGGAATGCGCCGGCCACCCAACCGTCGCCCATGAACCGCGCATAGACCATCTCGCGCACCATGCCGAGCAGACGGCTGGTGAGCGTGGCAGCGGCCATCGAACTGGACGACTTGAGCATCTGCGACATCCAACGAAGTCTAAAGTCCAAAGTCCAAAGTCCAAAGTCTAAAATCCAAAGTCCAAAGTGCGCGTTGGAGTTCACGCTTCAGCGTGTTCGAAACGACAAGCTAAAGCTTGAACTCCAACTCCGGCAATTTAACCTGTCTGCGTGAGCATCCTGGAAGAACTCAAATGGCGCGGTCTAGTTGCCGATTGCACCGATGCATCGGAGCTGGCAAAGAAAATTTCCGCACCCATCACGCTTTATTGCGGTTTTGATCCCACCGCCGACAGTTTGCACGTCGGCAACCTCGTGCCACTGCTCGCGCTGCGGCGATTTCAATTGCTCGGGCATCATCCGATTGCCGTCGCCGGTGGCGCCACCGGCATGGTTGGCGATCCGAGTGGCAAGACGCAGGAACGTCAACTGCTCACACCGGAGGTTCTCGCGCACAACATTTCCCGCGTCAAGGAACAGCTCAAGCGGCTGCTTGATTTTGACGCGAAGCAGAATCCCGCGCGGCTTGTGGATAATGCTTCATGGACGGCGAATGTTTCGTATCTCGATTTCCTGCGCGACATCGGCAAGCATTTTTCCGTCAACCAGATGGTCGCCAAGGAAAGCGTCCGCGCACGCATGGAAAACCGCGAAGCCGGCATCAGTTACACCGAATTCAGTTACATGCTGCTTCAGGCGTTCGATTTCCTCGTGCTTTGCGAGAAGTACGGATGCGAACTGCAAATCGGCGGCAGCGATCAATGGGGCAACATCACCGCCGGCATTGATCTCATCCGGAAAAAACTGGGCAAAACGGCTTTCGGCCTCACGCTGCCGCTGATTACAAATGCCGACGGCACAAAATTCGGCAAGACCGAAGCCGGCGCCGTCTGGCTCGATCCGAAACGCACAAGTGTCTACAAATTTTACCAATTCTGGATTAACACCGATGACCGCGATGTCATCCGTTATTTGAAATACTTCACATTTCTTTCACAGGACGAAATTGGCGCGCTGGAAAAGAAACACGCTGAAAATCCCGGCTTGCGCGAGGCGCACAAGGCTTTGGCAAAGGCCGTCACAGATTTGATTCATGGCGAAAACGCGACGGCGGAAGCCATGCGCGCCAGTCAATTGCTTTTCTCAACAACCACCACTACAACCACAACAACTCCACCCCCGCCTTCACTAGAGAATTTAGCTGGGCTTTCAGAGGCCACATTCAACGTAATTATTGGCGAAATTCCGACGAAGGAAATTGAGAAAACGAAACTCGACGACGCAGGCATTCCGCTCGTTGAACTTTTAGTTCAGTCTGGTTTGTGTCCGTCCAAAGGTCAGGCGCGGAAAGACATCGAAGGCGGTGGTGTGAATGTGAACAATGTCCGTGAACCAAACGGTCAACGCGCGGTGACTTCAAACGATTTGCTTTTTGGCAGGCATATCCTGCTTCGCAAAGGCAAAAAGAATTACGTCATTGTAACGGCGAAATAGATAAATTGTGGTATGGCTGCGTTGCTGCGCAGCCCAAATATCAGGGCGGTGCGGCAGCACCGCCCTACCTCCCAATAAACAAGCACCAACACCGCCGCCTGCTGCGCTGACTTTACCACATCCTCAAACTTTGGGGTAGCCGTCTACCAAGACCCCGGCTGCATGGCATGCTGATTTGAAAATAGCGCGGGTCATCCGCCGCGCCGGATAACAAAATGCGCATCAGCTTCGGCAGTGCGAGCGAGGAAAACATCCGCAAAGGAATTGCGCGGCTGGGAAAAATGTTGCCGCAATTGATTTGACCGACGGCTGTATTGTGGCACAATTGGAGCATGACTGTGCTTTTTCGTTGCCGGGTTGAAAAACCGCTGCTGGCCAAGGCTAATGCCGTTACCAAATCGCTCGGCACTTCCACCGCCGAGATGGTTCGCATTTTCGTCAGTGAAATCGCCCGCACCGGCAAAGTGCCTGTCAGGTTGAACACCTCCAAAGACGACATCTTGCTGGACGTTCAAAGACGGAACAAAATCTGGAGCGAACTTGATGACGCCAAAAGTTGGTGAAGTTTTCATTGTGGATTTGGGATTTGACGGCAAAGTGCGTCCGGTGGTCGTCGTGTCGCGCGAGGACGACAACGCGCCGTGCGCCTTGTCCATCGTTGTTCCACTCACTTCGCAATTTCGCGGAAGCCGCTACGAAATTCAGATGCCGCGCGTCGCGTGGCTCAAACTTCAATCCTTCGCCAACGTGCAGGCCATCAGCTCGGCGGAACAGCACGAGTTGACGGATCGCAGGGGAAAATTTGAAGCCTCCGTTGTGAAACAAATCCGCGAAGCCATCCGCTGGGCGCTGGAACTTTAAGTGCCATTCGCGCAAAATGGAGTCCGCTAAACTCCGGCAGCACGAATGAGGAAAACATCCGCGAAGGAATTGCTGGTTCATTCCGGCTTGTGTTCTTCAAAGGGACAAGCGCGGAAGGACATCGAAGGTGGCGGTGTGAACGTGAACAACGTTCGTGAACCAAACGTTCAACGCGCGGTGACTTCAAACGATTTGCTTTTTGGCAGGCACATCCTGCTCCGTAAAGGCAAAAAGAACTACGTTGTTGTAACAGCGAAGTGATTTTTACTCCAATTCTCCGCGGGCTTTGGCTTCCGCACGGGCATGCTGCACACTTTCTTCATATTGACGCTCGAGCTGGGCTTCCCGGGGATCTTCCGTTTCCGGCTGACTCGGCAGCGATTTAATATGGATGAACTGGCCGTCGAACATCGGGTCGATTGCAAGAATGCGTTTTGCCAGGGGCGGGTGTGTGGAGAAAAAATTAAACCAGGGATTATAATCTGAATTCGCAAAATACAAATGGCTGGCGGTTTCGGCATAAGGTGTGTCGAGGCGGCCTTGCTTGTGCAATCCGCCGATTTTTTTGAGCGCGGCGGTGATCCCGGCCGGATTGCGTGTGAACTGCACCGCCGCCGAGTCGGCGAGCCACTCGCGTTCGCGGCAGATCGCGCTTTTGAGTATGCGCACAAATGGCAGACTGACCGCACCGATGATTAAAAACAAAATGCCCAGGGGCGCGGTCGGGAGAAAAACAGGACTGTCGCCTTCGTCAAAAATGGATTCGCCGATCTCCGGGGCCCGGGTCGTGCCATGCATCAAAACACGACCTGCGATGGTCGGCCAAAACAGTCCGTGTGCCAGCGCCATCAACCGCATATTGATCCGGGTGTCACCGTTCAGAATGTGGCTGAATTCGTGCGCGATGACGCCCTGCAATTCGTCGCGCGTCAACAGTTTCATCGCGCCGAGCGTGACGCCGATGGCCACGTCTTCGCGCGTGTGGCCGGCGGCGAACGAGTTGATGCTGCGTTCGCAGTCGAGCACATAAATTTCCGGCACCACCATCTCCGAGGCGACGGCCATTTCCTCGACCACATCGCGCAGTCGTTTTTCGTCCAAGTTGGATGGGCTGGTCTCCAGTCGCCGGCCACCCAGCAATTCCGCCACCGCCGGTCCGCCGCCGGAGAGCAGCCGGATTTTATAGAGGCAGCCCGCTGCGATCAAAATAAGCGTGCCGATCGCGGTCCAGCAGAAAAGATGCGGATTCCACAGCCTTTCCAGAAGGTGAAACGGATGCATCAATCCGTGCTGGACCGGCGAAACCGGAAAATCATTGAAAAAATCGAAAAGACTGGTCTGGAACACAGGTTTCAGAAAAAGCTGAAAGAAAACCGCCAGAACAAGGCAGGTGAGGGCAACGACCGCCAGCACTGCCAATCCAAAAAGACAGATCAGCAGGCTGGTTTGCTTCCGCGCGTGCGCTTCCCGGTCAAAAAAGTCCATGGGCCGTTTTGGGTTGTAGCACAAGACCGATTGGTGGGAAATCATTTTGCGAACAGGCAAAAAGGAATTGCGTCATCGCAACCTCCTGGGAGCGCCGGCGTCTCGCCGGCCAGTCGGGAGCCGAAAACTGGAACTCGCCGGCGAGACGCCGGCGCTCCCAGGAACTTTATTCCGGCTGCTACAGGCGAAACTTTATTTTTTCGCGAACTTCGCGAAGATTTGATTCGCCTCTTCCAAAGTTTCCTTCGAACCGATGTCGAACCAGAGGCCCGGCACACGCCAGGTATAAACCGTTGTGCGGGAATAAAGCCATTGGATGAGGAAGCCGGGCTGGTCGGGATTATTGTCTTCGGCAATGTATCGCTTGATGTACGGGATGGCAGACTTGGGATAGTAATAAAGCGCGATGCCCGTGAGCGTGCTCGTCGGGCGCTTCGGCTTTTCCTCAAAAAAGGTGATGCGACCGGCGGCATCGGTGGAAATGGAATTGTATTTTTTGATCTGCTCCAGATCGCCCACGTCGTAGAGCGCGAGCACGGGTGCATTTTTCCCACGGCAGAAACTGCCGAAGCCATCCAATTTCTGACTGAACAGGTTGTCGCCGCCGACAATGATGAGGTCGTCGTCCGCGTTTTGGGTTTTGAGCACAAAATGGATGTCGCCAATCGCGCCGAGTTTATTGGTGTCATCTGTTGAGCCATCGTTGACGATGGTGAAATTCAGCTTGGGCCTGGTCGCGCGGTAGTGGTCCGACCATTTTTGAAAGTGGCCGGCAAATTTCTCATTGGTCACGATGTAAATCCGGTCAATGCCGTCAATGGACGTGAGATTATCGAGCACGTGCTCGATTATCGGTTTGCCCGCGACGGGCAGCAGCGGTTTGGGTTGCGTCAGGGTGAGCGGATACAGTCGTGTGGCGTATCCGGCGGCAAGGACGATGACTTTCATGGTCGTGAGTCGGTTCCGATGTTTGAAACCATTGGGAGCGTTTATGCCGTTGCGCGTTCCTTGAAATGGACCGTCGCGGTTTCCTGCAATTGTCTGGCGGCCTGTTCGGCGGTGAGGTCGCGCTGTGGTTCAGCGAGCATTTCGTAGCCCACCATGAATTTCTTTACCGTGGCCGAGCGCAGCAACGGCGGATAGAAATGCGCGTGCAACTGCCAGTGCTCGTAATCGCCGTCGTCCGTCGGAGCGCCGTGCCAGCCCATCGAATAGGGGAAACTTGTTTCGAACAGATTGTCATAGCGCGTGAGGCTGCGTTTCAAAATGTCGGCCAGACTCCGGCACTCTTCAACGGTCAGCTCCGGCAGGCGTTTCACATGGCGGCGCGGCAATAGCAGAAGTTCAAACGGCCACATGGCCCAATACGGCACCACCATCACCCAGTGCGGATTGGATTCGATGACGCGCACTTTTTGCCGTAATTCGGCTTCTACGCAGTCCAGCAACAGCAGGCGCTGATGTTTTTCAAGGTATTGCCTCTGGTTGCGGTCTTCCGGCGCCACAAACCGGGGCAGGAAATTGCCCGCCCAGACCTGGCCGTGCGGATGCGGATTCGAGCAGCCCATGATTTCGCCCTTGTTCTCGAAAATCTGCACCCAGCGATATCTGGCGCCGAGTTCGTTGAATTGATCCGCCCAAACGTCCACCACGCGTGCAATGTCCTCCACTGCCATTTCCGGCAGCGTGAGATCGTGGCGCGGGGAAAAACAGATGACGCGGCATTCGCCGCGCGCGGGTTCGGAGCGAAACAAGCCGCTCGCCGCGCCGCCGGTCAGCGGCACATCAGGCAGCAGCGCGGCATAATCGTTCGCGAATACAAATGTTTCACGGTAGGGAGGATTCACCGGGCCGCCTGCCCGCTGGTTGCCCGGACAGAGGTAACACTTCGCATCGTGGGCAGGACGACTTTGTTGGGCGTCGTTTTCGCGCCGGCCCAGCCACGGACGTTGGGTGCGGTGCGGAGAAACAAGAATCCATTCGCCGCTCAAGGGATCGTAACGACGATGCGGATGCCGATGAGGATCAAAGTTCAAATTTTGTTTTCAAAGAGACCCGGTGCGGAAGCGCGCGCCAATTCCTGGCAGCGCGCGAAAATTTCCGACGGCAATTCGGTTTGCAACGCGAACTCGGCCAGCGCCTGGGCTTCGCTAAATTTCAGCCCGCGAATCATGTATTTTACGTGTGCAACGACCAGCGGCGCGGCGCTCAATTCATCCACGCCGAGACCGACCAACAACGGCGCAAGGACGGGATCGCCTGCAATTTCGCCGCACACGCCCGCCCAAATGCCGTGCCGATGCGCCGCGTCAATGGTCGTCTTGATGAGGCGGATAATCGCCGGATGCGTCGGCTCGTAGAGATGCGAAACCTTCTCGTTCGTGCGGTCGGCGGCGAGGGTGTATTGAATGAGGTCGTTGCTGCCGATGCTGAAAAATTTCACGCGCGTGGCCAGAGCATCGGCAATGAGCGCCGCCGATGGAATTTCAATCATCGCGCCAATGTCCATTTTTTCATCGAACAGCACTCCTTCCGCACGCAGCTCTGACCTGCATTTTTCGACGAGGGCGTTGGCTTGGTTCAATTCGTCCAGACCGGAAATCATCGGATACATCATTTTCACGTTGCCCTCGGCGCTGGCGCGAAGGATGGCGCGAAGTTGTGCGCGGAAGAGTTGCGGCTGCGCGAGACAAAAACGGATTGCACGCCAGCCGAGGAACGGGTTGACCTCTTTGGCCAGTTGCAAATGCGAGGCGAATTTGTCACCGCCCAAATCGAGCGTGCGGATGATAACCGGGTTGGGTTTCAACGCCGTGGCGACTTTGCGGTAGGATTGATATTGTTCCTCCTCCGTCGGCAGGCTTTCGCGGTTGATGAAAAGGTATTCCGTGCGGAACAATCCGACGCCTTCCGCGCCGTGCGCGATAACAGCTTCGGTGTCCGCCGGGTCTTCAATGTTTGCGGAGAGATGAATGGATTTGCCGTCGAGCGTGACGGCCGGTTGGTGCTGGATTTCGCGCAGCTTTTCTTCAAGCGAAGCCTTGCGCCGTGAAAGCTGGCCGTATTCAAACAGCGTTTGGTCGGTCGGATTGACGACAATCGTGCCATTGTAACCGTCGAGCAACGCGTCGTTGCCGCTCTCCAATTCCTGACTGGCGGTTTGCAATCCCACCACAGCCGGAATGCCCAGCGACCGGGCCATGATGGCTGTGTGCGACGTCTGGCCGCCGGTGTCGGTGGCAAAGCCGAGCACGAATTTTTTGTCCAATTGCGCGGTCGTGGACGGACTCAAATCGTGGCTGATCAAAATGCACGGCTCGGTAATGTGGTGCAGATCGAATTCATCCCTGACTTCAAGCAGGTTGTCCAGCACCCGCGATGTCAAATCGCGCATGTCGCTGGCGCGTTCGCGAAGGTATTCGTCATTGGCCGCGACCAGCGCCGTCACGTAGCGCTCTGCCACGGTGTGAAAAGCGTATTCGGCGTTGATTTTTTGATCCCGGATTGAACGGATAACCTCATCCACCAGCACTTGATCTTCCAGCATCAGCAAATGCGCTTCGAAAACGTCCGCCTCCGCCGAGCTTAAATTTTCCAGCACCTTGCCCTGTATTTCCAAAATCTGCCGGCGGGTTTCGACCAGCGCTTTTTCAAAACGGCTGACTTCTTCGCCGATTTCATTGTCGGCCAGCTCGCGCCGGGCGATGATGTGGCGGGCGCGATGCAGCACGAGAATTTTTCCCCGGCAAATGCCGGCGGAGACGGCGATGCCGTGATATACCCGCTCTCCTTCTGGTTGCTGCCCGGCCATGCCGGAAAGCTATCCAAATACCTGCGCTTTGGTAAAGAGATTCCCGTCGCAAAATGAAAAAACCCGCGTGGCGCGGGTTTCATTCGTTTTCAAAGGCGGTTATGCGCGTTCCATGTATTTGCCGGTGCGCGTGTCCACCTTGATTTTCTCACCGGTTTTAATGAACAACGGCACTTGCACCGTGATTCCAGTTTCCAGCGTAATGGGCTTCTGCACATTGTTCGAAGAATCGCCACGGATACCTTCAGGGGCGTCGGCCACTGTTAATGTGACGCTTGGCGGCAATTCAATGCTCACAACCTTTTCCTCGACGGACGTCACCGTCACCAAGCCATTTTCCACGAGATAATTTTTTGCGTCGCCCACCAGTTCCGCTGTCAACGTGACCGTTTCGTAGGTTTCCGGATCGGTGAAAACAAAATCCGCGCCGTCCTTGTAGCTGAATTCCATCTTCTTGGTGATCATCGGAACGGGCTCGATCTTCTCGGTGGAACTGAATCGCACGTCGGACGATTTGCCGGTGCGGATGCTGCGGAGCGTCGCCTGCACGAATGCGCGCAGATTGCCCGGCGTGCGGTGCTGCATGTCCAGCACAACGCAAATGTCGCCGTTATAACTGATCGCCATGCCACGGCGGAGATCGTTTGCTGTCGCCATAAATAAAAAATTGATTGTTACGCTATTTCCCCGGAACGGGAGCCGCTGAAAATAACCCAAATTTACGCTAACGCAAGCCCGGTTTTCTGTGAATAACCGTTCCTTGACACCACAAAACTTTGTGTGATACAAAAGACCGGCCACAATTAGCTGTGGTTTTATGCGCTGCTCCAAATGCGGCTGTCAGGAAGATAAAGTCATTGATTCACGCGCGTCGCGCGAGGGAGCCACGATTCGCCGTCGCCGCGAATGCGCCAAATGCGGCCACCGCTTTACGACCTATGAGGAGGTCGAACACGAGGGTTTGATGGTGCTCAAACGCGACAAGCGTCACGAAGAATTCTCCCGCGAAAAACTTTTGTCCGGCATCAGGAAGGCCTGTCAAAAACGTCCTGTCAGTCCGCAATCCATGGAAGATTTGGTGGACCACATTGTTGCCGCCGTGACCGATAAATACGAAAACGAAGTTCCCGCCGAGTTCATCGGCAAAATGGTCATGGAGGGACTGCGCGGCGTTGACGATGTCGCCTACGTGCGATTTGCCAGCGTTTACCGCCGGTTTCAGGAGGCGACCGACTTCGTGCACGAAGTCAGAAAACTGGAGGCCGCCAAATGATTGCCCTGCAATCCGACTGCCTGCTCTTTCAACTGACGAATGGCGAGAGCGTGCCGTGCTCTGCGGAAATGATTTCCGTCGAGCTTGTCAGCGGTGGCGACGGCCCGTTCGACCCCGAAGTGCTGCGTCACGCCGCCGCGTCCGTCTTCCACTATTTCAAAAATGAACTATGCCGCGAAACTGTCACCGTGGGCGAATTCGCCGGCGCATTGGAAAAAGTCATGCGTGATCTCGGTTTTGCCATTCGTGCCACTTCGACGCGCGCGCCGGAGTCGCAGGAGGTTGTCGAAACCGATCTTGATTTGATGGCGCGTGAATCCGGCGACAGCCTCGAACTCTTTTTCTTCCCGAGGCTGCGCGATGAACTGCGCGCGCAACTCCGCCAATCACCGCGGGTATTGCGCTTTCGCGGATTGCGCGGCTGTGTCAAACAACTCGCCGGCGCGCGCCGCTGGAGCATCCGTTGCGAACAATTACAGGACCAAATCGTCGAGTATCTGCGTCAATGCCTCACCGCCGAGCCGGAGCTGACCGATTGCGCGCTGGTGGTGGAATGAGCGAAATTTTTAATTTTGAGTTTTTAGTTTTAAGTTGGACTGGCAGTGTCACGCTGCAATTTCTTTTTGAACTCAAAATTAAGAACTTAAAATTAAAAACTCGATGAAAACACTTTTTGAAAAAATCGTCGCGCGCGAAATTCCGGCAACCATTGTTTATGAAGACGATTTGGTGCTCGCCGTCCGTGACATCCATCCACAGGCGCCGACGCACGTTTTGATTTTCCCCAAAAAGGTGGTTCCACGAATTGCCGAGGCCGGACCGGGAGACCATAAAATCCTCGGCCACCTTTTACTGAAGGCCGCCGAGATTGCGAAGAAGCTCGATTTGAAAGGCGGCTACCGGCTCGTCATCAACAACGGTGCGGACGCCGGCGAAGCCGTGCCGCACCTGCATGTTCACATTCTCGGCGGTCGCTACATGGCCTGGCCACCGGGTTGAGTTGGTAGGGTCGTCTCGCCGAGACGACCGTTCGGACGGTCCGGCGGGCCGTCCCTACCTTTGCGGAAATTCTCCGAGCGCAAAGTCAGAAGCCCTATTTTAGAGAATGCGGAGGTCTTTACTTTACGCCGAAAACGCTGTCGAAAATAACTTCCTTGGTTTTCCAGATCAATGCCATCGTCATGGCCAATGGCAGCAGGGCAAAAAGTGTCAGTGTCCACAAACCAATCCGGTTGAACCAAACGGAAAGCATGCCGAGTTCCAGTGGCAGATGCGAAGTGCTGGTCAAAACCACATACGCAATGCAGAGAAACAAAAGGCCGGCAATCAGCCAGCAGTTGAGCGCCGTGAACAGGCGCATTTCGTGCCGGAGTGTTTCTTCCGGCAACATCGCGGCGAGTTGTTTAAGAACAACGTTCAGGTTGAACAGGAAAAGCACTCCCGACAGCGCGAGCACAAAAATGGCGGCTATAAAAAAAAGTTCCTGCGGCATTTTGTTGTGCCAATAAAGAAACGGGCAAAGACCGAGGTTGACCAGGCCGAGCAGTTTTGCACGGTCGAGTGTGTTGCGCCAGGGCCGTTCCTGTTTTTGAAAGTCGCTCATTTGCCAGAGGCCGTAGAGCAGCAAACCCATGGCAGCCAGCGCGGGAATGATGCCAAGCGGTTTAAGCCAGTCGGTTTTTGCCATTTCCACGCAGATGACGAGGGACGCTGGCAATCCCCAGAACAACGCGGACAAACCGCGGGCAAGACGTCCGAGTGAGCGGAGCAATTCTGGATTGGGCGGCGCGTCAGGCATTGGCGGAATTTCGAATTGCGAATGTTGAGTATTGAACAAAAACAGAAATTCGCGGCGCGGAAAGTTTATTCGTCATTTGGGATTCGTAATTCGCAATTTCAGAAATTTAAATAGGTGTAGGCCTTCAAACCGCGTTCGTAATCGTCGAGCAGGCGCATGGCTTCAGACGGTTTCATGCGGTCGGACTTGATGGCCTCGTCCATTTGCGCCTTCATCTGCCGTTTGAGTTCATTTTCGTCGTATTGCACCGAGGCGAGCGTCTGGACAATGGTCGAGCCCTCGATGATTTCCTCGATGTAATAGCCGGCGGGTTCGTCGGGTTCGAGAAAGACATGCACCTCATTGACGCGTCCAAAAAGATTATGCAGGTCGCCCATGATGTCCTGATACGCGCCCATGAGGAAGAAGCCGATGTAATACGGTTCTAGCAGGCCATTGCCGTTTGAATTCAATTTGTGCAACGGCAGGGTGTCGCGCACATCGCGGAAATCAATGAACTTGCTCACCTGCCCGTCGGAATCGCACGTGATGTCCGCGAGTGTGCCCTCGTGCGTCGGCCGCTCGTTCAGGCGTGTGATCGGCATGATGGGGAAGAGCTGTCCAAGCGCCCAGTGATCGAGCAGCGATTGGAAGACTGAAAAATTGCAGAGGTATTGATCGCCAAGGCTGTCTTCAAGCTGGCGGATTTCCTCCGGCGCGTAAGGCTTTGCCTTGTAACTCTCGACGACCGCCCGGCTGATTTGCCAGTAAAGGTCTTCAATCTTCGCTTTATCGGGTAAATCCAGCACGCCGAGCGTGAACATGTGCTGCGCATCTTCACGGCGTTCAAGCGCGTCGTGGTAGGCTTCGAGTTTGTTGTGTTTCGGCAAATTCTGTTTGATTTCCAACAGTTCCTTCACAAGCGGATGCTCGTTGTCGCCGAATTTTAAAAAGTCGCCGGGCCTTGTTTTTTCAATCGCGCCGAACACCTCGACAATCAGCACGCTGTGATGCGCGACGATGGCGCGCCCGCTTTCGCTGATGATGTCCGGGTGCGGCACGTTTTCCGCGTTGCACACGTCGGCGATGTAATAAACCACGTCGTTCGTGTATTCCTGCAGCGTGTAATTCGTCGAGCTGTCAAACGCCGACCGGCTGCCGTCGTAATCCACGCCCAACCCGCCACCGACGTCCAGATACGAAATTGGAAACCCCATCTTGTGCAGCTTTGCATAAAGCCGCGCGGCCTCCTGCACCGCCTTTTTCACTGTCAAAATGTCCGGCACCTGCGAGCCGATGTGGAAATGCAGGAGCTTGAAGCAGTGGCCGAGATTTTCGGCCTTCAACATTTCAGTCGCCGCCAGCAGTTCCGCGGTGGTCAGGCCAAACTTGGCGTTTTCACCGCCGCTGTCCGCCCAGCGTCCGGCGCCTTTGCTCAACAATCGCATGCGAATGCCAATGAGCGGTTCGACGCCCAGTTGCTTTGAAATGGAAATGATCTGCCGCAGTTCCTCCAATTTTTCAACGACCATGATGACCGTCTTGCCCAGCTTGATGCCGAGCATGGCTGTCTTGATGAATTCCGCGTCTTTGTACCCATTGCAAATGATGAGGCTGCCGATTTGATTTTGCATCGCCAGCCCGGCAAACAATTCCGGTTTGCTGCCAATTTCGAGGCCGAAATCATACGGTTTGCCCGCATCCAAAATTTCCTCCACGACCTCGCGAAGCTGATTCACCTTGATGGGAAACACGCCGCGGTATTTTCCGTGAAAACCGAACTCGGCAATGGAATTGCGAAACGCCAGATTTAACCCTTCGACGCGGTGCCGCAAAATGTCCTGAAACCGGATAAGCAGGGGAAATTTCAATCCGCGTCCCTTGGCTTCCTCGATCACGTCCGTGATGTCCACCGTCGCGCCCGCGTCCTGCAGCGGTCGCGCGACAACGTGGCCGGCCTCGTTGATGTCGTAATACTGCGCGCCCCAGCGACGGATGTTGTATAGCGCGCGCGCTGATTCAATGTCCCACGGCTGCGCCGCATCATTTGGATTGCTCATCTCGATAAACTCAAACTGATCGAACTATAAAATTCCCTGCGCAGAAATCAACAAGCGGAATGAAAAATCTTCGAGACGCTTCAGGCTTTGCACCCTGGAGAAAATCTGCTTCCATCGTGCCATGCCGAAAATTTTGCTGAACGTTGTTGTCAAACATTGCGACCAATTGCTCCGGACAAAAAAAATCGGAGATTACGACGGCGCGGTGAACGGATTGCAGGTGGAAAACCGCGGAACGGTCAGCCGCATTGCCGCAACCGTGGATGCAAGCCCGGCCACGGTCAAACTCGCCATCGCCGCCAAAGCGGATTTGCTGGTTGTTCATCATGGGTTGTTCTGGTCGCCATCGCACCCATGGACGGGCAAAAAATACGAACTGCTCCGATTGTTGATTGAAAACAATCTGGCGGTTTACAGTTCACACCTGCCGCTCGATGCGCATCCCAAACTCGGGAACAACGCGCAGCTTTGCGCCGCGCTTGGTTTGAGACATTTGAAACCATTTTTTCTGACTCACGGCCAGACCATCGGTTTTAAGACGCAGACAAAAATTTCACGCGCAGAACTTGCTGCGCGGCTTGCCCGCGCCACCGGCGCAAAACCGCGCATCATTCCTGGTGGCAAGAATATTTGTGAAAAAATCGGCGTTGTCACCGGCGGCGCAGGCGCGGACTTGAAACTGGCTGCTGACGAAGGTGTGGACACGTTCATTACCGGCGAAGGCCCGCATTGGACTTATGCGGTTGCCGAAGAACTCGGCATCAATGTTTTATATGGCGGCCATTATGCGACGGAGACATTCGGGGTGAAAGCGCTCGCATTGCATCTTTCCGTGAGATTTAGATTGCCATGGGTGTTTATTGGCCATCCGACCGGCTTGTAATTACCGTTTTCGAGCTACCACAAACGCGTTGAACATCAGATAGCGCAGTGGGGTGAGATTTAACAAAAGATCAACCGGTTTGGCAACGTAACGATCAGTGCAGGCGGTGGATTCAATTTCACAACCGGATTGTCGCAGGGAAAATTCAATTTCCAGCGGGTTGGTGACCACAATGGCATCGTCATCCGGAGTGAATGGCTTCTTAACAATGGGCGTCATGCGGTCAAAACGCACGGTTTTCGGATCCGTTTTTATTTGACGGCATTTTTCACGGAGACGTCTCCAGTTTTTGAGTTTGTTTATCAGGCCACGCATTTTGGGATGGTAATCATGAAAGCCAATGACGCGTAAAAAATTCGGGCTGGAGATGACGACACGCCCATTTATTTCAACAACACGGACGAGTTCTTTGATAAACCCTTCCGGTTCTTCGACGTGTTCGAGTACATTGAATGCGCCGGCGCTCGCGAAGTGTGAGCTGGGAAAGGGCAGGTGTTTCCCGTCGTACACTTGACAATGGCTGCTGACCTTTCGCGCACGTGCGATGTTCGGTTCCGACACGTCCACGCCATGAGCTTCATAACCCAGTCTGGTTAGATGACCAATGACTTGTCCAACGCCGCAACCCACATCAAGTATTCGCGCGCCGAGTCGTGAGACGCGGAGTGAATCGGTGTATTTGGCGTGAAAATAGGGGGATTCATTCGCCAGAAACTCGGCGTAAGTTTCATTATGGCGATAAGTCTCTTGATGGCTCATTTTTGCGTCTGGCGTAAAGACGGACGAGTTAGAAAAAACAGGCAGCCAGCCAAAAGGATTAAAATGCCAATAGCGGTCAGGCTCACATAAAGGGGGCCGCACGGAAGTTTGAATTGAAATTCGACGGTGTGTGCGCCGGATGTCAGATAAACGCCACGCATGATGAAATTGCAGCGAAGCAGCGGCGCAGGCTTGCCATCCACAAACACGGACCAATTCGGATCAAACTTATCATTGAGCAGCAATATTGTTGGTGTGTCAGCATGTGCGCTGAACACAATGTCTTTTGGTGCATAGCTTTTGAACTCAACCGCACCAGGATTTTGATTGGTTGAGCCCAAGGCGGGTGTGGTTGGGAGCGGGGTGGAAATCAAAACCGTTTTCCATGCATCAAAATTTGTGGCCGCCAACGTTTGTAATGTGGCATTGTCATTCGTGCTGGTTTGCCAGTTGGAATACAATCTGGCCCGCGGTAATGCGCCGGTGAATTCAAGGAGCGCATACCAGCCATTTTCCATTGGCTTGGCCGTCAGCTTGTCTGGTGGGAGCATATGTGCCACCTGATCCAGCTGTTCGCGCGTGAGATTCGGGGGGAGAGGCACGTCACTCCGGGGGACAACATCAAAAGCAGCGACAATGCGGAAGCGATGTTGCGCCGGGTCAAGTTGTTCGTTCAAAACATCCAGAAAACCCGCCGGACCGAGGAGGTAGCGGGTGTTGGTTAACTCCCAACGGCGAGGTATGAGATGCGCCATTTTAGGCGCATTGCGAAATGCCAGAGCGCCTTCGTAAGCGGCCAAATCCTCGGGCATACGCGGCATTTGGATGATGTCCAGCGACTGGATGTTGTAATAGGGGAACAGTTGCTGGGACCATTCAATCCCATAGAGTTCGTTAAACAATTCGAATTGTTGCGGGACGCGAAACGGCAGAATGGCAACGCGATGTTCGTAGGGCTTGTCGCGCAAGAAATCAATGATGGGATTGCTGGCATATTTTTGCGGGTAATCCCAATGAATAATCCAAGGCAGGTCGGCTCGGCCCAAATCCAAAACGAGCAATGCGCCCAGAAAAATTCCACCCCATTTGGCACGGCGACCCGCGAACACGCCACTTAAGACGAGGGTGAGCAGTCCCGCCGCCATCACAAAAAATAAAATAAACCAGCCGACTTGACCAACACTGAAGGCAGCGATTTTCCCCGCCATCCCTTCATCGGGAAAGCCCACTGTTTTCAAATGGCTGACAAGGTTCGGTTTTTGCATCACGTAAATCAGCCATGCGAGCAGACTGCCGATTAAGATCATGATGCAAGTGGAAGTCCAATTTCGGTCGAAGCCGCGAACTTTTGCCCACCATGTTTTGAGCAGGACAGGCAACGAGGCTGGGCCCGCAGCTGGAATTTCCAAATAACGCCGGCTCAACCCATGGATGCCATAGGCAAAAATGGTGACAAGCGCCCATGAAAGCACAAAGAGAAACTTGATCGGGTTTCGAATTGTTGAGAAATACGGCAGTTTGTAAAGAAGCGCGTAAAAGGGCGCGAACCGGCCAAATGCGAACAGCAATGAAACAATCAAGACCGCCGTCCAGAACCAAATAAATCGCCGGTGTGTTTCGGAAAATGCGGAATTTTTCCGACGCAGCGATTGCGCAACAGCCCATGCGGCCACCAAAATGACCAGCATGCCAGCATAATTACCTGTGCCACTGAAACGCAAAAAACCCTGGGGTGACGGACTCTGCTCTCTGCTGGCGAAGTAACGATCCCATGCCGGGTCGCGTCCCACAGCGCCCCAGTAGTTGCCGCCTTCGTAATTGTCCTGCAAAGAGGCCATCATGTCTTTCGGGGTATCCATCCTGTAACCAAACAATCCGGGCACGATAATTCCGAGCGTTTCAATTTTTGGAAGACTCCATTGCGTGACAAAATCCCAATGTTGTGCCTTCGTTTGCTCGTCCTGTGCGGTGCCGACAATTCCGGTGATCGAAGAACCAATCAGGGTCACGACGGTTTGCGTGGCGATGAAGCCCGCGAACACAGCAACTATTGCAACCCGCGCGACACCACGGCTAATTTTTTTCAGGACCGAAGCGTTTTCTTCCGTCAGTGCCTTGTAAAAAACAAAGGCGGCGACGAGCGGGCTGAAAATCATCGCCCCGATGTCTGCTGCTTCCATCACATTGATGCCGACGGCGAACCCCGCCAAAGCAAGGCGTGTCCAGCGGATAACCCACGGGGTTGTCGGCGAGTTGGAGACAATCAGTGCCAGCGCAAGAAAATCCATGCCGAAGGCGATTTGATGCGAGGCTACGCCCCAGCAGGCGTCTGAAAAAAAAGTGGATGTGAGTGCGGCGGCCAACGCTCCCAAAGTCGCTGCCAGCGGTGTGAGTTTCAATTGCCTGAAAAAAATCCATGCGCCGAGTCCTAAAATGAACAGTGCGACCGGTGCCAGGAATTTCGCGTAACCAACCGGATCCAATATCCAACGAATCATGGTATTCAAGTTCAGTGGAAACGCACCTCCACTAAAACCAATGCTGTTCAAATCGTCCCACATGCCGGTCAAGCCGTAGGGGAGCCTCATCCAGTTGGCATTCTGTGTGCCGAGCGGACCATCGTTGGCAAAATGGACATAATCAGGCAAAAAGCTCTTGTAAAAAAGAATGGGCAAGATGACGGCCAGCAACAAAACGACGAGCAACCCGCCGGGCTTGGACGTGAGATTTTTTTGTGTAACTTTCATAAAGCGCGGGCCGAAAGCTCAATTTTTAATTAGTGCTGGGTGAGTGTCAAGACAACGCCCGCACTGGTGGGCAAAAAACAGGCCTCGTGTTTGCGTTGAGACACCGGGCTGACATGCTCGCACGCAAAATGAAAAGCCTGTTGCCGGAATCAACCCCCCCCTTTTTTTTTGACATTAGTTGCGCTTGGCGAATAGATTTGTTCCGAAAAAAAATGTTCTGTACGGAAGACAAAATACAAGAGTTTCCTTTACCGTGAGGAACGCGCTTGAGAATTCAAGTTGCCCGCCATCCCTGGTTCAGGTGCTGGGTGGCCGGGTTTTGCCATTTTCCAAAACGCAGTTCACCGTCATCGTTCTCTAAGTCATGCGCAGCCGCCTTAGTTTATTGTTGCTCCTTCTTAAGCAGGGTTTTGACCCCGCGCAAACACTTCGCCGTATGATGGTGCGGGACGCCTTGGCAGACTGCGACAGCGTGTTGGACGTGGGCAGCGGGGCTTCGATGGACTTGCGATGGTTTGGTGTGAAGCATTGCGTGGGCATCGAAGCCTATAAGCCGACCTATGAGAAAGCTCTGCAGAAAGGTTCCCATGATGAAATGGTGTTTGGCAACGTGTGCGAGCTGGACAAACATTTCAAATCAGGTCAATTCGACGCCTGCCTGTCCGTGGACGTGATTGAACACATCACGAAGGAGGATGGGTTGAAGATGATGCGGGACATGGAGGGCATCGCCCGACGCAAGATCATTATTATCACGCCCAATGGTTGGCTGGAACAGCACCACGTGGAGGAAGGAGACCTGCAGGTCCATTTTTCCGGGTGGGAAGCTTCGGAGATGAAAGGCTACGGATATCGCGTGCTCGGCATGTTGGGGCCGAAGTTGCTGCGCGGCGAATATCACGCACTCCAGTGGCGCCCCAAGGTTTTTTGGGGATCGGTGTCGCTGCTGGGACATTTCCTGTGGACCCGCTGGTATCCCTCCCAAGCCACGTCCATTCTTTGCGTAAAAACGAAAGAAACCGGCTGATTACGCGTTGGGTGAGTTGTCAAGACAACGCCCGACTGGCGGGTAAAAAACCTTGCCTTTATCCAAGTCGGTCGGTCTAACATGAACACACAAAATGAAACTGTTGATTACTGGAATTTGCGGTTTCGTCGGTTCGACCATCGCCTGCGCGTTGCAGGATGAACGTCGCGCCGGTGAACCGCTGACGATTTTCGGTGTGGACAATTTTTCCCGTCCCGGTAGTGAGTTGAATCGTCTCATGCTCAAGCAACGCGGGATAAAATTTTGTCATGGTGATTTGCGGATGGCGGCGGATTTGGATGAATTGCCGGACTTCGACTGGGTGATTGATGCGGCGGCCAATCCCAGTGTGCTCGCCGGTGTGGATGGCAGGACCAGCAGCCGCCAGATTCTCGATCATAATCTCGCGTCCACCATCAACATTCTGGAGCTTTGCAAAAGACACAAAGCGGGTTTTATTTTATTGAGCACGAGCCGCGTTTATTCCATTCCGGCATTGGCCGGATTACCAATTTTGGAAAAGGCCGGTACGTTTGTGCTTGATTCCAGCAGGCCGCTACCCAAGGGGGTTTCCGCTCAAGGCGTAACAGAAGAATTTTCCACCGCCCCGCCGCTTTCACTTTATGGCGCCAGCAAACTCGCTTCGGAACTTCTTGCGCTCGAATACGCACACGCATTTGGTTTTCCAGTTTGGATCAATCGCTGCGGGTTACTGGCGGGCGCGGGACAATTCGGGCGTGCCGATCAGGGTATTATCAGTTTTTGGATCAACGCCTACTTGCGCCACCACCCGCTCAAATACATCGGCTTCGGTGGACATGGTTATCAATCGCGCGATGTCTTGCATCCTCGCGACCTCGTTCCGTTGCTGCTAAAACAGTTTGATTACTGCGGCCAACCTGAAAACCGGATTTTCAATTTTGGCGGCGGTTCGGCCAACACTTTTTCACTGTTGCAACTTAGCCGTTGGTGTGCCGATCGGTTCGGTGAATGCAAAATTGAAGCCGACATTGCAGCAAGGCCGTTTGACATTCCGTGGATGGTGATGGATTCGAGCCGCGCCAATCAATTTTGGGACTGGCGTCCCCGAACGAGTCTCGTTGACATTTTGGACGAAGTCGCGCGACATGCCCAAGGGCGGGAAGATTGGCTCGATGTCTCGGCGGATTTTTAATCCAGCCGTTTTCTCTCTCAAAGATTTCACAGCACACGTTGAAAACTATGAAGCCAGTAAAGCAAATAATGTTGGTGCTCGGCTGCGGGCTTAACGAGCGGGGTTGGGCCAAGGACTTTTCCAAATTTGGCCGGGTGACGCTCGTCCAACTCGGTTTGGTTGAGCATGTGGAAATTTGGGAGCATGAACGGCGGATCTATTGCGGACCGGAAACTAAAACTCCTCGTGTCAGGAAGGCGGACGAAGTATCACTGGGATTCGTCAGTTTTCTCCGCACGATATGGCTGGCGCTGTGTTACTCGAAAGGAGTAAAGATTGACCTCGTTGTAACTGGATTTTACAGCAGCGGTCTTGCGATGCTGCTATTACGTTTGTTCGGCAAAGTGCGGAAGATTTCTTTCTTTCTAACCGATTATCTGCCTCTGCACGGTCATTGGTTGACACGCCTCCATCGCCACATGACTGGATGGCTTGTGTGTCAGACAGCCAAGCGGGCGGATGAAGCTTGGGCACTCTCACCGCGCATTCGCACCGCATACGCCAATCCGCGCCACTTCGTCGTGCCAATGCATGTGAATACCTGCCAGAAATCCGCCGGCCCGCGCGCAGAGATTGGTTACATTGGTTATCCTTCTTACGATCATGCGTTGGATGTGTTATTCGACATCTGCAGAAAGCATTCCTTTCGCTTGAATATTATCGGAGATTCACCCTATTTGGAGACCATCAAACATCTTGCTCCACCCGATACTGTCTTTCATGGACTCCTCAACGATGAGGAAAAGATCGGGGAAATTCTCAACCGGTGCTTTTGCGGCTATGCCATTTACCGAAACACGGGGCCGACCAGTTACAGTTATTATGGATTCCCTTCCAAGACACTTTACTGCTTTGCCAGTAACGTGCCAATTGTCATCACCAATGTCGCCCATTTCAACGAAAACTTTGAAAAACGTGGCGTGGGACGCGTAGTCGAACCGTTGCCTGAGGAAATTGAAAAAGCCATCCTGCAAATCAAGAGTGACTATGAGGCTTACTCGCAGGCCATAGATCATTTTCGTTCGGAGTGGAATGCCGATGTGGAGGCCTTTCACCGGGAACGGCTGACGGCGCTACTGGCAGAGTGAACTTGTCTTGCCTTTACGTTAAAATCCGGGAGATTTTGCGCTGTTACGAACAAAATGACAAACCCAGATGCGCGCCATGAAAGATTTATGCACAGCCTTGAAAAACAATTTTACAATCGTCAACCTTGGATGCATTGGCGATACCGATTTTCTCCTGCCTAAAAACATCCTGCAGACTCTCACAGTTGTTGAAGTGGATGCGGAGGGTGGTGCTGTCACTGGTGATCGCTATCATCGGAAAATTTGCATCCGACAGCCGATTGCCGGTCAAACGGGCAAACGCATCTTTCGGCGCAACAGCTTCGCCGGCACCTGCTCGCTGCTGGAACCTCTCGACGGGATTGTGGAAGCCTATGGCATGGAGCGTTATTGCCAGCTCGTGGAGCGGGTGGCAATAGATTGTGATACCCTCCCAAACTTGTTGCATGCCCATCAAATCCGGTCGCTGGACTTTCTCAAGACAGACGTCGAAGGACTGGATTCCGAAATCATTCAGAGTTGTGCGGAATACCTTGGCAAAACCCACATGATTCAATGCGAACTGCGGTTTGCTCCGTTTTATCAAACCGAGCCATTCTTCCACGAAACCGTCAACTTGCTGGCCGCCTATGGTTATGAAGTGCTGGACATACCGTACATCGACCGCTGGCGGTATAAAACGCCCCACCGCCATTTTCAGGTCCAGGGGAGGGCGGTCTGGGCAGACTTTCTATTTGTTCTGCGACCGGATCGACTGGCTGCGACTTTCGGCGAAGCTCTGCCGGAGGCTGTCTCCAAGCAGGTTATTTTGGCTTGTATGCTCGGCAAAAAGAACTATGGCGAATATGTGCTCAACAAATTCGCGCACATGCTGCCGGTGGATTGGTTTCAGGAACTGGAACCGCTAACCAAACCTTCCTTTCCCGGCATATGCCCTTTTTTATCGTCAGTGCGCCGCCGGACACTGCGGTCCCTGGAACTCTTCTTGAAACATCAGATAGGCCGAAGCGAGTTTGTTTCTATCCATTGACTAATAATCTTGAAGCTCTCGGGTTATTTTATGACGGATAGGGTGCCTTGGCCATCCGTTCCAAAATCCGGTCAAGTGACTGTGTGATTTGCCAGTTTGGATAGTGACTTTTCAATTTTCGCAAATCGCTGATGTAGCAGATGTGGTCGCCCTTGCGTGGCTGATCCACATAGGTGGTTTTGATTTTACAATCAAGCAACGCTTCAGTTTTAGTTATGCATTCAAGCAGTGACGCGGCATTTTCGCGCCCACCGCCAAGGTTGTATACTTCGCCAGGACGTGGGTTTTTGGCGAATTCGGCAAAGGCTGAAATGACATCGGCGCTGTGAATTTGGTCCCGCACCTGTTTGCCTTTGTAACCGAAAATCGAATACGTTTGGCCGGCCTTGGCAACCTTGATCAAGTAGGACAGAAAGCCATGCGCCTGCGCACCGGAATGATTCTCGCCGGTGAGGCAACCGCCGCGAAAAATACCAACGTTCATTTTGAAGTAACGTCCATATTCCTGCGCGACCACGTCCGCCGCTGTTTTGCTCGCGCCAAAAAGGCTGTGCAATGTTTGATCTATCCGGCAGTTCTCGCTCACGCCGTGCCAGTCTTCAGGACGGGCGTATTCCCATCGGGTTGGCAGTTCCTTGAGTGGCATTCCATTCGGCGCGTCGCCATAAACCTTGTTGGTGGACATGAAGATGAAGACAGCTTCCTTGTTCGACTGCCTGGTGGCTTCGAGCAGGTTGAGTGTGCCCACAGCGTTGACGTCAAAGTCAACGAATGGAATCTCCGCTGCCTTGTCATGCGAAGGTTGCGCGGCGCAGTGAACGACCATGTCGAATCGCTCGTGTTTGAACAAGTCGAGGATTTTTTGCCGGTCGCGAATGTCCATGTCCAAATGGCGGAAGGAACGGGTATTTTTTTTGACGCGCTCCAAATTCCACAACGTGTCACCGGCCGGCCCGAAAAATTCACGACGGAGATTGTTGTCAATGCCGCATACCTCATGTCTTTCGCGATCGAAATAAATGACAGCTTCAGAACCGATTAGCCCGCTTGAACCGGTAATCAAGATTTTCATGCGCCGCAATTGTAGGCAAAAGGACAATTGAAGGGAAAGCCATCTGTTAAATGGATGGCTCACTTATGGAAAGGTTCAAATGCGTTGGCTTTGTTGTCATGCAGCAGTCGCGCAGGGTAATGAATCACCATAATTCCAGGTGAAAATGGGGTATTAAACGTTTTCGCAGTAGAATTTACCAGGAATTCAGACTCGACACTTCGCTCCCGCCTAAACCAACCTATCGTATGCTTGGAATTACAAACAAATGGCGCTTGGCATTTGTCCATGCTTGGCCAAGCGCGAAAGGGGTGGTCCGATTGCTTTTTGAACAACCGGTTTGGATGATCGGATTTTTAGTAGTACGCGCCCGCTATTTTTTCACCCGGAAATTGAAATGTGAAATTAGAACGCCGGACGGTTTTCTGATCCAGACGCCCTGTGAACTGATTTCTTATTGGAGCTTTTTCGTGGAACACGAATGTTGGTCGTCTGATTGGGATGAAGAGCTTCAGCGTGAAGTCCAACCACTCATCCTTGATGTGGGTGCCAACGCTGGCTTATTCACACATTGGATTTGGACCAAAAATCGAAAAGCGGAATTCATCGTCTTTGAGCCGTTACCGCTCATGGCGGCAAAAATCCGCGCTTGGGGCGCGCAAACCGGTGCGCGGATTTCGTTGAATCAGGTTGCCGTTTCCGACCATTGCGGCGAAGCAAAATTTTATACCGATGCCGACAATGATACTGGTGCTTCGCTACGCAATGACCGGTACAGAAAAAATGAATTCGTTGTGCCCGTGCTGACTCTGGACTCTGCCGTTTCGCAACGGTCTGTGTTTCTGATCAAAATTGATGTTGAAGGCTGTGAAACCGAAGTTCTGAGGGGAGCCACTCGTACTCTGAAGAACGCACGCTTCCTGCTTATCGAAGCACACACGTCCGAAGCACTGGCTCGAATTTGTAACATTCTACCCGCTTCACAATGGGTTTGCCAAAGGGTTGGTTCCAGTGATTACCTTTTCAGGCGGCAGGCCTAACTTAGATAGTTTGATGCGAAGCCAATCCATATTGAACCTGTCAAGGATTTTGGCCAGAGGCGACTCAAAACACTTTGGACCATCAGGCCACATTCGTGATTTCACGCCACGCTTCTTGCGTGACCTTTGTGCCGCCTGCGGTTTTAAATCGTCGGGTTGGTGGGCACAGAATGGCGGACTGATTCCTGCCCTGCAACATAACATTGGCATTTTGTTGGAACCCAGTTAACGTCGCCTTGTTCAACCCTGCAAGAACCGGCCAATGGCTCAATCTTCATCATCCATGTCTTTGCTGGTTGTTCTCAATGGCAGTCTTGCCAGCCGCGGTCAAGCAATTGGTGGAGGCGACATAGTCCTATTCAAATTCATTCGATTATCGGGCATTCAACCGGACGTTTTGATTCCAAAGTGCGCACAGGCTTTTGCGGAAACACGAGGCAGATTTTTCCCAACGTTGAGCCACCGGCAATTGTCGATGTTCAGAATTTTAATTCTATTTTTTGTCCGGACATTACAAGGTATCTGGTGGGGCTTCCGAAATCAGCAAAGGTATGACATCGCCTTGGCCGCTTCCCCTTTCAGCGTGGACGTCATCCCGGTCTGGTTTTGGAAGGCACGCTACAAGGGAGCTGTTGTTTATCATCTCATTCCCAAGCGGAAACCCGTCAACTTTGCAACTCGTATCCGGTTCGGGCTCGCGGCAATCGAACAGAAGGTTATGATGCATATCCTGCGCCGGGCATGTGATTTTATCTTGGCAGGCAATGAGTTCACGAAGCGTCAGCTCGAAGAGCAAATGCCCGGGAAACGCATTTTCATACTGCCGGCGGGATTCGATATCGCAGCCGTTGATCGGGTGGCCGCTCAATCGAAAGATAAAAATCTCGGGTGTTTTGTTGGCAGGCTGGTTTCGCAGAAAGGTATTTTCGATTTTCTAAAAATCATGACTCAACTCGGTCGCAGCCATCCGGAATTCCGTCTCGTCATGGCCGGCACGGGGCCGGAGCGGGATTTTTTGGTGGCGGAAATACAGCGGCTGAATTTAACAAATATTCAACTGGCCGGTTTTGTTTCTGAAGAAGAAAAATTACTGCTTCTGAAAAAGTCAAAATACTTTTTCTTCCCCAGTTATGAGGAAGGTTGGGGCATCGCCCTGGCCGAGGCCTTGTATTGCGAGTGTCGTTGCATTTGCTACGAACTGCCGCATTACCGATCCATATTTGGTGATTTTCCGATTTATGCCAGACTTGGCGACGCGGATGATTTCACCCGTGCTTTCCGGCAAAGCGGCGAAGTGTCTCCCAAACAGAAAAAGTTCATGCGCCAGTACGATGACCGATTCATCGTCCGGCAACTCGTTGAACATTTGGCCACTGTGGCCCAAAGTTCATGATTCTTTGTCGTCCGGGCTTGCGGCGCGTTAAAAATTACGGAACACTCCATCAACAGCTATGGCAAAAAAAGCTCTTATCACTGGCATAACCGGACAGGATGGTTCGTATCTCACGGAGTGGCTCTTGGCCAAAGGATATGAAATCCACGGCATTGTCCGTCGCACTGCTGCGCCTTACAATGGCCAGCTTGAACATGTCTATGCCAAACCTGGTTTTAATTCAGAACGGCTGATCCTTCATCATGGGGACTTGAGCGACGGCAGTTCGCTCGCCCGGTTGGTGGGCAAGGTTCAGCCGGATGAAGTTTATAATCTGGCCGCGCAAAGCGACGTGCGGATCAGCTTCGACATCCCCGGTTATACGGCGGACATTACGGCGACAGGCGCCGCGCGGCTATTGGAAGCGATTTATAACAGCGGGCTTCGCCCGCGGTTTTATCAAGCGTCATCCAGTGAGATGTTCGGCAAGGTGCAAAAAATGCCGCAAGACGAAACGACACCATTCCATCCGCGCAGTCCCTATGCCTGCGCCAAGGTATATGCCTATTGGATTACAGTGAACTACCGCGAATCCTATGGTATGCACGCCAATAACGGCATTTTATTCAACCACGAATCGCCTCGCCGCGGCGACAATTTCGTCACTCGCAAAATCACCCGTGCCGTGGCGCGCATCAAAGCAGGACTTCAGGACAAACTTTTCATGGGCAATTTGGAGGCCAAACGTGACTGGGGTTACGCAAAGGAATACGTCGAGGCCATGTGGCTCATGCTTCAGCAGCCGGAGCCGGATGACTATGTCATTGCCACTGGTGAAACACACAGTGTGCGGGAGTTTTTGGAGCTTTCCTTTAGTCACGTGGGATTGGATTGGCAAAAGCATGTGGAGGTCGATCCTAAATTTTACCGTCCTGCTGAAGTGAACCAGCTTGTCGGCAAAGCCGAGAAAGCGCGCAAAAAATTAAATTGGTCGCCCAGAACCAAATTTGCGGATCTGGTCAGATTGATGGTGGACGCCGACATCGAACTTTTAAAAAAGCAGTCCGTTGGTTTCGGTCGGGAAAACGCCTAAGCCGCACCCGTGAAGCGCGCCTTCATCACCGGCATCGAAGGGCAGGACGGTTCCTATCTTGCGGAATTGCTCCTGGGGAAGAATTATGAAGTCCACGGATTGGTGCATCGGGCGAATAGTTCCAATATTCCCAATTTAGGACATTTGGTTTGTGATGGAGACATTTACCGGAAACGCCTGTTTCTCTATTTTGCCGATCTCGATGACGCCGATTCCGTGCGTGTGCCATTGGAAAAATCCGCACCGGACGAAGTCTATCACCTCGCCAGCCAGAGCCACGTCGGCCAGAGTTTTGAGAAAGTGGAGGAAACCTGCCGGATTACAGCCCTTGGCACGCTTCGGCTATTGGAAATGATCCGCCAGTTGCCAACCCCGCCGCGTTTTTTTCACGCCAGTTCCAGCGAAATTTTTGGTGACCCCGAACGTGCGCCGCAGGACGAAACCACACCGATCGCACCGGTGACACCTTACGGCTGCGCCAAGGCATTTGGGACTCAAATGGTCCGGGTTTACCGCAAGACTTTCGGGCTTTTCACCGTCAATGGCATTTTCTTCAACCACGAATCCCCGCGCCGCGGTATGAATTTTGTAACACGGAAAATTTGCCATGCTGCCGCCGCCATCAAATCAGGCAAACAACAAGAGCTGATATTGGGCGACACCAGTGCGCAGCGTGACTGGGGTCACGCCCGCGATTATGTGTGTGGAATGTGGCTGGCGTTGCAACACGACGCACCCGACGATTTTATCTTTGCCACAGGCCGGCTTCACAGCGTTCAGGATGTTGTGGCAATTGCCTTCAAGGTTGCCGGTTTGGACTGGCGCAAACATGTGCGGCAGGAGCGACAGCTTTTCCGCCCGGCTGATCCGCACCAAGTGGTGGGAAATGCCGCCAAAGCAAAACGTTTGCTGAATTGGCAACCGGAAATCACCTTCGAACAAATCATCACCGAAATGACGGAAGCGGAATTAACCGCCTTGAGCGCCTCAAGTTAAAGGCAGGGGCAAATCAGTTCCGTTTTAGAGTTTGTTCCACCTTCAATTCGGCAATCAGTTTTTTGTCTTTGCCCCGCCTTTTGTATGTCCACACGCCCCACGCGTCACCGAGCACACTGGCGACGCTGGCGGGAGTGTGCCAAAGCCAGCGCAAGTCACGATCATGAATCAGTCCGCGCAGCGTGTGCCAAAGCGGGCCGATGAACGTGACGCAATAAATCGCCGCCAGCCAGAGCGGCACGGACGGTTTTTCTTTCATCCAGTTCACCGGCATTTCCTCCTGCACACGGAGAAAATGCACCGTGGCGCGGCGGCGTTTTTTTACGAAGCCCCACCATGTTTGCACGTAGTAATGATGAACGCCGCGTCCGCGAATCCGCAACCATTCGCGCTTGCCCTCCCGCATGAGGTGCAGCGCCGCATGCGTGTCCTGGAAATGTTCATCGGCCTTCACCGATTCCAAATCAGTTCGGCGAAAGACAAAACCATTTGCGCCGAGCGGATATGAAAGTGAATCACCGGGCAGAATCCAGCGTTCAACCTCGCCGTTGCGCGCGACAAGTGTCGGATTTGTGCTCATCAGCCAGCAGATCGGGTCGCTGATATGGAGCAAATGCGTGAGATAAGCACAGAAGGAACTCATTTTTGGGGATGGCGGATAGTAGCTCTCCACTCCGAGTGCCTGCGGATTGGCGACAAGAGCTTTCACGGCCAGTTCGATGTAATCTGGATGGGTGATTTCATTGTCCGCGTCCACGAAGACGATGTATTCGCCGGTTGCGCGCCGCAGTGCCAGACGTTTGCCCTCCTCCATGTTCTTGCCGTCGTCGTCAATAACGGTCGCGCCGTATTTTCTGGCGATTTCGCGTGTGCGATCGGTGGAATGCGCGTCGGCCAGCAGCATTTCGTAGCGGTCGCGGGAATACGTCTGCCGCGTGATGGACGACAGGGCGTTGTCCAGCAATGCCTGCACATTGAGCGTGGGCATGATGAAGCTGACGCGGGGATAAGCATTCTGTGCTCCGCTGTGGTTTTGCACGGCCTGATACTAGCGAGAACCAATTTGGAATTCAAATCAGCAGTGTGACGAAGCAACAAAGTTGACCGAGTCGCTTTGTGCCTGTATCGTCTGGGACATTGTGAGTCAATATGAACAGGTCAAGACAATGCAATCCGGTGACAGATTGGTGCTACCCATCTGAAGGGAGGAGCATTACAGATGTTCAAAGTTCTGTTGATCTATCCATATAATACCAGCCGGGAGACCAACACGCGATGGTACCCTGCCGAGCCGTTGGGACTTCTTTACATTGCCAGTTACCTTTCGGAATGGGCACAGCAACATGGGGTGCCGATGCAAATCAAGATTCTTGACATCCAATTGGAAGGGCCGTCCCACTGTATCCTCACAGCTCGCGGATTTCGCAATGGAATGACGGATGAGCAAATTAAAGAATATGTAGCCGCATTCCAGCCTGATGTAGTTGGTATTTCTATGAACTACACATTTGGAGTCCAAGACACGCTTGATATAGCCGAAACTATCAAGCAAACGATTCCCCAAACACCACTGGTCGTTGGCGGTGCCCACGCCACGTTAGACCATCATAAAGTGGCGGAACACCCCGCCGTGGATATTGTGGTGCGCGGGGAGGGAGAAGCAACATTTCAAGAACTGTGCGGTGCGATTTACCATGACAGCGACATTGATGGCATTGCTGGAATCACTTATCGCTCCAATGGTTCGGTGAAAACAAACCCTGATCGCATTCCAATCTCCGACCTTGACACTTTGCCAATTCCAGACAGGTCTTTCCTGCCTTACGAGAAGTATCTGTCCAAGAAACAGTATTTTTACACCATGCAGTCGCCGGTGGGGACGATATTCACTTCGAGAGGCTGTCCATTTCATTGCATCTTTTGCAGCACGCAGAAGACTTGGGGAAACAACTGGCGTGGGCGCAGCGCAAAGAACATTCTCAAGGAAGTGGAATATCTTCGGAAAAACTATGGTGTGAAGGAAATTGCATTCCAAGACGACCAATTTTTAGGGGACAGACAACGTATCATTGATTTTTGTAAGCTGGCTGTGGGAAAGCAGCTTGGCATGACCTTTATTGTGCCTCCGGGCAATTCCCCCGCTTTCATTAACGGCGAACTTTTAGACTGGATGATGAAGGCTGGCTTTTATCGGCTGTGTTTTTCTGTGGATGTCGGCACGGAGTCGGCTGTCCGCTATGTACGCAAGCCCGTTAAACTTGCCAACGTCCGATCATTGGTGAAAGCGGCCAACCGTCGCGGCATTTGGACGTATGGCACGTTCGTCATTGGCTTCCCCCACGAAACCGCAGAAGATATTGAGGCCACTATCAAATATGCCTACAAGCTGAAGCTGGATTTCGTGCGCTTCTACATTGCCCAGCCGCATTTCGGATCGGAGCTTTACGATCGCTACGAGAAGGAGGGACGGTTGATCGGCCTGAGAGTCGGCGAACAACACTCAATCATGGACGCCTTCTTCGGCACGGACCATCTGTCGGCGGCGGAGTTGATTAGTCTGCGCAATGAAGCGGAGTGCAATTACATCAAGCATCACTGGGTGGATTTCTTGAACCCAGTCTATCTGGCAACAGAATTCCTGCCTAAGATTGCTTCGTTCCGCCGGTTCAAATATTTCGTTGGCTTGGTGTTGCGATTCACGGAAGTCACCCTCAAGTTCAAGGAAGTGGAAGCGGACAACGCAACTGCGACCGCTAAACCGACCGAGTAAGGGCTGCGCGGAGTATTACAGCCCGCTCCCGCCTCCAAACACAGCAAGAATAAGCTTGTCCAGCAGCACTTCGGTGTTGAGCGTTGGCATGACAAAACTGATGCATGGCAGATTTCCCAGACTGGACTACAAGGCGGAAGTTTATCAAGCGACGGTGGTGAATTCAAACTTTGCTGGTGCCCCTCGGATATTACCCATGCAACATGGGTTTGCGTGCCCGAATCAGCAAAAAATGACCGCGGTTTGAGGTGATTCGTTCCAACACCCGGCTTAAACTATCGGGTAATGGCAGAATGCTGACGGAATGCACTTGCACGTCGAAGCCGATAAGAGCGAACAATTCTTTTGCCTGCCGCACAGTAAGGACACGAATGTGCCCTGAAACGCCGGCAAATGCAGGGTGATCAATAGGTAACGGCTCCTCCAGTGGTTCATGATAATGCAGGCCCAGTGGATTGCCCAAATAACGGCCACAGGTCTGCATCAGTGAAAAGGGTGTATAGCCCAGGCAAAGGGCGATACAATTCAACAGGCTACACAAATTTTCCGAAGCAATGATGGCTGTGCCTCCTGGTTTGAGCACCCGGTAAGTTTCCTCCGCAAACAACCGGGTATTGTGGAGGTGCTCAATGACCTGCGAACTGAAAACCACGTCAAATTTGTTGTCCCCGTATGGCCAGCGTCCGTTCAAATCAAAGCTGGAAATTTCAATGCCGCGCTCTTTGGCCCTGGTCGCCAGTGCCGGTGCGCCTTCCACGCCGTAAAATTCTGCCGGAATTTTTTTGAGATAACGAAATAGCATGCTCCCGTCGCCGCAACCCACATCCAGCAGGCTGCCCGGTTCTAGTCCGGCTACAGCCTGCCCTGCCCAATCGTTGCAGCGTTCAATACCCAGATACCTATGGCGCGCAACAAAACTTTGCAATTGTTTTAGGATGAAATTTGCCATTAACAGTCGCTTCTCGTCTCCCATCACTAACAAAAAGCACCTTTGGCGGCAAACCTGAATCGAATTTGATTGAAACGTCAAAAATACTGGCAAGCCTTGCCTGCACGCACTACACTCCACACCTGACCATGGGAAAAATTTTCGTCACCGGCGCGGCAGGTTTTATCGGCAGCAACCTCGTTGACCGCCTGCTTGCTGACGGCAAAGCTGTCATCGGCTGGGATAATTTTTCAACCGGCCAGCGCGAATTCCTTCAATCCGCGACAGTCAATCCGCGGTTCAAATTAATTGAAGGCGATTGTCTCGATTTGCCCGCCTTGACGCGCGCGATGAAGGGATGTGATTTTGTTTTCCACCTTTCAGCCAACGCTGACGTGCGTTTTGGCCTCGAACATCCCAACAAGGATTTGCAGCAAAACACCATTGTCACCTTCAATGTGCTCGAAGCCATGCGCGCCAACGGCATCAAGGGCATCGCGTTCAGTTCCACCGCCTCGATTTATGGCGAGGTGGAAATGATTCCTACACCCGAAGACGCGCCGTTTCCCGTGCAAACTTCCCTTTACGCTGCCTCCAAACTTGCGGGCGAGGGTTTAATCACCGCGTATTGCGAAGGTTTTGGCTTTGAAGGTTACATTTTCCGCTTTGTCTCGATTCTCGGCGAACGCTACACACACGGGCACGTTTTTGATTTTTATCGGCAATTGCTGGAACATCCTGGCCATTTGAAGGTTCTCGGTGACGGCAAGCAGCGCAAATCCTATCTTTATGTCGGCGATTGTATCGACGCAATGCTGCACGTCATAAAACTTGGCACAGCGAAGAAAGCCAGACACCAGGTGGCCATCTACAATCTTGGCGCAAATAAATACGTTCAAGTCACGGATTCCATCCGTGTTATTTGTGGAGCGCTCGGCCTCAAGCCCAAGCTCAAATACTCCGGTGGCAGCAAAGGTTGGGTGGGGGACAATCCGTTTATTTTTCTCGACACAAAGAAAATCCGCGCCACGGGTTGGAAGGCCAAATTCACGATTGAGCAAGGCATTTTGCGAACGCTACAATGGCTGCAGCAAAACCAATGGGTGCTCAAGAAGCGAGATTAAGTTGCGTTACACCCGATCATCGCATGAAAATCATCAAAGGATTGGCATGGCTGAGAGATGTGACGCAAGTGCTTGTGCTTGACCGCTTTATGATAAGGCGGCGGCGGTTTTCAGAACTGGCCAGCACTTCGTGCCGGGAGTTGAGGTTTCATTCCCGCGCAAAAATCCGCTGTCTTCCACTCGCACAAATAATCGCCATGTTCACGTCCCAATCCTTTGAGCAAGTAAGCTTGCCGGGTCCCTTCACAGATTTAAGCGATGTTGGCAGCATGAATGTCTACCATGTTTTGGGTTCGTTAGTGCGGTCCCTCGAGCCAAAGACTATTCTGGAGTTCGGCACCTATCTTGGTGTAAGCACACAAACAATGGCATTAAACGCGCCAAAGGACTGTCGGATTTACACCGTAGATCTCCCTGATGAAACCTTGCCTGAAGGGTTTCCGAAACTTAATCCAATTGACAAGCAACACATCCGTAAAAGTCGGCATCGTGTGGGTGAAGCATTTTTACACAGCTCGACGAGCAGACAAATCATTCAAATCCGTGTTGATTCCATGAAGTTTCGTGCCGAGACAGAAACAGGAGAGGTGGATTTGGTTTTTATTGATGGTGGCCACAGTTTGGCGGTAATCAAGAATGACACGGAGAACGCCTTTCGCATTTTGTCAGCGACTGGCACCATTATATGGGACGATTATTTTCATTTGTATCCAGACGTTGTACAATTTCTAGATGAACTACAGACTCAATTTCCGTTATACGGCATTACGGGAACCAACCTTGTAATTTATTGCCGACGCTTTTTGCAATCCCATTGAATGAAACTCATCATCACAGGCAGCAGCAGCGGCATCGGTAAATTCCTCGCGGATTCGCTCACGGGCAAGGGACATGCCGTCTGCCGCCTCGCGCGCTCACCACAAGACGGATTCGCTTTTCAATGCGATGTTTCGAATTGGCCGGCTTTGGAAAAGTGCGCGGAAAAGATTGCGGCGAAATGGAAAGCAGTGGACGCCTTGATTTGCTGCGCGGGAGTCCAGGAGCCCATCGGCCCGGCGATGGAAATGGATCCGACTGCCTGGCGTTCAAATCTTGCGGCGAATCTCGACGGCACATTCTTCTCCGTTCGCGCGTTTTATTCATTGCTTTGCCGAACACAGCGTCGCGCGAAGGTGGTTTGTTTTTCCGGCGGTGGCGCGACCAGCCCGCGTCCAAACTTTGCGGCTTACGGCGTCTCCAAAACCGGCGTTGTGCGGTTGGTGGAAACGCTTGCCGCCGAGTGGGAAAAGCTGCCGCTCGATATCAATGCCGTGTCGCCCGGTGCAATTTTTACCCGCATGACCGAACAAGTTTTGGCGCGTGGCGCGACCGCCGCGGGCAAGGATGAATTTGAACGCGCATCCAAACAATCCCGCGATAATGCCGCCGGGCTCGCCAAAGTTCTTGGTTTGGTGGAATTTCTATTGTCGCCGCGAAGCGACGGTATTTCCGGCAGGCTCATCAGCGCAGTTTGGGATCCATGGGAAAAACTCGACCAATTCAAGAACGATTTGAACGGCGACATCTACACGCTGCGCCGCATCGTGCCCAAGGACCGCGGCAAAACGTGGGGTGACAAATGAATAAATAATCGTCCTCGTTCTCCCCCTCGTCCTCGCACTCGAATCGAAAATCGAGGACGAGGACGAAGAGGAAGCAGAATAAATGAATTACGCGATCATTGGTTGCGGGTTGATTGGGAAGAAACGGCTTGCGGGTTTGCCTGCCGGTTCAAAGCTTGTCGTGGCGTGCGACACAAATCCGTCCCGCGCCAACGAACTCGCGAAATTGGCCGGCACCGGCCGTGCCGTTGCTGATTTCAAACAAGCCATTGCCAGCCCGGAGGTGGACGCGGTGATTGTAGCGACTTTCAACTCCATGCTCGCCGAAGTTTCTGCCGCCGCCATTCGCGCCGGCAAACCCGTGCTCGTGGAAAAACCGGCGGGCGTTTCCGTGAAACAGATTGATGAACTAATGGTGCTTGCGAAACAGCACGACGTTTGCGTGCGTGTGGGTTTTAATCACCGTTATCATCCGGCGTTCATCAAGGCGCGGGAAATTTTTGCGTCCGGTGTGATGAGAAAATTGATGTTCATTCGCGGACGTTACGGCCATGGCGGTCGTGTCGGTTATGACAAGGAATGGCGCGCCAATCCGAAACTTTCCGGCGGCGGCGAATTGATTGATCAGGGAATTCATTTGATTGATCTGGCGCGTTGTTTTCTTGGCGATTTCAAAAAAATTGACGGCCACGCGGCGACCTATTTTTGGGAAATGCCCGTGGATGACAACGCGTTTTTGAGTTTGCAGACAGCCAAAGGCCAGACAGCGTGGTTGCATGTCAGTTGCACGGAATGGAAAAATCTTTTTTCATTTGAAATTTATGGGCGTGACGCAAAATTGCATATTGAAGGTCTTGGCGGCAGTTACGGCATGGAAAGGCTTTCCCATTATCAAATGAAACCGGAGATGGGAGTGCCGGATACAAAACTCTACGAATTCCCCGGTCCGGACGAATCGTGGCGCAAGGAAATGATTGAGTTCGAAAAAGATGTTCAGTTGAAACGACAACCCGACGTCGGCCTGCACGAAGCAAAAGCGGCGCTGGCGGTGGTGGAGAAGATTTACGCAAAGATGCTGAGGCGCAAAGGTTAGCTCGTGTTAATTTATGCTTCTGTTCGTCCTTTGCGTTTTGGTTTGCCGTGAATCATCCAATGTTGCAACAAGCCGGACACGTCGGAGATTTTGCGGTCGTCGCTCGTGCGGCTTGCGGCAAGATGATTAGCCTTTTCCACAAGCGCAGCCAGCTGCTCGTCAAGTTTTAACTTCAGAGCTTGAGCGACGCTTTCCTTGTCCGGCAGATGCACTTTGCCGTGCAGGCCAAGCTGTGCCAGCTTGAAAATGATTTCGGCGTGGGCGCGCGACGGGAGCGCCAACGGCTTAACGACAGCTTTGCCGCCGCCGGACTCGCGGAAAAAGACTGTGCTGGCGTCAAGCATGTCGTTCACATCCGGCAGACTTGCCTGGCCTTTCGGGAATGGTTTGCGCCTTGCCGCCGCTGGCTTGCCCGGCGAACCACTCTGCCAGCGGCTGTTTCTCATCCGGCGCAAGCGAATCCCACAAATCGGCGACAAGTTCGTCCGTGCGGAACTCGCGGCCCTCGGCCTCAGCGCGTTGTTCCTGCTTCTGGATTTCCACGACTCGTATTTGACGAAAGTGAGCGGCGGTTTCGCGGTAAAGTTCATCGCAAAGTTTCTCGCGCTCTTTCGCATCCGAAACGCCCAGCAGTTCAAGCACCGCCAAATCAAGCACGCGACGGTCGGGTTGCTGGAGTTCTCATGGCAGTTTGATCGGTTCTTCAGCCAGCTTTTTCGCGCGCACGGCGGAGCGGCACTCCATGAATTCTTCTTCAACCATCGCGCTGGTGTCGCGCCGGTAAAGTTGCTTGAACGCCGCTTCCAATTTCTTCGCGATACCCGAGGTGACTTCGCGCGGGTCGGGCACTTCTAACAAGTTTACATCCACGACTTCGGTTTTGAGATTGCCTTCTGTACCGGCGTAACGCCCGTAGAATGTCTTAAAATTTGCGATAAACGTCGAATTTACGATGGCCTGCAAAACCGCAACTTGTTCTTCGGACAGTTCAAATGGATGAACGTCAAAAAGGTTATGGTTGCAGATAAGTCCTTTTGGATTGGTAGCAATGGCTCGCCGAGCCGTCCAAGGCGGACATCCCGGCGGGATGTCCCTACCAAAAAATTGGCGTCAATTCGTGAAATTCGTGGATTAAAGTTTGGGCGTTGCGCCTTCGCCAAGCTACGGCGGCACAGGCGCAAAGCTCCGCCCCGCCGGAATTTTGGCTTTGTGCCTTCTGCGCCTCTTTGCGGCTCAATGTCTTTCGCTTGCGCGCAACACGCGATAACGGTGCGTCCATGGATCAATCCGGCACACGGCGCGGTAATCACAATATTTGCATGCCGTTTCGCCGCCTTTGCGATAGGGATCCACTTTTGCGTCGCCGGAAAAAATCGCACGGCCCATCTCGCGCAATTGCATTTCAACGCGGTCGAGCAATGCGTTAAATTCCGCGTGCGGCAGTGCTTCGGTCGAACCTTTGCGCAGCGAACCGTCGTTGTTCAAACGGTAATTAAATTGATCCGCAGCCCCGGCACTGTCGAGCTTGGGCAAGGCATCCGCATCGAACCGGCCCGTATGCCGATAAGCCCATTTGCGAGCGTCGCCGGCTTCCGCCAATACTTCAGCGCGCGTGTCACCGCTTTCGTATTGGCCGCGCAGATTCACGTAAAAAACACCGGCGGGAGTGATTTTAAATGCGCCAAAAATTTTTGGCTCTTCTCCCTCTCCCCGCCCAAACGGGGAGAGGGTTGGGGCGAGGGGATTTGATTTTGAAACTATTGGACTCCTCTCCCCGGCCCTCTCCTCCCCGAAGGAGGAGAGGGAGAAAAAGGCTGGCAGATTCAATCCCGCCCAAACTTCCGGCGGCCAGCTTCGGATCGCCGCCAGATATGCCAGCAACTGCAATTGCACGCCATGTTCAATCAAAATCGCATCGAGCTTCTGGCCGCCGGACTTGTAATCCATCACCACGCACAGCGCGTCGCCACCTGCTTGGCGGCATAAATCAATCCGGTCAATTCGCCCGCGCAAGGCGAGTTTGTGGCCGCCGCCCAAATCGATTTCCCATGCGGGTGCGCTTGTTCTGAAGCCAAATTCGAGTTCGGCCACCACCGGGTCAAATTCATATTGCTCGCGCATCCAACCGACAAGCACCTCGACAAAATCCTGCAACGAGTCAGCCAGCATCCACGCCTCAAATTCCGACTGCGCCGTGTCGCGCAGCAATCCCTCGCGGAAATTTTTAATGAGTTTGCCGGCAATGGCGTGAATCCATTCACGCGCCTCCGGCGGCGTAATGTCGCGCCAGCGTTTGCCTTCAGCTTTCAGTTGTTCATGAAAAACCTTCAGGATTTCATGCTGAAAACTGCCGCGTTCGCGCGCGTCCAACTCAAACATCTTTCGCTCTTCGGCCCGCAAACCGGAATGAACAAAAAACCGGAATGGACACTGGGCAAATTCCTCGATCCGGCTGGATGACGTTTGCAGCGTTGCGCCGTAAATTTTTCCAGCCACTGCTGAAGACAAACATTCCGCCAAATCCGGCTCGCGCAATTGGCGTAGATTTTCTGCGAGTAATTTGAGCGCAGGGATTTCGAGCAGCTCGAACCACCCCTCACCCGGCCTGCGGCCACCCTCTCCCCGCGCGATGGGGCGAGGGGCGCTCATTTGAATTTCAACCAGCGGCTGGATGAGTTCGTTCGCATGTTCGGCTTCGTGCCAGTCCGTGTTGATGGAGGATTCCTCGACTTCAAGTTTTGGAAACAGCCGTTGCAAATGGGCGATGAACGGCGATGGATTGAGCATTCTGCCATCGGCATCGTTGCGGGCAAAGGTCACGATGAGTTTTTCCCGCGCGCGGGTGCAGGCGATGTAGCCGTAATAACGCTCGCGCGCAAGTTGTTCGCGCAAATTTGGGCCGAGCACAACCGCATGGCCCAATTCATCGCGGTCGGTTTCGGTCAAAATCGTTGAAACGGGAGGCGCCGCGGGGAAAACGGATTCATTCACGCCGAGCACGAGCGCCAGTTTCAGATCGGGATTGCGCGCGCGGTCAACCGCGCCGACAAGCACCTCATCGAGCACGGGTGGAATCACTCCGACGGTCAGATTTGACAGTCCGGTCTCCAAAATCGGCAGCCAGTCGCGCAACGGCAGCGGTTCGCGTGGAAATGCAAGCGCCAGATTTTCCAGCCACAAATTCATTTGCTCCCAAACGGTCAAATGAAGTGACAGGTGACGGGTGACAAGTGACAAGTTTCCCGATTCGGGCAGGCTCCATCTTTCGAGTGTCTTCTCCGCGTCGAGATCGCTCCAAAGCCCGCGCAACGCTTCGGCCAATTGTTCGCCGGTGGGCTTGTTGCCTGACCGGACAAGCTGCTGGACAAACTTTTCAAATGGTGGCAGGATTTTTTTGCGCAGCTGTTCGAGCGATTTTTCCAATTGAGGATCGTCAGCGATTTGAATCGGTTCAAACCATTTTGCACCGCGCCAGCCGCGTGCCAGCGCCTCGTTTTCCAGCCGGTCAATCTCCGCCTCTTCCACCGGCAAAAACCCGGCTTTAAGCGCGGCAAACCAATCCCCCTGCCGCCAATTAAACGCAACGGCACGAACCGCACTGCGGGTCAGTTCGGCAAGCGGGTGATGCGAAACCGATTCACGCCGATCCAAAAAGAATGGGATGTCGTAACGCCGAAATGCCCGTGCCAGCGGTTTGTGATAATCGTCAAGGCTGCGAACGAGCACCGTGCAGTCACGAAAACGGTTGCCGTGGCGAACGAATTTCAAAATTTCGCGCGCGGCGAATGTGGCCTCGGCTTCGACATTGGGACAAGCGACGATTCGGATTGAATGTGGCGCAGACGTCTCGTCTGCGTCGGTTTTTGCAGGCGGCCCAGTCTTCGCCAGAGGCTCCGCCGGGGCGAGGACGCCTGCGCCACGTTGCCAGCCGGATTCCAAATGCCGCAACGCGGAGTTGCCGGCAAACCGACTTTTTCCCGCATCGCGCTTGAGTGTTTCAATGCTGATTTTGCAATCGGGCAGATTTTCAATTCGCGACCGGCATTGTTGATAGGTTTTGCCGATGGCCGACCAGAGTGAGAGCCATGAATTTCCGGCTTTTTGTGCGTCGGATGGGTCGAGGCAGAACGTGAGCGTTGCGCGCCCGCAAAACGGCAGAATGGCGGCCAGCAAATCAATTTCCTGCGTCGTCATCTCGGCAAAGCCGTCCAACCACAAACTTTGAATTTTGAGTTTTGAGTTTTGAGTTTTAAGTTCAGAGCGCAGCGCGTCAGTCGCCGCATCAAGCAAATGATTTTCGTCCTGCAATTCGTGCCCGGAGAGCCAGTCCGTGTAGGCGTCGTTCAACAGCACAAGATCCTGCAGCTTGTCCCGAAGTTCGGGACGCAAGCCCGGGCGTTGGGCAAGGGCGCGGAGTTTGAGCGGTGTCAATTGATGCTGCCGGAATTCATTGAATAATCCGCCAAGCTCCTGCGCGAAGCCGGACCGGCGCGCGCTGCCGCGAAAAAGTTTTAATTCCCGCTCGTGACGCAGGAGCAACGCGCGCAACACCATCACACGGCCTTCGTCGCTCAATGGTTGGGAAGGCACGATGCTTGATTTTTCAAAAACAAACCGCGCCAGCCGCTCGAATGAAAAAATGTTCAGCCGCGTGTAACCGCAAATTGGGTGGGGCGAGACTCCCGGCGAGCCGATGGTTGGCATTGCTTCCGGCTCGCGAGGATCGGCCTTCGTCAGACCCGGGCTTCGCCGAGGCGAGCTTCGGCCAGACGAGCGCTCGCCCCACCGTTCGGAATCGAGCAACTGGCGTTCGAGTTGAAATGTGGCCTGTTTGGGCGCAAGCAGAATCAACGGCGGGCCGCCAGCGCTTTCACACAGCGCGTCACGGATTTCCTTCAGGCAAAGGAACGTCTTGCCGCTGCCGGCCGGGCCGAGGAGAAATCGCGCTTGCACACTTGATTTTTCACGCAAAGGCGCAAAGGCGCAAAGGAATTTATTCGGAGATGTGCGGCTGTCTTTTTTGTTTCTTTCCCGGCGCATTTTGCTATCCTTTCCGCCACTGCAAATCTAAAAGCGAAAACCTATGCCATTAACACATACACGAGAACTTTTTGCAAAAGCGTTGAAGGGTAAATACGCCATCGGCGCATTTAACGTCAACAACATGGAGCTGCTTCAGGCCATCGTCGAGGCGTGCGAAGAGGAAAAGGCGCCGGTAATGCTCCAGATTTCCAAGGGCGCGCGCCAATACGCGAACCCGGTCTATCTCAAAAAATTGATCGAAGCGGCAGTCAGCCTGTCCAATATCCCCATCGTCGTTCATCTCGATCACGGCGACACATTCGAACTGTGCAAAGACTGCATTGATGATGGATTCACGAGCGTGATGATTGACGCCAGCCACGAGCCGTTTGAGAAAAATGTCGAAATCACGCGCAAGGTCGTGGAATACGCGCACAAGCATAATTGCGTGGTGGAATCCGAACTTGGTCATCTCGTCGGCGCGCAATTCGACGAAGGCGAAGCGGGCGGCAGCTACTCCAAGACCGGCCATTACACCAATCCGGATGAAGCGGTGAAATTTGTGAAGGAATCCGGCTGCGATTCACTTGCCGTCGCCATCGGCAATTCGCATGGCGCTTTCAAGTTTAAAGGCGAACAGCATCTGGATTTGGAACGGCTCAAAGCCATCAAAAAAGCGCTCATGGACGCCGGTCTCGGCGATTACCCGCTCGTTCTCCACGGCGCCTCCAGCGTTCCGCAGGATCTCGTCGCCGAAATCAATAAATACGGCGGCAAAATGCCCGATGCCCAAGGCGTGCCGGAAGCGGATATCGAGGTTGCACGCCGCGTCGGTTGCACAAAGGTCAACATTGACACCGACCTGCGCCTCGCAATGACCGCTGCCATTCGGAAGGTTTTTTCGGAAAATCCGAAGGAATTCGATCCGCGGAAATACCTCGGTCCGGCTCGCGCGAAAGTGAAGGAACTCGTCCAGCATAAAATCAAGGACGTCCTTTGCTGCGCGGGTCACGCGTTTGACTAAAGCCTGGATTCTCCAATAACACCCCAAGCCTGACAGCTTGGGGTGTTTATTGTCTTCGGATTGGATTCGTATCTTGTTTCAAACGGCTTTACATCCGGCTGGATAGTTCGAAGAATCAAACATGCTGAAAATTCGCCGGACGCTTCCATTCGCAGGACTGATGCTCTGCGTTTGTTTTCCCATCCTTCCGGCGGTTGCGAACACGGTTGAGCAGTCCGACTCGCCTTTCATCGTGGATTCGTGGGGCACCGAACAAGGGCTTCCGCAAAGCTCGGTCATTTCAGTGATTCAAACCCGGGACGGTTACCTTTGGTTTGGAACACTGAACGGTTTGGTGCGTTTTGATGGAATTCACTTTACCGTTTTTGATGAAGAAAATACGCCCGGTTTGAGCAGCGACCGGATTGTTTATCTATTCCAAGACAGTCACACAAATCTTTGGATTGGAATGGACACGGGTGATGTGGCGTTGGCGAAGGATGGCAAAATCCAAAACTTCAATCTCGGGCATGGCGGCCACGAAGGAAGGCTGGTATCCGCCTGTGAAGATTCGAGCGGCGCGGTGTGGCTTTACACGGCGAACGCGCATTTGGGCCGCTATCAAAATGGGAAAATGGCCGTCTGGAATTTTAGTTTCAACACCCGCGCGGTTCGCCGGATGGTTGTTGCTGAAACATCCGGTGCGCTCTGGATTGGGGAGGATTGGGGGCTGTTTTCGTTTCGTCCGGCCAATTTCCAACCGCCGGCCTTCCCCATCGAGCAACTGATTCAGGGGCGTAAACTTGATTCCATTTCAGCCAGCCAACGCGGGGGAACGTGGCGATTGATCAACGGCCGGGTCGAAAAATGGGGTCCCTCCCAACTCGAAAAGAATTTTGGGCCGTATCCATGGAGCGATTCAGCCGCCAGTTCCGCTTGTGAGGACAAGGACGGCAACCTGATTGTTGGCACGTTGGGCGCGGGCATTTATTGGTATGAAGCGGACGGAAAATGCCGGCATATCTCGACAGAACAGGGATTGTCGTCGGCGTTTGTTCTCTCCTTGTGCATGGATCGCGAGGGAAACCTGTGGGTGGGGACCGACGGCGGCGGCTTGAATCGGATTAAAAGGAAAATTTTCAACACGCCGGGCGGACTTCATCCGTGGGATGCGCAATCGTTGTCCGCGGATGCGCGCGGCGGTTTATGGACGGCTTTTAATGCGCAGGGCATGACTTACTGGCTTACCAATGCCGCGCAGGATTTCAGCGTGGGCCGGAATTCGAATGCATGGACGGTGCTGGTGGATCAACAGCAGCGGGTCTGGGTCGGGACATGGGACGAGGGGCTGTTCCAATTTCAAACCAATCAGTTTCAACCCGCTCCCGGCGCGGAAATTCTCGGCCCGCAAATTCTTGCCTTGTTCGAAGACCGCCTCGGCCAATTGTGGGCCGGCACACAAAACGGCCTGGCGTGCCGGAATGAACAAGGCTGGAAAATGTACACGACGCGGGACGGCTTTTCCGGAAAGACCATTCGCGCCATTGCAGAAGATGCAGCAGGAAACCTTTGGGTGGGAACGGAAAATCACGGTCTGAACCTCCTTAAAGATGGAAAATTTATTTCATATCAACAAGAAACCAACGGATTGCCCGGCAATGATATTTCCTGTCTTTACGCAGACAAAGGCGGTGTTTTGTGGGTTGGCACATTTGGCCACGGCCTGGCTCGATTTTACAACGGGAAGTGGACCCGTTATTCCACCCGCGATGGCCTTGCCAGCAACAGCATCGGTTACATCGTCGAAGATGACGAAGGTTATTTGTGGATTGGTTCCAACGCGGGATTGATGCGAATCCAGAAGAAGTCGCTGGACGATTTTGCAAATGAAAAGTCAGGTTCTATTTCGTGCCGAATTTATGGAAGGGCCGATGGATTGCCGACGCGCGAATGTTCGAGCGGCTCCCAACCGGCTGCATGCCCCACCCGCGACGGCGGACTATGGTTCCCCACCACCAAAGGCGTGGCGTCGATGAACCCCAAAGAGCTTAAACCCAATCTGCAGCCGCCGGTGGTTATGATTGAATCCGTGCTGGTGGATGGTCGGGAACAAAAAAACAACCGCATGAGTTCTGTGTGGCGGCAATCCATTATTGTTCCGCCCGGTCATGACCGTTTTGAAATTCGCTACACCGGTTTGAATTTCACCGTCCCCAAAGAAGTGCGATTCAAATATCGTCTGGAAGGCCGTGACACCGCCTGGACGGAAGCCGGCGACACACGGATTGCTTATTACAGCGCGGTGCCGCCCGGCCATTACCTGTTTCACGTCATCGCCTGCAATGAAGATGGCGTTTGGAATAACTCCGGCAGTGTCCTGGAAATAACGGTGCAGCCTCAATTCTGGCAGACGGGATGGTTTCGCGCCGTTGTGGTTCTGTGCTTTCTTGGAATCGTTGTTGCCGTGGTGCGATTTGTTTCCACGCAAAAACTGCAACACCAACTGGCGCTGGAAAAGGAACGATCCCGCATCGCCCGCGACCTTCATGATCAACTCGGCGCGAACCTGACGCAAGTGGCCCTGTTGGGCGAAATGGCGGAAGCAGACAAAGGCTCTCCCGAAGAAATCCAGGCGCATGCGCAACAAATTTCCCAAACCGCGCGCGAAACAACCCGTTCCCTCGACGAAATCGTCTGGGCGGTGAATCCATCCAACGACACGCTGGACGGTCTGATTAATTACGCCTGCAAATACGCGCAGGAATATCTCGCGCTTGCCGGACTGCGTTGCCGCGTGGATATGCCGGCTCAATTGCCTGCCGTCGCTTTCCCGCCGGAGGTCCGCCACAATATTTTTCTCGCCTTCAAAGAGGCCGTCAACAACGTGGTCAAACATGCCCGGGCATCCGAGGTCTGGATCCGATTGCGATTACACCCGGGCCATTTCACTTTGGAGGTCGAGGATAACGGATGCGGTCCCGGCAATTTGGACAAGAATGCAGCGCAACCGGGAGACGGACTTCGCAACATGCACAAGCGGATGGAAGATATCCACGGCGAATTTTCAATCGGCCCGGGAAAAAAAGGCGGAACGTTGGTATACCTGACAGTTCCGATTAAATGAAGGGGAAGATGGAAAATTTCCAAGCCCGTTTCGATTCTTGTCTCTTCACTCCGCATTCCGCATTCTGCACTCCGCAATTGAACCATGCCTGTTTCTGTTTCCATCGTTGAAGACAACGACAAACTGCGCGGCACGCTGGCGCGGGTGCTCAATCGCGCCGACGGCCTCCGTTGCGTAAGCCAGTATGCCAATGCCGAGGATGCCCTGAAGGACCTGCCCCAAGTGCGCCCGGATGTCGTGCTGATGGACATCAACCTGCCCGGCATGAACGGCGTCGAATGCGTGCGCCAACTAAAACAACTCATCCCGCAAACCCAGGTGCTGATGCTCACAGTTTACGAAGACACGGAAAATATCTTCAATGCGCTTGCGGCAGGGGCCGGCGGTTACCTGCTCAAACGCACGACCAGCAAGGAATTGCTTGAAGCCATCCAGGAAATGCACCGGGGCGGTTCGCCAATGACAATGCACATCGCGCGCAAGGTCGTGCAATCTTTTCAACAAACAGCGGCCTCGGCGCAATCCACTGAAAATCTTTCCCCGCGCGAACAGGAGACGCTTGATTTGTTAAGCCATGGATTTCTTTACAAGGAAATCGCGGAAAAAATGGGCGTCAGTTACGAAACCGTGCACACCTACATCCGCCGCATCTACGAAAAACTACAGGTGCGAACGCGCACCGAAGCCGTGGCCAAATTCCTCCGAAAGTAATTCCTAAATTACTCACGCCAAGGCGCAAAGTTCACAAATGAAAAAGAGGTGATTTTTCTTCGCGTCCTTCGCGCGACTCAATTTTCCATCCGTGTTTCATCTGCTCGCCTCGGCGAAGCTTGGCGAAGCCGGGTGTTCAATCTGTGGCTAAAATTATCTTTCCGTTTCCATCCTCCGCGCATCCAAAACCTTTTTTGACGGGACGTAATTCGCAATGAACTCGCGGTAAAAGTCCGCAAATGTTCCGGCAGCAATCGCCGCGCGCACATCCGCCATCAATTTCAGAAACAAATGCGAGTTATGGACGCTCACCATGCGCAAGCCGAGGATTTCATCCACGTTCAACAAATGCCGCAGATAGGCGCGCGTGTAATTCCGGCAGGCGAAACAATCACAGCCTTCCTCAATCGGCCCGAAATCCGCCTTGTAAGCGCCGCCCTTGAGGCCGAACGCGCCGCGACGCGTGAACGCTGTGCCGTTGCGCGCCACGCGCGTTGGCAGCACGCAGTCGAACATATCCATGCCGCGCGCGATGAGTTCAAGCATCTGGGCTGGTGTGCCCAGCCCCATCGCGTAACGCGCCTTGGTCGCCGGCAGATGCGGTTCAGTCAGTTCAATCGCCTTCAACATCTCCGGTTCCGGTTCACCCACGCTCACGCCGCCGATGGCGTAACCGTCAAAGTCCATCGCGACGAGCGCCTTGGCACATTCTTCGCGCAATGCCGGATTGCTGCCGCCCTGCACAATGCCAAAAACCAATTGTCCTTCGTTACGCGGCTGCTCGCGACATTCCTGCGCCCAGCGGATCGTGCGTTCGACGGCTAATTTTTGTTCCTTGGCCGGCGCGTCATGCGGCGGACATTCATCAAACACCATTGCGATGTCCGAGCCGAGAACACGCTGAATCTCCATCGCTTCCTTCGGACCGAGAAACAGCGGCGTGCCGTCCACGTGCGAATTGAACTCAACGCCGTGCGGTTTGATTTTCCGGATTTTGGCGAGACTGAAAACCTGATAACCGCCACTGTCGGTGAGAATCGGCAACTTCCAATTCATGAAACGATGCAACCCGCCGGCGGCACGGATAATGTCGAGACCGGGTCGGATATTGAGATGATAAGTATTGCCGAGGATGATTTGCGTGCCCATTTCCAGAAGCTCGCGCGTGTCGAGCGCCTTCACGCTGGCCTGTGTGCCCACTGGCATGAACACCGGCGTATCCACGACGCCATGCACGGTGATGAGCCGGCCAAGCCGCGCCTTGGTGCGCGTGTCTGTTTTGAGCAGTTCAAACATCGCGCAAAGATTTAATCAAAACAGTGCGGCAGTAAGCAATACCTTGAGCTTTTATTCTGCCAATAATCCTTGATTGAAATTCTCGAGCTTGTACTAATGCCTGTAAGGCGTTCCATACGGCACAACAGCTATGAAGACCACAGCGATTATTTGTTTTATTTTGTCCGGTTTCTCGGGGCTTTATTCCATCCTGCTCATTGCAGGCGGCATTTACGTAATGCTAAAGCCCGACAGCCAAATTCAATGGGAAGTTTTTCTTCCAAGAGCAGTGGGTATGTTATTGGTACCGACGGTCTTACTTATTATAGGTTTGGTTTGCTGGAAAAAGGCTAAACAACCTGCTCTACCACCTGTTATTCATTAAAAAAGTTTATATTGGACTTGTTAAACCAAATTTACATCTGCTCCACGGTCTCAATACCCAAAATCTCCAGACCTTTTTTGAGCACTTGCGCCGTGAGATCGCAAAGCGCCAAACGGGAGTCCCGCACTACGGGATCAGCTTTGAGCACCGGACAATTTTCGTAGAACGACGTGAACTTGCCGGCCAGTTCAAAAAGGTAATTGCAGAGAAAATTCGGGCGATATTCCTCCGCAACCGCTTCCAGCGTCAGACCGAAATTCAAAAGGTGCTTCGCCAGCGCAATTTCTTCCGGCGCCGCCAATTGAATGTTGAGCGTTGAATGTTGAATGTTGAATGTTTCTTCCGCTTTCCGAAAGATGCTTTTGATTCGGGTGTAAGCGTATTGCAAATACGGTGCCGTGTTGCCGTTGAGCGCGAGCATTTTGTCCCAACTAAAAACGTAATCGCTCTGGCGATTCGGCAGCAAATCCGCGTATTTCACCGCGCCAATGCCGACGACACGGGCGATTTCACGCCTCGCAGCTTCGGAAAGTTCGGGACTCTTTTCAGAAACAATTTTAAGCGCTTTTTCTTCCGCTTCGTCGAGCAGATCGGCCAGTTTCACCGTCTCGCCGCTGCGCGTTTTGAACGGTTTGCCGTCTTCGCCGAGAATCGAGCCGAACCAGACATGGGCAAGCTTCACATCTTTCGGAGGGGCGAGCTCCGCGAGCCCCTGACTTTCCTTTTCGGAATTTGGGGCTCGTGTAACTCGCCCCTCCGAAAGAAAAGACTGCCATTTCCGAAACGCGGCGAAGACCTGCTGGAAATGCAATTGCTGGCGGCCGTCGGTGACGTAAATGATTTCATCCGGCTGCCAGGTTTCGAGCCGATACGCCAGCGTGGCCAAATCGGTCGTCGTGTAATTGAAACCGCCATCACTTTTGCGGATGAGCGCGGGATTCCCTTTCAACTGCGGAAGTTCATCGAAGAAAATCGCGAGGGCGCCTTCGCTTTCACGCGCAATGCCTTTGGCGAGCAATTCATCCACGAGCGGTTTGAGGCGCGGGTTGTAAAAACTCTCGCCGAGCGCGTGATCGAACTTCACGCCGAGCCGCGAATAAATTTCGTCGAACTGCTTTTGCGACAGCGCAATCATCTCATGCCAGATGCGGAGATTTTCGGCATCGCCAGACTGGAGCTTCACCAGTTCCTGCCGGGCGGCTTCGAGAATAGCGGGGGTTTCTTTGGACTCGGCGCTGACCTTTTTATAGAGGCGCTCCATTTCACCGATAGCATCGGTTTTCAGCGCGGCGGGATTTAGGTCTCGTTTCCAACCGAGAAGCAACATCCCGAATTGCGTTCCCCAGTCGCCGATGTGGTTGTCGGTGATGACGCGGTGACCGAGCAGCCGCAACGTGCGCGCGAGGCAATTACCAAGAACGGTGGAGCGGATGTGGCCGACGTGCATCGGTTTGGCAACGTTCGGCGAGCTGAAATCAATGACCGTGGTGCGCGGCCGCGTGGCTTTCTCAAAAAATAAATGTTCACCGCGCGTCGCGGCTTCGAGCGTTTGTGTGAGCACGGAATTCTTGAGACGAAAATTCAGGAAGCCCGCCCCGGCGATTTCCACCTTCTCGCATAAATCATTGACGTCGAGTTTCGCCAGCACATCGGTGGCAAGCTGGCGCGGATTCATTTTGCGCGCCTTGGCGAGCGACATGAGCGAGTTGCTCTGGTAATCGCCAAATTGGGGATCGGGACACGGACGGACAAGAATGGTCGAAGAGACCGCCTCCGCCTCCATTTCACTTCGGCGCGACAAGTCCGGCAAAACAGCGCGGACAGCCTGTTGCAATTTCAGTTCAATTTGTTTGTGCGGCAGCACGGGGGGATTTTAACCACGGATTACGCAGATGAACACGGATAAAATTTCGGAGGGGCGAGTTACACGAGCCCACTTTCACACAAGGCTTTGAGGTTGGGGACTCACAGAGCTCGTCCCTCCGAACGGAAATTACTTTTTCCCGTATTCTTTGATGACGTTAAGCATCGCCTCGGCGTCCGGTGCTTGCTCGAGCGCCTGACGGAAATCGGCCTTGTGCAGGAGTTTGGCGATGTTGGCCAGTGTGTGAAGGTGCTTTTGAAACTGGCCCTGCGGCACCAGGAACAGCATGACGAGCTTTACCGGCTGATTATCGAGCGCGTCGAAGCTCACGCCCGCCTTCGAACGGCCCAGCGCGCCGACAACTTCGAGAATCAAATCGGTCGAGGCATGCGGAATGCCGATGCCGAATCCGATGCCAGTGCTCATGGAAGTCTCGCGCTTTTTGACGGCGGCGGTCACGGCGTCGCGGTCATCGGGCTGGATTTTGCCCGTGGTGACGAGATTGCCAATCAACTCGTCAATCGCTTCCCAGCGATTCTTC
>Ga0182011_10000118_pt1 | contig 60929 bp, 59 predicted proteins | sample 711E1DmetaG_FD_120481 | JGI IMG/M metagenome (GOLD analysis project Ga0182011, IMG submission 120481) | Permafrost microbial communities from Stordalen Mire, Sweden - 711E1D metaG | ecosystem: Environmental > Terrestrial > Soil > Wetlands > Permafrost | place: Sweden: Stordalen | collected...
CTCGATATTGCAAACAGCGCTTCCCTTGAAATCAAAATTAGACAAACTTCACAGCAAACGGAATGAAGACATTCTTCAGCTTCGTCATCACTATCTTCAAAAGCAGATTTCTTCACTTATCGCTCGTGTCGAAGCCTTAGGCGGGAAGAAATTCTCCTTCGATGAAGAAGCAAAAGCGTACTACGATGTTGAACCGCCTGTGTTTACGGAAGAACATTTCAAAAAACTTGTTGCAGAATTAGAAACGATTGTACCGGGCAAAGGACCGATTCCTGAACGCGTCGAAAATTATCGCAAACAATTCACTCTTACTCCGGACACGTTAGATTCAGTATTTCAAGCCGCAATTTATGAATGCCGCCTGCGTACAAAGAAGTATATCATCCTGCCGGAGAATGAAACCTTTCGGCTGGAATATGTGCACAACAAAGCGTGGAGCGGTTACAATTGGTATAAGGGGAACAATGAAAGTCTGATTCAGATCAACACAGATTTGCCGATTTTTATGGAACGTGCCATCGATCTTGCTGCGCACGAAGGATATCCAGGGCATCATGTGTATAATTGTTTATTAGAGTCAGCATTTGCACGTAAATTCGGGTGGGTGGAGTTTACAGTGTATCCTCTCTTTAGTTCGCAGTCGCTGATTGCGGAAGGAACCGCCAATTTTGGAATTGAAGTTGCATTCCCGGGGATAGAACGAATGGAATTTGAACGCGATAGCCTTTTCCCTCTTGCCGGATTAGATAAAAGTCAGGCGGAAAGATATTCCCGAGTGCAGGAACTAGCAGCAAAACTCAGTTATGCCGGCAACGAAGCCGCGCGCCGCTATCTCAACGGAGAAATCTCGCGCGATGATGCAGCTCATTGGCTCGTTCAATACGCACTTATGTCGCCGGAACGCGCACAGCAGCGGACACGTTTTTTTGATCAATACCGCAGTTACGTTATTAATTACAACCTCGGTTTGGATTTGGTGCGGCAGTACATTGAACGACGCGGCGGTACACATAAGAAACCTGCGAAGCGGTGGGAAGAATTTACAAAACTTTTATCATCGCCGCGTTTGCCTTCGGGATTACTATAAATAGTTATCATAGTAGGATTTTTTATTGCATCGGGAGAAAGAATGAGAACACAACGACTGTTCATTTTAGCGATGATTCTTCTCATCGCCGTACATACCGGATATAACAAGGAAAGCAATAGTGCAAGATCCTCTTCCAATCTCAACTCAAAACTGAATCAAATTGCTGAATCGTACGTTAAACTCGTCCTTGCTGTCGGACAACACGATTCAAATTACGTTGACGCTTATTATGGTCCCAAGGAATGGCTGACGAAAGCACAATCGGTAAAGAAATCACTTGATGCTATTAGACGAGTTGCGCTTCCTCTTGCCGCTGAGCTGGATTCGCTCAATAGTAACAACGAAGAAGATATGATACAATTGCGTCATCTATATTTGAAGAAACAGCTTTCGTCGCTCATAGCTCACGTTAAAGTACTGGAGGGTAAGAAACTTCCATTCGATGAAGAGGCAAAAGCATATTACGATGTCGAACCACCGACTTTTTCGGAAGAACATTTCAAGGAGCTTATTGCCGAGTTAGATACGATAATACCTGGCAAGGGATCAATATCTGAACGTGTTGCAAACTACCGGCGACAATTCATTGTCCCACCCGATAAGGTTGACACAGTCTTGCGTGTTGCCATCCGGGAGTGTCGAACTCGTACAAAGAAGCACATCAAATTGTCAGACGATGAAACTTACCGGATAGAATATGTTCACAATAAACCATGGGGCGCGTACAATTGGTATAAAGGAAACAACGAAAGCCTGATTCAAATCAATATCGACATGCCGATGCAACTTCATTCTATGATCGACCTTGCAGCTCACGAGGGTTATCCTGGGCATCATGTGTACAATAGCTTGCTTGAAACAGAATTCTCTTCTAAGCGCGGCTGGGTAGAATTTACTGTCTATGCACTCTTCAGTCCACAATCGCTCATTGCGGAGGGAACAGCGAACTTCGGCATCGAAGTCGCATTCCCCGGAAAGGAGCGGATGAAATTCGAGCGCGATGTGCTCTTCCCGCTTGCGGGGCTGGATAAAAGTATGGCAGAGAAATATTCGAAAGTGCAGGCACTTATTGCAAAACTCAGTTATGCCGAAAATGAAGCCGCACGCCGGTATCTCAATGGTGAAATCTCGCATGAAGAAACTGCTCAGTGGCTTGTCAAGTATGCTTTGAGGAGTCCAAAAGAGGCACAATCCTCGATACGCTTCATTGACCAGTACCGTAGCTATGTCATCAATTATAATCTTGGACTGGATTTAGTCCGGCGTTACATTGAACGCCATGGCGGAACGGAAGACAAACCGGAAAAACGCTGGGAGGAATTTACAAAACTCATTTCGTCACCCCGTTTACCATCGGGGCTGAAATAAATGTCGCCGGTAAAATCAAAAATACCCATAGGAGAACGTCCATACCTTGACAGGTTATTGGATGAAGTCCGCTACCGGCTCACGACCGTAGAGGACATCGATGTTGCCGGGCAGTCCATTCCTCGTTACGTCGGCGAGTTCTGGACATCCCAGCAAAGGCAGGCATTGTCCCTGCACGAAGTTTCTTATCGTGCCTGCTTCAAGCCGCAGCTTCCACGATTCTTTATCGAATACTTGACGAATGAAGGCGATACGGTGTACGATCCGTTCAGCGGCCGCGGCACGACAGCGTTAGAAGCAGGATTGCTCCGCAGAAAAGTTATTGCGAACGATGCGAATCCATTAAGTACACTTTTGAGCAGACCGCGATTCTTCCCTCCTTCGCTTGAAGAATTGATGAAACGCTTAGACAGCATTCCGATGAAAGAAAAAGCAGAAGCCGATATCGACCTCTCGATGTTCTATCATCCGAAGACAGAAACGGAAATCGTTTCACTGAAAGAATATCTGGATGAACGCCGTGAGAACGGAACAGAAGATACACTTGATCAGTGGATTCGTATGGTCGCCACCAATCGGCTGACTGGACATTCAAAAGGATTCTTTTCCGTTTATACGTTACCGCCGAATCAAGCAGTAAGCGCGGACAGCCAGCGGAAAATCAATGTAAAAATGGAGCAGGAGCCGGAACACCGCGATACACGTGTCATAATTTTTAAAAAATCAAAAACACTTCTTAGCGGCGTGACACCGGCAGATCGGGAAAATCTCCGGCATGCCGGTGAAAATGCACAGTTCCTCACTCGCGATGCACGCGAAACAAAAGCGATCGCCGGCGACAGCGTCCAGCTTACGGTCACTTCCCCCCCTTTTCTTGATGTTGTAGACTACGTGCAGGACAATTGGCTGCGATGCTGGTTCAACAGTCTCGATGCAGCAGATGCCGCGAGGACAATTACCATGTCGCGATCCTTGGAAGAATGGTCTGCTATAATGTTTGGTACCTTTCGTGAACTCCACCGTATCACCAAACCCCGCGGATTTGTGGCATTTGAAGTGGGCGAAGTGCGGAATAAAACAATTAAGTTAGATGAACACGTCGTTCCGTTGGGCATTAAGGCGGGATTTAAATGCGTGGGGATAATTATAAATGAGCAGTACTTCACTAAAACATCGAACATCTGGGGTGTTGACAACAACGAAAAAGGAACGAACTCCAACCGTATAGTAATTTTTCGAAAGGAAACAAAATGATTTATCGTACTTTTTTCACATTCGCGTTGATTTCTCTTGTTTCATGCTCCAGCGGATATTTCTCGCTTCGGAATAACGACCGCATCGTATTTTTTGGCGATTCGATTACTCAGCTAGGAGTAAAACCTAACGGTTACATTTCACTCATCAGAGATTCACTCATGAAGGAGCTGCCAACCATCGAAATTATCGGTGCAGGTGTCGGCGGAAACAAAGTGCCCGACCTTCAGGCAAGAATCGAAAAAGACGTTCTTGCTAAAAAACCGACCATCGTCGTCGTGTATATCGGCATAAACGATGTATGGCATTCTATTACACCCGGCCAGGTCGGCACACCGAAAGATAAGTACGAAGCAGGATTAGAAGAAATAATCGGTAAGATACAGATAACGGGTGCGCGCGTTATTCTCTGTACACCGTCCGTCATCGGTGAGAAAAAGGATGGAAAAAATCAGCTGGATGCGCAATTGGACGAATACTCTGAAATCAGCCGCCGCGTTGCACAAAAAACTAAAATTGAACTCTGCGATTTGCGAAACGCTTTTGTGGGTTATCTCAAACTACATAATCCCGATAATGACGATAAGGGAATCTTGACAGTCGATAAGGCGCACCTCAGCGATAAAGGGAACCGCCTCGTTGCTCGGGAATTACTTAAGGCACTCAAACAATAATTGATTGGCTGATCACTGTTGTTGGATTAAAGGATTGGAGTAATTATCTAGTATTGAATTTTCAATTGGAGTAAATTTATGAAGATTCTCGGAGCTTAAACCCCGAGCTCTTCCGAAAATGCTAAAGTTGGAAGATTGCTCATACCCAAATGCCTGTCTGGCAATCAATGTGGAATGCTTGGGAACGAAAGTTTACGGGGATAAAAATATATTATAGCGGATCGGCCATTAAATCAGAGTTTCACCAGTTTATTTTCAGATGCATCCTGGAAAGGAAGGAAATAGCGCAGCGTCGCTCTTCAAAAAAGAATCGATAATCCGATGGAGCCGCCAAATCCCGATGTATTGAACTTCATGTTTTGTATTCTGCCGGTCACCTGGTCTTGATAATCACTGAATACAAGATAACGGTAGCTCGCCTCCAACGTTAGCCCGATTCGTTCTGAAAACTCCACTGTCGTACTGCCCGCAAGTCTGAAACCGTATGCAGAGCTTGACAGCGTCCGTGAATGTGAAGTGTACGCTCCTGTCGAAGAGTAATAGGATTGATTCTCATCAATGTAGCCCAGGCCGTAAATAAATTCGAATTGTGCCTGGGATCCGAACGATTTCGATGCCATTCCCACGCCGAGCGACAACGGATACATCGTATACGTTTCCTTTATCGTTCCGGTCGTGCTCGCGACGCTCGTCGAGGATGTTGTCGTTTCCGGAATGCTCACATCATAGATCCGAGTAATATACATATGTCCGACGCGCGCTGTAATAATTTGGGAATCCTCCCTTGGCCGGATGGAAAATAAAACGGATGCTTCCGGCAAAGATTCAATGATCTTCGTCGAACTTCCCAATGCATCATTGGAGCCGGTAATATGGTTATTGATCTCATCCGGCTGAATAAAGATAATCCCATATGTCAGTGAGAGCTTGTTTTTCACCAGCGGTGTGGATGCATCTTGGGCGCGGGCTATCGAAAAGCACAAAATGAGGATGACGGCAATTCGTTTCATGGCAATGATCCTCTCTTTACTGCTTCAACGCTGCGATACGACCCTGCACTGTCGTATTTCCGTTGTCGATGGTTTGAATTTCAATATAATAGATGCCCGCCGGAGATTTCTCGTAATTTGCATTACGCCCGTTCCACAGAACCGTATCTATGGAAGCGGAATGATTGAACTGATCCACGAGTGTTTTCTCCAAATTTTCAAAACGGTCAAGGACAACCACACGAACATGGGGACCGGGATTGTTCCCGACGGAAGGAACGCCATAAGAGATATGAGTCGTGTCTCTGAACGGATTTGGCCAATTTTGACTTAGCACATACGTTTCCGGATGCACACCCGTAATGTCCTGCTTGCACGAAAGGAATGTCAGCGAGAAGAATGTAAACGCAAGAAGATGAAAAATGAAATAGCGCATGATTGCCTCCGAAATACTGGTACCGTCGTACAGTAAAAAAGCGAAAAAGACTCAACAATTGCAAGCGGACTTGCCGGTTAAATTCCACAATAATATCGACTACCCATCTTCAAGATTCTTCAGTATATTCCAGTATGAACAAAAACGAACTGCAAAGTCTTCGCATTATCATTCACCGTGCGCTCGAGGAAGATTTAGGCGACGGTGACATCACCACGCTCAGCACAGTGCCGGCACGATCGGTTTTAAGGGGAACATTTATCGCAAAAGAATCCGGAATCATTGCCGGAATCGAAGTTGTACGAGAGACATTGAAATATCTGGATCCCCGGACATCTTTTTCTGCACATGTCTCGGACCGCAAACGCGTTTCTCAAGGAACTGTTCTGGCAACGGTACGCGGCAATGGACGCGCAATCCTGGTTGCAGAACGAACAGCTCTTAATTTTTTCCAGCGAATGTCCGGCATTGCTACAACAACCCGTATGTATGTGAACGCTGTGCGTAAAACAAAAGCAATTATTGTCGATACGCGAAAAACTGCTCCCGGCTTGCGGCTGCTTGATAAGTGGGCGGTGCGGCTTGGCGGCGGTCAGAATCACAGATTCGGCCTCTATGATATGGTCCTCATCAAAGAAAATCACATCACGGCAGCGGGCGGAATATCGCAGGCAGTTACCTGTGTCCGTGCGACAGATAAGAAGAAACGCCCTATCGAAGTTGAAGTGCGCACTCTGAAAGAATTATGCGAGACACTTGAACTTAACGTGGATAGAATATTGTTAGATAATATGAGTCTCAAGCACATGCGCGAAGCAGTGCGCATTACAAACGGAAAGACAGAATTGGAAGCATCCGGAAATGTTTCGCTTGAAAATGTTGCTGCGGTTGCCGCCACGGGCGTTGATATTATATCTGTCGGCATGCTGACACACTCCGTGCGTGCATTGGATATGAGCTTTTTAATTGAATCGGTACAATAATGAATACCACATCGGTTGAATCAATTTATCAAGACCTAAAAATAAAATTGCACGACGTTGTTCCGGATGTTGAACTGCGATTGAAATCGGAAATTGCATTTAAAATCAACAAGTTGAAAAAAGAACGAAACGCCGTCATCCTTGGGCACAATTATATGGAACCGGCGCTTTTTCATTCCATTCCGGATTATGTCGGGGACTCGCTGGAACTCAGCCGCATTGCCAGCAATACGGAAAAAGATATTATTGTTTTCTGCGGTGTTCGTTTTATGGCAGAGACGGCAAAGATTTTATCGCCTAAAAAAATAGTCCTGATTCCTGCAAAAAAAGCCGGTTGTTCGCTTGCAGATGGAATTACAGCGGAGGATGTCCGCCAATTGAAATCTCGATATCCCGGCGTCCCGGTTGTAACATATGTGAACACCACGGCAGTAGTCAAAGCAGAATCGGATATTTGCTGTACATCAAGCAATGCCGTTGCGGTCGTAGAATCGTTGAAGAGCGAGACGGTTATTTTCCTGCCGGACGAATATCTTGCCCGCAATGTTGCGCATGAGACAGGACGGCATATTATTTTCCCGACACTCACCGGCGGTGATCCTGCAAACGGGACACTTCTCGATAAACCCATCATCGGCTGGAAAGCACGGTGTGAAGTGCATGAAAAATTCACGGTGGAAGATATCCAGGATGTACGAAAACAGTTTCCCGATGTGGTTATCCTGTCGCATCCCGAATGCAGTCCGGAGGTTGTAGCAGCATCGGATTATTCCGGCAGTACCACGCAAATGATTCGTCATGTCCAGCACACAAACGCCCCGCACTATCTCTTACTAACGGAATGCTCGATGGGCGATAATATTATGGCGGCAAATCCAGAAAAGAATATGCTGCGTCTGTGCAGTGTTCGATGCCCGCACATGAATGAAATTACTATGGAAGACACATTGGAAGCGCTGCAGAAAACCCAGTATGTTGTCGAGGTGCCTGAAGAAATCCGCGTACGAGCATATCGCGCCGTGGAGAGGATGCTGAGTATCATTCCTAAGGCATCCGATTGAAATAAAGGAATATTCGCAACACGCAGCGGCGTTGGGGTGAAAGTGAAATAATTCTCCGGCTTTGCTCAACAGGTATGATTATATAATATATAATAAGAATGTGTTTGAGATTCGATATTTAAGTAATGTTATTGAGTCATCCTATGAATGAATGTATTGAAACAGATGTCCTGGTCATCGGCAGCGGAATTGCCGGCAGCATTGCCGCGCTCAAGCTTGCCGATGCCGGAATTCATGTCGTTGTTGCAACACGATCAATGAATCCTGAAGAATCCAATACATTTTATGCGCAAGGCGGAATCATTTATAAGGGGAAAGAAGATTCACCCGAACTCTTGACGAAGGACATTCAGAATGCCGGAGCAGGTTACTGCAATCCGCAGGCAGTCGATCTCCTTGCGAATGAAGGACCAAAATTAGTCCGCTCCCTCCTGCTGGAAAAACTTGCAATTCCATTCGATCGTGAAACGAACGGTGATCTTTCGCTCGTATTGGAGGGCGGTCATAGTGTGGCAAGAATTCTTCATGCAGCAGATACGACCGGAAGTCTTATTGAGCAATATCTCATACGTGCATTGAAGTCGAACTCGAATATAACCTTGCTCACCGGTAAAACGGCTGTGGATTTACTCACTCCTACTCACCATTCACAAAATCGGCTTTCTGTCTACGATCCTCTTTCCTGCGTTGGAGCATTTGTCCTTGATCAGGAATCCGGACAGGTGCAGCGAGTTCTTGCCCGGGCGACTATTCTTGCATCAGGCGGTCTGGGGCAGATTTTTCTTCGAACAACAAATCCTGCAGGTGCGCGCGGCGACGGATTATCTATAGCATATCGTGCCGGAGCGCGGGTCTTAAATTGTGAGTTCGTCCAGTTTCACCCCACCGCCTTCTATCATCAGAATGCACCGTTTTTTTTGATTTCTGAAGCAGTCCGAGGAGCAGGCGCGCACTTAATCGACTCGAATGGTAAACAGTTTATGCAGAAGTACGATCCCGAATGGAAAGACTTGGCCCCGCGAGATGTCGTTGCCCGCGGCATTCATCAAGAAATGCTGACCAGCGGTGCGTCCAATGTATTTCTTGATATTGCATCGTACATGGCTCCAGAAGATATCCGTACTCACTTTCCATCAATCTACTCAAATTGTTCCCAATACGGTATTGATATAACGCATGAACCAATACCTATAGTCCCGGCGGCACATTATTTTTGCGGGGGGGTGTGGGCCGATTTATGGGGACGAACAACTCTCAATCATCTCTATGCAGTCGGCGAAGTTGCATGCACAGGGCTTCATGGCGCTAACCGGCTTGCAAGTACTTCACTGTTAGAGGGTTTGGTGTGGGGACATCGAGCGGCAGAAAATTTTCTCGATACGTTGAAAGAACATCCTCGACCGCGGGCGGAAGAAATTCCGCCTTGGCAGGAAACAGGAACATACATACCGGACTCCGCACTCATCAGCCAGGACATGAGCGTCATTAAAAATATTATGTGGAATTATACCGGTCTCATCCGCACAAGCGAGCGATTACAGCGCGCAATACGTGAATTGCGCCACCTCGAATCGGAAATCGAACGCTTCTACCGCGCTGTAAAACTAACGGACGACATCATCGGCTTGCGCAATGCAGTTCGCGCTGCCATCATCGTTACCATCTCCGCTTGGGAGAATAAAACAAGTGTAGGCTGCCATTACAGAGAATAGGTTGATCATTCGTAATTCGAAATTGTCAAATAGGAATTTGACCTTCATTCAAGCATAGATCGATCATAAACCATTATATCAGTTACAAATTATCTAGCATCCATCACTTACATATAAGGAGGTCTTATGCTGTTTCTTTTGAGTTTAATCATTGTCATCGGAGCAATAATCGTTTGGATGAACGCACGCAAAAAAGTGCACAGTGAAAACAATCCTTTATTCAAAACAACTGCCTCCACGGCCGGAGTGGTTGCATTTATATTTGCACTTGTTGCGTTATCGCAGATGTTTACCGTCGTACCTGCTGGAAATGTCGGCGTCGTCGACTTCTTCGGCACAGTATCCGACAACACGTTAAAAGCCGGTATCAATTTCGTCAATCCATTTGCGCGTGTGATTAAGTTATCCGTACAAACACAGGAGATCAAAGAAGTGATGGATGTTCCATCGAAGGAAGGAATGACCGTGCAGCTCGAAATTAGCGCATTGTATCATCTCAATCCGGAGAAAGCAGGGGATGTCTATAAATCAGTCGGAGAAAATTATGTCGAGGTCCTTCTCGAACCGCAGTTTCGTTCCGTTGCGCGCGGAGTCACTGCCGGATACGAAGCCAAGGCACTCTATACTTCAGAGCGGGAGATGCTGGCACAAATTCTTTTACAGGATTTAGAGAAACTTGTTGAACCGCGAGGTATCACGGTCGAGTCAACACCGTTACGCCGCATCGGACTCCCCCCCGGCTTACAAGCATCGATCGAAGCGAAGCTCCAGGCTGAACAGCAAAGCCAGCAAATGCAATTTGTGTTGACAAAAGAGAAACAGGAAGCCGACCGCAAACGGATTGAAGCGCAGGGTATTTCAGATTTCCAAAACATTGTTGCACACAATATCAGTGATCAATTGCTACGCTGGAAAGGTATCGAAGCGACAGAAAAGCTTGCCAATTCCCAGAATACAAAGGTTATCGTCATCGGCGCCGGCAAAGATGGTTTGCCGTTGATTTTAGATACGAAGTAACCTCAAGTCGGGAGATGGAAAGAAAGTTCGAGAATTCTTTCTTCTCCCTTCTTCCTTTCCAAAATATATTTGTTTCATCAATACAATGAACTCTTTATTCCGAGGAGACCGTTCATGAAAAACAGTATTGATCGCCGTGAATTTATCAAATACAGTATTGCTGCCGGTGCTGTCACCGTCGCCGGATCAGCATTCCTCTCCTCCTCTCTCTTGGGAAAGATAATTCCTTCTGAAATAGATATTTCCGTCGTCAACGGCACAGATTACTTCCATAATACGATGAAGGCAGTCGAGCTACTTGGGGGTATCATCAAATTCGTTCCAAAAGGGAGCGTTGTTGGCATTCTCATTAATTCTCCATGGGATCAGCCGGGAACGTATACAAATCCGGATATTGCACTGGCTGTTATGCAGATGTGTTTGGATGCCGGCGCAAAAGAAATCTATTCCATAGACGATGCTTCGACAAGTTACTGGAAGCGGAGCAAGCTGTATAATAAATTTGAACTTGAAGTGCACAATATCAAATCGAAGAGCGATAAGATAACGGTGAAAATTGATAAAGGCAAAGTACTGAAGCAAGCTGAAATTTCCAGAATCTTGCTAGAGTGCAGCGTATTCATCAACATTCCTATCGTGAAACATCACAGAGGCCCGGGGATGACAGGGAATTTAAAGAACGCGATGGGTGCTTGTTCAGGTTCGACAAACAGATTTTTCCATAAAGGTTCCGGAAAAGGCGGACTCTTGAGTTATTACGATGATAGTGAATTTCTCTCGCAATGCATTGCAGATGTGAACTTAATCCGTAAACCGGACTTGTGCATTGTCGATGCGACTGAGTTTATTACAACAAATGGTCCCGCTGGACCCGGCAATATATTGAAGCCGCAATATATTGTTGCAGGATCGAACTGTCTTTCCGTCGATGCATATTGCGCAACTCTTCTTCATTTAAATCCATCGGAGGTGCCCATGCTGCGATATGCCTACGAACACGGCTTAGGTGAGATCGATCTGAAGAAACTTGCAACAAAAGAAGAATGATATGTTTTGTCTTTTTTGTATGACAGACTTAAGCATGTGCAAAGACTGCTGATCCTTCTATTTTAAAAATGGAAAAATGAGATATATTCTCATTTATAGTACCGTTAATGAAAATCATCAAATCTTCCTTTGCAGCCAATCGAGAAGAACGGCAGGTACGGAGAAAAAGAACTATGTGGAAAAGGCAAATGGTATGCATCATGTTCCTACTATTCTCGTGTGACAAAGCGACCGCTCGAAGCGAACCGGATTCTGCCGCTTCAAGTCCTTTACATTCCATGAAAGTATATTCAACCGCCGTGAAGGATACTTTCGTGATTGATGTGTCCCTTCCCGAATCTTATTCTTCTTCCGGATCAATACGTTATCCCGTTCTTTATTTGACCGATGGATATTGGCGGAGAGGGCAGCATCAGCCGATACATGCCATGGCAAAGATAGAGAACATACAGGAGATGATTATTGTTGGTATCGGTTATCCGGATAGCTACGATCCCAATACCATCAGATTACGAGACCTCATCCATGGAGCAGATAGATTTCTCAGCTTCATCTTGCATCAAGTCATTCCTTCCATCGATAGTACGTATCGTACTCTACCGGCAGAACGGACTTTATGGGGGGCATCCTATGGAGGTTATTTTACAATGTATACCTTGTTCCAAAGTGCAGATATCGCAAAAGATATTTTTAAGAATTTTATCGTCGCGAGCGCGGCAGCGAGCGAAAACACACCTTCGAACAATCAGGAAGAAAATCTTTTTGATTACGAGGTCCGCCTTTCTCAAAAGACTGCGACTCTTCAAGAAAACCTGTACATTACAGTTGGCGGCAATGAAACTTCTTACTTTATCAGTTCGTTTGATAAATTAGTATCGATCTTGACACAAAGAAAGTATAAGGGTTTTTTTATGAAATCGTTCAAGAATCCTGGAAAGGACCATTTCACAGTCTGGGAGCCAACCTTGTACGAAGGAATACGATTATTTCTGAAAAAATAACTTTTCGAACCGACAAATTCCACGAAAAGATTATTTGTGAGATACTCATGAAACAAAAACACATTATCCAAAAGACTATTTCTCTTCTTATCTTATCGATAATTCTATGTACTTTTTCCATGCCTGGACAAACCGTCAAACCGCATTCAGCTCAAACCATTCTCAAAACTGCACTCACCGAAGCACAATCAGTTCATAAGAATGTGCTTCTCATCTTCCACGCGACATGGTGCGGATGGTGCAAGCGGTTAGAGACAGCATTCAATGATACAACTATGAAAACATTTATTGATGAGAATTATATTGTCGCGAGGCTGGACGTCAAGGAGCGTGGAGATAAAATACAATCGTACGAAAACCCGGGTGGACAGCAATTCATGTCCGATTGGGGAGGAAAGAATGCCGGCCTTCCTTTTATTGTCTTTCTCAATGGAAAAGGCAAAATGATAGCCAACTCTAATGTCATGCCTAGAAAACAGAATATTGGATACCCTGGATCTCAAGAAGAAATAACTGCATGGATAAAGCTACTGAAGAAGACGGCTCCGCATATGACAAGCAAACAACGTGATAGAATACGATATTATTTTGAGCTGCGCGCACCGCAAAAATAATTGAAAGAAAGTCTGAGAATGTCTGACGTCAAAACACCTGTCCTCTTCATTGGTCACGGTTCACCAATGAACATTATTTATAAAAACGAATATACAAAATCACTGCAGAAACTGGGAAATTCTCTGCCAAAACCGGACGCTGTACTCGTCATATCTGCGCATTGGCTTACGAAAGGAACCTTCGTCTGCTCAGCGGATACACCGGAACAAATCTACGATTTTTACGGCTTCCCGGATGAACTGTATGCTGTACAGTACCATCCTCCTGGAGCGCGTTCAGTAGCCGAATCCATGATCTATGAATTAAAATCCGACAACATCCAGCCGGATCCCGCATGGGGAATCGATCATGCATCATGGGCTGTGCTGACACATATGTATCCCAAGGCGAATATTCCAATTCTTGAAATGAGTTTGGATATTTTGAAGAATGAAAAGGAACATTATACCCTTGGTAAAAAACTTTCCTTTCTACGCAGAAAGAACGTACTCATTATGGGCAGTGGAAATATTGTCCACAACCTGCGCCAGATCGATTTCGATGAGAATGCCAGTCCGTTCCCATGGGCAATCGAGTTCGACGAATATATAAAAGATGCGCTTCTTCGAAAAGATCACGATCGATTGATTCGGTACAAAGAATTGAATCCTGTCAGCCGCCTTGCAGTGCCTACGAATGATCATTATCTGCCGTTCCTCTACAGCGCCGCATTGCAGGAAGAAAATGAGCAGATTGAATTTGTTCACGAAAGCATCCAAAACGGATCAATGTCGATGAGATGCTTTATCATCCGGTAATATTTTTAACAAACACATATTGGCAGACTGAATGAATATCAAGAACATCCCATTTGAAACGATCGATTGGTCGGAAATTATACCTGAACGACACGAAGGCGAAACCGGGTTCGCGCTATGGAAAATCCGTCAGTGCGGTGACATTCGTGTGCGCGTTGTAGAATATTCAGCTAACTACAAAGCCGACCATTGGTGCATGAAAGGACACATTTTGTATTGTCTTGAAGGCGAAATGACTACTCATTTGAAAGACGGACGAGTTGTCGAATTACGAAAAGGCATGTCGTATTACGTTGAAGATGAAAATTATCCTCATAGTTCAGATACAAAAAAAGGCGCGTTGTTGTTTATCGTAGATTGAAATCGTACAATAATCGTATCAAATCGTTTATATCCAAGAGGATCAAATGAAAAAACATTGCTTTCTTTCAACATCATTGCTGCTTGATCTATTGTTTGTTGTTACCATCCTCACGTCTCAAGCACAGCAAGCTTTCAAGCCGGATCAAGTTCTTACACCCGATCCGAAAATTCTCATCGGTAAACTGGATAATGGATTAATGTACTATATCCGCGAGAACCATAAGCCGGAAAAAAGAGCGGAGCTTCGACTTGCCGTTAAAGCCGGTTCAATTCTTGAAGACGACGACCAGCAAGGACTGGCGCACTTTGATGAACATATGGCTTTTAATGGTACAAAGAATTTTCCCAAGCAGGATATTATCAATTTTCTCGAAATGTCCGGAGTACGCTTTGGTGCGGATCTGAATGCTTACACCAGTTTCGATGAAACTGTCTATATGATGCAAGTACCGACCGATTCTCCCAATGTCCTGAAAAAAGGATTTCAGATTCTCGAAGAATGGGGCCATGATGTCTCCTACGACGACAAAGAAATTGATAAAGAGCGCGGTGTGGTGATTGAAGAATGGCGTTTGCGGCGGGGTGCGGACTATCGCGTATCCATGAAGCATATTCCCATTGAACTTTACAAATCGCATTATGCCGACCGCATCACCATCGGGAAAAAAGAGATTCTCGAATCTTGCCCGCACGATGCCCTCCGCAAGTTTTATCGCGATTGGTACCGGCCGGACCTGATGGCAGTCTTTGCGGTCGGTGACTTCAGCAAAGCAGAAATCGAAAAGCTTATCAAAGAACATTTTTCTCATCTGAAAAATCCTGAAAAAGAACGCGAACGTATTCAATTTCCTGTACCGGACAATAAAGAAACGCTCGTATCCATTGCCACCGATCGGGAACTGACCAGAGCTTCTGTCGATGTGATGTTCAAACGCGATACATCCAGTCAATCCACAGCATCAGATTATAGAAAGGAAATCATCAGCAGTCTTGCCGGTGAGATGTTGGATGCACGATTTGAAGAATTACTACAGAATCCAAATCCGCCATTCATCTATGCCTACAACTATGATGGGAGATTCTTCGGCCCAAAACAGGTATACAACCTTAGTGCAGGTGTTAAAGAAAATTCCATCCTTGGTGGACTTGAAGCTTTGGTCACTGAAGCATTTCGTGTAAAGCAGCATGGATTTACTGAAACCGAGCTTGAGCGGCAAAAAATTCAGATTTTACGCGGAATGGAAAAAGCATTTAAGGAGCGTGATAAAACAGAATCACGGCCGCTCATTAGTGAGTATATCAGAAACTTTCTTCATAACGAGCCGATTCCCGGCATCGAAGTTGAGCTTGCCTTATATAAACAATTCCTTCCCGGCATAACACTTCAGGATGTCGATAAACAAATACAGGAGCAGATAACAGAGGGTAACCGGGTCATTACTGTCTCTGCTCCTCAGAAGGATAGTGTGAAAGTTCCGACAGAGGCTGAAGTGCTGGCGATTATGAACAAAATAAGTACAGAGCAGCTCGATCCGTACATAGATAAAGTGAACACGGAACCGTTGGTTTCTCTTCTTCCCGCACCCGGTAAAATCATGGAAGAGAAAAAGATTGTTTCACTCGGTGTGACAGAATGGAAGCTCTCCAACGGTGCGAGAGTAATACTGAAACCCACTGACTTTAAAAACGACGAGATTCTCTTTTCAGCTCACAGCGTAGGAGGTACATCGTTAGTTCCTGATAAAGATTATTTATCCGCAACATTTGCAACTGCCATCATCCAGCAATCCGGAGTTGGTAATTTCGATGAAATTGCATTACAAAAGAAACTCTCTGGAAAGATAGTAAATGTCGGCCCGTCTATTAGCCAGCTTTCAGAAGGTTTCGGCGGTAACGCATCGCCGCAGGATATAGAGACATTATTTCAGCTTGTATACCTCTACGGTACTTCCCCGCGAAAAGACAGTACGGCATTTGCCTCATTGATAACGCGTTATAAAGCAATGCTTCAAAATCGAAGTGTCAGCCCTGAAGCGGCTTTTGCCGATACAAATCAGGTAACACTTACCAATTACCATTTCCGTGCACGCCCGATAACGATTGGCTTGATCAATGAGATCAATCTCGATAAGGCTATCTCCTTTTACAAAAATAGGTTTGCTGATTTCAGCGATTTCATTTTCTTTTTTATTGGCAATTTTAAGGTCGATTCCATCAAACCGCTTGTCGAACAATATCTTGCCGTCCTGCCGTCACTCAATCGAAATGAAATGTGGAAGGATATCGGTGTCGAACCGCCGAAAGGTGTGATCAGTAAACAGGTGAAGAAAGGTATTGAACCGAAAAGCTCCATTAATATTACATTCACCGGACCATTTGAATGGTCGCAGCAAAACAGGTATGATTTCAACTCGATGCTCGAAGCGCTCAATATTAAATTGCGTGAAGTCCTTCGGGAAGACAAAGGCGGAACCTATGGTGTCGGAGTATCGGGTTCTCCCGTGCTCTACCCCCGTCAGGAATACCAAATATCTATTCGATGGGGCTGCGATCCCAAGCGTGTTGATGAATTAGTAAACGCGGCTTTGCAGCAAATCGACAGTGCAAAACTCAAACCGTTCGATCCTGTGTATATCGAAAAAGTGCGAGAGACCCAGCGGCGCGGGTATGAAGTCAATCTGAAACAAAACGGATTCTGGCTGAATAATCTCCGTTCATACTACATGAACAATGAAGATCCGGAGATGATTTTGAACTATCCGAAGCTTGTAGAAAATTTAACGGCTGGCGCAATTCAGGCTGCTGTGAAAAAATATTTCGATATGAATAATTATGTGAAGGTGGTGCTGTACCCCGAGAAAAAGTGATACAATATTGGTCAGATGCTGATGATGAGGATAAAGGAGGATGAAGAATTGGAGTATCGGTCGCTCGTTCGCGATACCTGCTTCTTCCGATTTCCGTATTTACACGTTCTTTTCAAATAACAATTTGAGTGCATTCAATGTTAAGCTCAGCGCACCATCATCAACGTTATATCTTTCTGCTCCATTCGTAACATGGGTATAGTCACCCTTCGTCACGGACAATATTGTCTTGCCAAGGCTTGGAGTCAATTCGTATGTAGCTTTTACGTAATTTGAAGGAACATCATTGTAGTTGGCGTTCAAATCCAATGTCGTAAATTGTAAAAGTTTTCCGGCTTCTATTTTTTCGATAGAGCCTTTCATGATAATTTTTTCGTCCCCTTTCAATCTGCCTTTCCATAAAATCGGACTTCCGACTTTCCAATCCGAAATTACTTCTATACCGAGCATATACCTCTTCGTCCATTGCGGTTTCGTCAGTGCATCCCAAACCGTATTGATTTCTGCATTCAAGACAATTATTTTATTAACTTTTAATTCACTCATCGTGTATAAACCTTGTTCCTATTTCATCGAACAATCTATAAAATAAAAACCCGACAGTTGAAAGTTTCGTTCCATCACATGGCCAATATATTTTTCTTTATAAAATTCATGCAGCTTATTTCCTGACCTGTCCTTTTCCATGGACAATGAATTTAGTGCTGGTGAGTTCTATTAATCCCATCGGTCCTCGCGCATGAAGTTTTTGCGTGCTGATACCGATTTCGGCGCCAAGGCCGAATTCATAACCATCGGTAAATCGCGTCGAGGCATTCACATAGACCGCTGCTGAATCGACTTCTCGCAGAAATCTTTCGCCGTTTGATTTACTGTTCGTGACAATTGCATCGGAATGATGCGAACCGAAATGGTTGATATGGCAAACGGCTTCATTCAAACTTTTCACTATTTTAACGGCGATAATCAAATCTAAATACTCTCTGTACCATTCATCATCTTGAGCGAGCACAGCATCTTTCACGATCATAAGAGTTTTTTTATCGCCGCGAATTTCAACCCCGGCCTGTCTTAACCTTTGAACAACGCGCGGTAAAAACTTTGCCGCTATCTTCTCGTGCACCAAAAGTTTTTCCGCTGCATTGCAGACCGAAGGCCTTTGTGTTTTCGCATTCAAAACAATCTCTTCTGCCGTTAAATAACCAGCAACACGGTCAATATAAATATGGCAATTACCTTCCCCGTGTGCAATGACGGGCACCACAGAGTTCTCCTGAATAAAGCTGATTAACTTCTGGCTCCCGCGCGGAATGATGACGTCTAGGTATTTTTCCTGCTTCAGCATGACCGATACCGCTTTTCTATCCGTAGTATCAATAAACTCCACACAACCGGCCGGCAGGTTTACATCCTGCAATGCCTTTTTGATGATATCTACGAGTTTCTTGTTCGTGTGGAAAGCTTCCGAGCCGCCGCGCAGCAGTACAGCGTTTCCGGATTTCAAGCAAAGGACAGAAGCATCGATTGTTACATTCGGTCGTGCTTCATAAATAATACCGACAGCACCGAGCGGTACTCTTATTTTTTCAATGAGAAGACCATTCGGCCTTTTTGTCTTTTCAATAACTCTTCCGACAGGATCGGGGAGTTTGATAACATCATGCACACCATCAATCATGTGTTTGATGCGCTGTTCATTGAGAGTCAGCCTGTCAAGTAATACCGCCTGCAATCCGGCATGTTGAGCGTTTTTCAAGTCTATTTTATTGGCACTGAGAATAGCTGATGTCTCGCTGTTGAGACAGCCAATAATCGCTTTAAGCAATGAATTCTTTTTCGCGGTCGTAGAGGTATAAAGAACTCCGCTTGCTTCTTTAACAGACCGCGCTTTCCTGATGACATCAACTTCTGTCACGTTGTTTCTCCCATGAGGACCAAATTGTCTCGGTGAATCACTTCGTCATGTGTTTTATGATTGAGAATTTTTTCAATCTCACCGGTTTTTTCCCCTTTGATCTTACCGAGATCGGTAGAAGAAAATCCGGTTACTCCTTTTGCGATAACTTTGCTGTTTAAGTCTAAAATAGAAATTGTCTCGTTCGCTTTGAATTCTCCATGCACTTCAACAATTCCTGACGGCAGCAGACTCTTTTGCTTTTTTAATAGTGCATGTTTTGCTCCGTCGTCAACGCGCACATATCCTTTCGCTGAAGAGACAAAGCCAATCCACTTTTTCCGCATATTTAATTTGCTTTCTGCCGGTAAAAAGAGTGTGCCTTTGAAAGCACCAGAAAATATATCTTCTAATATGCCGGGATTCTTTCCGTTGGCAATAATCATTGCTATACCTGCCGATACGCAGCGTTTTGCCGCCTGAATTTTTGTAATCATTCCGCCAGTGCTCAGTTCGGTTTTGCTGCTCTTTGCAAGTTTCTCGATTTGCAGAGTAACTTTTTCCACAACAGGTATCAGTTCGGCTTTATGGTTCTTCGTCGGATCATCCGAGAAAAGCCCGTCAATATCGCTCAGAATGATAAGCAGATCTGCCTCAATAAGATTTGCCACCATAGCGGAAAGATTATCGTTATCACCAAGTTTAATTTCTTCTATCGCAACTGTATCATTTTCGTTGATGATCGGAATAACACCTTGTCCAAATAATACGGGAAAAGTATTTTTTGCATTGAGATACCGTGTCCGATTCACAAAGTCATCTTTCGTCAGGAGGATTTGAGCGACTGTGCATTCCTGTTTTCTGAAAGCATTTTCGTATGCTTCCATCAAGAGCGGCTGACCAATGGCAGCTGTTGCTTGTTTTTCCGGAATCGTTTTTGGACGTTCTCGTAACTTGAGCGCAGCAACGCCCGCACCAATCGCTCCGGAACTGACAATGGCGATATGGTTTCCAAGGGCATTCAAACGGGCGACGCTTCGGGCAATCTCGTTAATCCGATCGAGATTTATCCCTTTTACTTTATCTGCAAGAAGGTTTGTGCCTATCTTGATAACGATCTTGTTGTGTGTACGAAGTATGGATTTTAGACGATGCATAATGCTTTATTATACTAAATAGTAAGAAGAATTCAAAAAGAGAATGGTTGTTAAGGGAATCGGTTAAAAAATTCAACTATCATACAACACAGAGATATTCATCATCGGCATCTCAATGCAGGCGACGTGTTGTACATTCAGCACTCAACGAATCGGCGGCGCGCTGGCAGATTCATCGATCAGAAAAAACTAGTAGACAATTCCTTGCTGCCTCTCCAAGCGTTTGGATAGATCGGTACGGCCACGGAGTCAACAAAATTAATCCGTGTGGAGTAATTTCCACAATGAAACAATGACGTTGATCTATTTACGCAGCAAGATAAATATTCCGGCAAGTACAGCGAGTATCGCCATAATCGCGCCCAGACCATTAAAATAGACTGCCGGGACAAGTGCTACAACACCTGAGATTATGAGCCAGATGCCCAGCAGCAGCATCCCTACATTGTTCGTGAAATTCATGTTCATATTCATGGTTTTTTCCTTATATGTTAATTGTGAATGGAATTGAGGTATACGTTGTTCGGCACGTGCTTTCTGTTTTTAGTTTATAACAATACTAATATTGATCAGAGGAGTGTTTGAAGTACTCTGAAACATTTTATCCTTTTTCTCATGAGTATCTACGACCCATGTAGCGACAAAGTAGCCGAGTGCCCCGCCAAAGAAATTATCGGACATCCAATGCTGATCCTGATATACCCGGGAAATTGGTGTGAATACGGCGGGTAAGTACGCGAGTATTTTCAACCATGTCGGGCCGGCATTTCTGGAAAGAACAGTAGAGAGTACAAATGCAGTGGCTGTGTGTCCTCCGGGAAACGAATGATACCTGTCAAGGAATGAAGAGAAAGGGTAATAACTGGATGTACCTTCGTTCATATAGGGCCTTGTTCTGCCGAACGCAGTCTTTAGAATCAAGGTAATTGCACCTGTATAGAGCGAAGCCTGTCCGATTTCATAAGCAACTTTTCTTGTCGAAGTATTGTTCGTTATCAAAGAATGCGCAGCAAATCCGGCAAAGAGCACAACAGGAGAATAGAGCTCTCCCCATATTCTACCTGCCTCAATCGGTACGCTGTAGAAATAACTTCTATCCATGAGAATTAAATCACGAACCGGTTGATCGGTGGTTTCGATAAGTATAAATGATCCTGCACCCATCACTCCGAGTTTGAGCCAATCGTTTCCATCCCATTTCGATGGTTGTTTGATAAAATCAACTGTTTCATGTCCGAACCGAGAAAAATCATATTTGTTTTGTGCAAAGAGAGATGACTCGCAGAAAATGAACACGAGGATTGATAAAAGAATTTTGTGGTGCATGGTGCACCAGTACGTTCTGCGAAAGAGAACCATATTTTTTATTTTATGGGACGCTGAGCATTCAGTGATCATCCGGCCTAATTGAGAGTAATACTGATGGTGAGTGGAAAGATCGAAGACATGTGCACTCGCGAGTCATTTTGTTCATGAATATCTACGACCCAAGTCGCAATAAAGAAACCGATCGCGCCGCCGAGAACATTATCAGATACCCAGTGTTGATCCTGATATACTCGAGAGATTGGTGTGATCACAGCTGGCAAGTACACGAGGACTTTCAACCACATTGGTTCTACATTTCTGGAAAGAACAGTGGAAATGACAAATGCCGTCGTTGTATGACCTCCTGGAAGCGAATGATAATGGTCAAGTAATGAGGATAACGGGTGATAGCTGGCTCTACCTTCGTCCATATACGGTCTTGCTCTGCCAATCGCAGTCTTCAGTACCAAGGTAAGCGCTCCTGCATACAGCGAAGCTTGTCCGATTTCATAAGCTATTTTTCTTGATGAAATATTATCGGTGAGCAAATAGTGTATCGCGAAGCCGCCAAAGAACACAAACGGCGAATAGAGTTCTCCGTACATTCTAGCTCCCACAATCGGTACGCTGTAAAAATATCTTTTGTTGTCTTTGAGTACTGCGGTGCGGATAGGTTGATCAATCTGCATTGTCAAGAATGTTGCGCCGCTTATCACTCCGATTCTGAGCCAATCGCCGCCGTCCCATTTTGTTGGCTGAATGAGGAAGTCAACACTCTCATGTCCGAATTGAGATAAATTGTATTTGTTGCCCAGCACGGTATCCCGTGAGACGAGATCCTGTGCAAAGAGGTCTGCAGTTCCAAAGTATGAAAATCCGCAAATGATAAAAAGGAGAAACGGTATAAGAAATCTATGCCGCATTGATATATCCGGTTTTTTGTTCCCTGTGCGTTTCATGATCGCTCTTTTCATTGTGGCAAGACCATCGTTCGGTTATTCCAGGACTCTCTTACTCTCCGCTAAAATGAGTTTATGGACGCCCTCCATCTGGGCAATTTAAAGTACGAAAATATAGTTCATTTTTGAAGATACGATTATAGTTTCTTTAATCTTAAATCAGAAATCATTGCAATTGCCGAAATAAAATAAAAAATCACAAACCAAGCGAGATATGCTTGAACAAAGAAATATCCAAGAAAGGCAATCGTTGAGACTGCTGAAGCAGCCAATACCGTTGGAACACCTGTAAATCCCTTTTGTTTATATGATGTGAAATATGCCAATCGTATTGACGCTGCACCGACATTTAAAAATCCGGCAATGAGCATAGCAGTACCATTGATTCCTATGAACCAGCCGAATACAACAGACGACGCGACTGCCATAAAATCCGTAAAGCTATCTAAGTAAACACCAAGCACTCCTCCGCCAATTGCTCTTGCCAGCTTTCCATCAAAATAATCTAGAAGGAATTGCGTGAGGATAAGAATATACGCAATGAATAAATACCCTTTGAAAGAAAAATAAACAGAAAATGAAACACACAGAAGTCCAAGAAGAGTAAGCATGTCCGGCCAACGTAATGCACGAAGTTGTTTAAACATCAAGATTCTGTGATTGATCCCCGTATCCGCAGGCCTTTCAAAACCCTGTATGCTTTTGTTGACCTGCGGATTCATTTCATGTTCCAATATTTCGATGTCTATTTTACGCGCCATGCCTGTTATTTTCTAACTTTATCGTTGCCATTTCCATTATCATGTTTTTGCTGCTTTACCCAGTTCTTATGCTCGGGATGATTTGGGTTTACATAATATTTTGAATCACGGCTGTCACGAATTGACTGTTGATCGTGCTGACCTTTAAATGAGGCATATTTGTCTCGATTCGTTGCGTGATTTTTCCACGGTGTCGGCTCATTTATCACCACTTTATGAGCATTATACAGGTCAAAATTGCGATTACGGGAAGGTAACGATGAGCTGCTAATCCAGCGTCCTTTTTGCTGATAGTAATATTTATGCTGAGGAACATTGTAGTACGTTTCAATGTCCGGCAGGTAATAATTTTCAACATGATCGTTACCAGTTGGACCCCAAATTGGCTGACGATCTACATTGAAGTTCAGATTAACACTTACCTGTGCCTGTACAGTGCTTGATAAGACCACTGCTGCGATTAATATAAAGACATAACGCATGATGGTTCTCCTTCTTAGTATAGGTAATCGAAATGGACTAGATCCCGACTTCTCGGGATCCCGGTCGTTTGTGAATTATAATTTCGGTATGATCGTTGAATGTTTTTCTTTCAATAGAACTATTCATCAAACTCGCCGCAGGTTGTTCAAAAACTTGTATGTTTTTGTCTGCCTGTGGCTTCATTCTCTCTTTATACCCGTACCGATCTTGATTATCTTTTATTTTCGTTCAGAGTTTTTCTCGCGACCCCTGTCACTGCCATTATTATGCTTTTGCTGCCTTGCCCAGTTATTATGTTCTGGGTGGTTTGGATTTACATAATATTTTGAATCACGGCTATCGCGGATTACTTCCTGATCGTGACGGCCTTTAAATGAGGCATATTTATCTCTATATATTGCATGATTTCGATACGGTGTCGGCTCATTCACCACCACTTTGTAAGAATGATACAAATCAAAATTACGATAACGAGCAGGCAACGTTGATCTGCCAATCCAGCGTCCTCTTTCCTGATAGTAATACTTATGTTGAGGAACATTGTAGTACGCTTCTATGTCCGGCAGGTAATAATATTCAGCATGATCGTATCCCGTCGGACCCCAAACAGGCTGACGCTCCACATTGAAGCCGAGGTTGATGCGAACCTGTGCACCGGCAGTGCTCGACAAGAGCACTGCGGAGATTAATAAAAGTAAATAACGCATGGTGTTTCTCCTTAATACCTGTGATTAAAATAAGCCCGATCCCGACATCTCGGAAATGCGGTTGTTTGTGAACTTTGATTTCGGTATGATGGCTGTATGTTTTTCATTTCATAATATTCTAAGAAAACTTCACAATTTGAAATCCAGCCCGATCATAAAGGCCTCTGTTATGTTGTGTGTGGCTTGACGTTCAGGAGAATAAAAACGAATGGGGGCAGCACCGGAGTAACTCACCATCACGTCTTTCTTCTCCACATCATCAAAACCATAGTCGAATCGTAACCGCGCTGATAATACCATATTTGGCGTAATATTGTAAGCTCCGCCAAATGCCAGAACTCCATTAATCGTAAAGAACTTATACAAATCTATCGGTTCAATATTACTGTTCGGATATACAAGGTCATTATGATTCACCTCTTGAGCAACACCTTCCAGAAAATTGAACTGTGGACCCACCAGAAGCGTGAAAAAGAGCGGTTTGGTATTATCAGAAGTGAAAGACAACATGATTGGCAGCTTGATATAATTCAATTCAGCTTTTGCTACATAATCTCCCACGATAATCGTATTGTTCAGAGATACCTGAGTATTAACGATCGAGCTATATGTCGCTGCATCAGATGGTCCGCCGGTGAAATTTCCTTTAAATCTCTGCCCTTCCCTCGAGAACAAAATATCAACCGCCAAACCGAAATTATTATTAAAGTTGAAAATGGCACCTGCTCCAAAAGAGAAGTATCCAAAATTATTCGTTAATTCCAATTTATTGCCGGCATTATTGTCATTTTTATTTATTAAACTTGTGAATTCAGGGTTATATCGTACGCCGAGTTCGATTTGTTGCGCATCTGCTTTTAATGCGCCCACAAAAAAAAGTGTGACAATAGAGATGCACTTGATGATTCTGTCTTTTGAATTAATCATTTCAAATTTTCTTCAATATAATTCTTCATCAACTTCACATAGACTCAATAGCACAATTACGACTATTGTCGAAACGCAACAAGATCATTTCTTAAATAATGATGCCTATTTTCCAAATTCCGGATGCCATGTAAAGGTTACTCCGGTTCCTTCAGGTGAAGAATACAATCCCATTGAAACGTTCTCAATTTTGATGCGATGAAGTTCGGGCATTAATATGCCGCACAATGCCCCTACGCCAAAACCAACTAATATATCGGAGGGAAAATGATCGAGTGCTTTCATTCTGAAATACCCCTCGATGAGAGGCGGTATTGCCGCCGCACCGTAGATAAGATATTTATTGCATCCAAGTTCCGGATAATAATCACAAAACACCTTTGCGGTAAAGAATGTTGCCGCTGCGGCAGATGCAACATGTCCGCTGTAAAATGAACTCCGGTTCCAGGCTGTCGTTCTCGCGCCGCTTGTGCCAAGCGCATCGTAGTACACAGCCGGACGATATCTATTTTGAAAAAGCGGCCCGAAAGGGGCATACAGGTATATATCATTTACAATTATTTGAGTCTCCGCGTACATCAGCGCTATATCCAGCCAGTCCTGCCGGATATCGTGATCAAAAAGCGTGAGAGCCGGAAGAAGAATTATACCCGTGAGCGTATTATCGGAAAGGTTTGCGTAGTAGCCCATCTTCGAAGGGTCCTGCTTCAAAGCCCAACGGTCAATCGGGTTGATATCTCCCCTGTCCAATGTCTGTAAATCTGCAATTGTCAGGGGCGATTTGTTCGTAATCAATGGCGACCCTATCAATATTGCCGGAATTCCCACGATAAAAATGCCGCCCGTGACCCAGTAATTAACATGGTACGGATGAAATGTAGAATCCTTTACCGGAGACTGCGAATACAGCGGGTTCATCATGCCTATAACAGCCAGCGAAAAGATGATGATATGTATAAGAAGGAACCGATTCTTTGGCTTCTTTGTCACGACGATACTTCCTTTCTCAAGAGCAGCCAACCAATGAAGACAAAATGAGTTTACTTATTGTGTGCGAAGTCCGCAAAATAAAAAGTCAAAAAAAGTTTCTGTTGTGTGTACACCTTGTTCGTCGCAGGGAAATTACGTAAATATAAGTTTTCGTAATAAATCTGATCTTCAAATCCAATCCCAACAATACTGAAGAGGTGGAATTCAATTCTCGGTTTAATGACACCCATATAATTGGTCCCTGAGGGACCGACGTAAGCATTGATCCAATAATAATAGCTCAACAAGGTTGCGCTGACAATTTCGCCGACGTTCAACGTGATATCACACTTTGCCTGTGCTCCGCCGCTAAAATTATAATCTCTTCCCTGCGAGGTATCCGTTATGACCTGAGTTGAATTGCCTGCAAAAGGTATTACACCCAAATGAAAATCTATAAACAGATTCGTCCCCTTAGCGAGCGGCACCATCGTAATAACAGCGCCGCCGAACGACATCGTGCACAGTTCGAAAGCTTTATTATCCCAATACTCAAAACCTTGAGTTAGTCCGACGAGTATATTGGCGTCTCCCACTTTAGCATTTGTGCCCGTGAGAATACCGTACCCGACGATATTATCGACCCATTTTCTGCCTAATCCGAAATTCAAATCAGCCCGAAGTCGAAAGTAGTCGTATGGCTTCCGATGTCTTTCCTCGAACGGTTTTCCATAATCAAAATCAGCGTTCAAAATAAATCCGACTGGTCCTGAGCCAAAGGATTTTACGTCATTAATCAGGATGCCGCCGACTGAGAGGACAATATCAAGCGGTTCTTTTTCATAAACCTCTTCCGTGTTATGAGCAAACATTTTTCCGTTCATAAATCTGCTGAATGCCCTGCCAGGGCTAATAAGAAGGGCCAGGAATTCCCTGCCCACTCTTTCTGTCCCGGTAGTTCTCTCATCTATGACGTTTGACGACAATCTGTACAATACTTCACCGGCGAACATGCCGCCGAGAGTTGTTGCAATCAGATCATTCCTCTCCGGTTGACCCGTGGACCCGCCATTCTCTCCGAAGAGCTTGTACGTATACGCCCCGCCGAATACAAATATCGACGATTCCCAAAAGTTATATCCGCTTGAGCGTGCCGAACTGAAGTAGCCTGCGCCCGTATAAGGATGCAGAAAGAAGTTGTTGCCGAATCTATCGTTATCCCATTTCCATCCATCACCCCAGGGAACACCTGAATGAACTGCCGTTTGATTCCAAGACTTTAACCCCACGACAGCCCAATCATAATGAATAATATAATGATCGACCAAGTTTACTAGCGCATTTTGTACTAAGACTTTCGTGATTGGCTGCCACAATGGAGCCTTTTTGTTATAGATCGGGTCGTCATTGAGCAAACCCCGGTACTCGTTATAAACGTGCGCAGTCGAGTCTTGGACTAGAATTTTCTTGTAGCTTGTATCCATGGGGATAACATTCGTCTTTACATTGGTTTCTTCAATATGCTGCTTGATTGCATTTGGAATCGGAGTGTCTTTCTTAACCTCGTTCGTGTCCTTAAGAGCGTCCTTCAGCTTGGATAGCGAATCCGGCACAGAAAACCGACTCATCTCATTTTCTGACATCTGCCGACTTGGCCAGGTATTTTGCCAGGTATTTTGATTGAACGATATCTTATTTTCAAACGCAGGTGTATTCTGCGCTTGAACTAGTAATGAATACAACAGCGACACAATTAAGATGCATAGTGTTTTCATTGTATGCCTCTTGACATCGTCGATACTTCGTCGGCGCAATGCCATTTGTTGGTCCACCTTCAGATTGGGAAATTTTAGAATCATGAATAATTGAATGCTTTCACGATATCTGTTGTCATACATAGTGACAAGAGAACAACCAAGGTTCGGTTCGTTCTCTTGTCAATCGAAAAACGTCGTTTTTGCTGCTAATCTTTATCTTTAAATAAATCCGTTACTGTTTTTCCAACCGCATCCAAATCATGATTGAAGTTCGTCTTGAACTCCTGCCATTTGGTTTCTCCCTCATCTTTATAATTTTCTAACTTCTCTTTGAGGGCATGATTTTTTTCCTTTAACTCTACCACTGCTTTTTTGTACTTCGCTTTCGACTTGGTACCCGCTTTTTCTATCTTTGTCTTGAGTGTATCAATTCTGTCTTCATTCACTTTGATTTGTGCTTCAGATTCGGTCTTAAAATTTTGCCATTCTGCAGTGTAATCGGCTTTTGCTTCCTTCAACTCTTGCTTTGCTCCCTCAACTTTCTGTTCTGCTGTTTTATCGCAGCCCGTTAAAAATATTCCTGTCATACATCCTATGACAGCGAAGGCAAACATTTTGTTTTTCATAATGCTCCTCTTTATTGATGGGTTTAAGTAATTTATGATTTAATGGTTTTTTGCTGCATTCTCTGCTTCAATGGTATTTTTGATCTCTTAAAGTCATAATCCGACTTTTCCGATTGCTCAGAGAACTCTTTAAATTTATTATCCGGCTCCTTCTTTATCCATCCTGTACTTTTCTTGGAGTATTCCAACAAACTCCTCGTTCTTTCTTGCGCTCGCAGCCAACTCATAATTCATCATCTTTCATTAATAGATTATTCCTTTGATACATTGTTTTTTCTTTTATTCTTTTACGCGATCCCATGAAAGATCAACATTCCCTTCTTCTGCAAATAGACAGGAGGGTTATCCAGCCCAAACATTCAAGGACTCATACTTACTTCTTTATGATAAAAAGCATAAAGATATTTTTATTAACCGGGAATAGCCCTAAAGGATGAATAAGTAATTAATCCTTTTGAGGGAAAGGAAGTATATTCTGCAGAACGTAGAAAAACGGTGAATCGTGACCATCCGCTCCCTCGCGATACTATGGAAGTCGTGACTGTGCGGATTGGATATTGTCTTCGGCAAGGGCGAACTCTGCCATCAGCAGGTAAGTTTGCAAAGCGTAATTTTCCATAATGATGTGAACGTGGTCATTCACTACAATTGAAGATTCAGGGAAATACTATTCGAGGAAAACTGCTTTCGGTGAGCCGATGATATTCTTTAAACTTCGGCTTTTTTCTTCCCAAATTCCGGATCGATTTTCACTAACGCGGCAACAATGAATCCCGGAATCGTCGATACCATGACCCATAAAAAGAAATGTTGATAGCCGATTAGTTCTTGAATTTTCCCGCTGATCATTCCCGGCAGCATCATTCCGAGCGCCATAATACCGGTGCAGATAGCAAAGTGTGCTGTCTTATATTCGCCCTGCGAGATATAAATCATATACATTGCGTAAGCAGTGAATCCGAAACCGTAGCCAAACTGCTCGAAGGCGACCGCGATATTGATGAACAACAAATCGGCCGGCTGGAAATGCGAGAGATAGACGAACATCAAATCCGGTGCGTGCATTATAACCACCATCGGCCAAAGCCACCACCGAAGGCCTTTTTTTGAAATTGCATAACCACCGAGTAATCCTCCGGCAGTCAGTGCGATAATGCCAATTGTGCCATACACAATTCCAACTTCACTTGTTGTCAAACCAAGTCCGCCCTTAGTACGCGGATCGAGCAAAAATGGTGAAACAAGTTTTACTAATTGTGCTTCTGCAAATCGATAGAAGAGCAAGTATAAAAGGATGACCCATATATCTTTTCGTTGAAAGAAGAGAACGAAGGTATGAATAAACTCAGAAAGCACTCCTTTCGATTTTTCCTTCAACGTTGATCTGTCTGATGCAGGATACGGAAGAATAAATCGGTGATACAAACAAAACACTCCGAACAGAGCAGCAATCACCAAAAAAGTAACCGACCACGCCTGTGGAATACCAATGCGCGGTTCTAATGTTCCTGCCAGCACCACGAATGCACCTTGTCCGGCTATCATTGCTATGCGGTAAAATGTCGTGCGAATGCCGACATATGCCGCCTGCTGCGGCTCGTTCAAACCGAGCATATAAAATCCATCAGCGGCAATATCGTGCGTTGCAGAACTGAACGCCATCAATGCAAAGACCATAAGTGTCAGGACAAGGAATGAAGACATCGAAATAGTGAAGGCGACACCGACGAGCGTTATGGAAATTACTAATTGCGTCGCAACCACCCAAAGCCGCTTCGTCAAAAACATATCGACGAACGGACTCCATAACGGTTTAATCGCCCAGGGCAAATACAACCAGCTTGTATAAAGAGCAATATCAGTGTTCGAGATCCCAAGATTCTTGTACATAATGACCGATACCGTCATCACAACGACATACGGGATTCCTTCTGCGAAGTAAAGCGATGGAACCCAAGCCCATGGATTTCTGTGCGTCCGCCGATGTGTCATCGAATATCTTCCTGCAATCCAATTTTCAAATCATACATGAAAATACGAAAGAGTTGTCCATGAAAGAGTTCTAAGATTTTAGTAGAGCTTTTTTAATTCCACGCCCTTGAAGTAATGTTTCACTATTTCCTCTGCCGTGAATCCTTTCGATGCCATCACCGCTGCACCAATTTGACAGAGACCGACTCCGTGTCCCCATCCCGCTCCATGAAATACGATATTCTTTGGCAGCCCGTTCGCGTCACGTTCAATTTTCACAATGAATGCACTCGAATACAAATGCGATTTCGACAGCCACCGGCGGATTTCCAATTCCTTCCCCACGATCATTGTTCGCTTCGATCCGACAATCCTCAATGTGATGATGCGTCCTGATGGGCCGCGCTTCAGAGGAACGATATCCATGACCGTCCCAAAATCAATTCCTGATTTCATGTGCAGAATTTCTTCAAGCTGCTCACGTGAATACTCAACATTCCACCGAAAGAAATCAGTCGTTTCCTGGTCAAACGACGGCATCACGTGCTGTAACATCTTTCCATCTGTCGAATTGCAATAAACATCGGGTGAAGAGAATATCCAGCGTTCGGCATCGGCTTCATTCAACAGGGGGGGGAAAATCATAGAAGAATCGGAAACGGACTGGAGATACGGAATTGGCGTTTCTTCCCAGCAATTTTCAAACAACTCGGTTCTTCCGCCGCATGCTTTTGAAAAACGGGCGTCACACACTTCATGACCGGCAACAAGAAATAACCCCCTCGTTGCTTCCATCGCCTCTTGTACAGAATTCGAAATAATTTTTGTAATTCCTTGATATCGCTGGCAGTGATCATCGGCGCAGACATCAAAGAATACATGGTCCTCGCGACCGTACCATCGAACAATTTCATCTGACGTTTCAAACGGAAGTCGCATATGGATGGGGTTTTTTCTAATCTTTTCCTGACGTTCTAACATTGCTACAAGCCAGCTTCGTGAAGTAATAGCATGTGCTTTCAGCAGCTCGACCGGTGCTTCGGCGCTCATTTCTGATGCGATAACGCTTTTGAGATAACGTTCGACATCAATGGTGTTGATGACTAACAGTGTACCATCGGCATTCAATCGAATCGTACAATCGCCATCAAAGGATTGTTTCTCTTTTCGCTCCCAATGGAAATTGAGACCGATCGTGACATCATTCAGCGTAAACGTTGCTCCATTCAAGGAGCGGCAGGTGAGTTCTTCAGAGCGGAGAACTTCCACATCCTCGCTGTCATAGAACATCAATCGGCCGTCGTTATTCGTAACGCGAAAAGAGCCTTGCAATTTTATAGAAGCGGGTAATTCAAAGTAGCCATGAAAGACGCCGCGCACTTCTTTTGCTTTATCGATGAGACCGACGGAGATAATCGGTTCGGGAGGAATCAAACCATTTTCTCCAGGATAGTGTCGACAATTTCTTGCTTTTCGCTTACTTCAGAAAACATGTCTTCAATCAATTTTGCATCGACGCTCAAGAAATCTTTTTTCCGGGGTGTTACGATCATGCCGCCCATATCGACGGCGGCCGGACTGATGAGCACGCGATCATTGCCTTCTTTGAAATAGACATCCGGCCGATGCTTGCGGCGCGGGAAGATGATCAGCCGCCAAATATTTTCTTGATACGAACAAAGAACATTCATCATCGGCTCTCCGGCAAGATAAAGAAGTTTCCTCCATTCAATAAATATTGTCTGGATAAAAGCGAGCAGTTGAGTCTTATCGGTCGATTCGATAATGACAACCGCTCTGCCGTAATTCATCAATGTAAATCCCGCAACATGATTTTTATAGTAGAACCGTTTGCGCCTTCGTGCATCCACTGCATCCCACTCGACAGGAATAGCACGGCGCGGTGTCGCCTGGAAATGCAAATGATCCGGGGCTGAAGCCCCGCATTCAGGTCCATTATAGAACACAGAGTATTCTGGATGAAAATCCCTCGCAATATCAAGCATCGCATCGAAGGAAGTATCGAAATTTTGGGGTATGTGACGAATGAATGAAATAGTAAAATGTCCTGGAAATATCGGGACAGGGTTACACAGAATCAGGTAATCGTCGCGATACAATATCCCCTGTTGCTTCTTTGGAAGATTCTCAAGACAGAGGAAACATTGTCGTTTACCAATGACAGCCGGATCGACATCCGCTCCCGTACTGACGATGCGTTTCGGATTGAATTGCACTTTTACGGTATACCCGTGGCAGATAATTTCGCGCACAAGGACAAAATCCAGCGAGGCATATCCTTCCGCCATCTGCTGCCAGGCGGACTGCTGCTGCGTAAAGAGTTCCGAACACATTTTCGGCAACGCAGCGTTTGAGCTTGCAGAATGAAAATAGGAGAATACTTTTGGAGTATTGCTGTCTGTCGTTGCCAAGGAAGAATTTCCTCTTATACTTTATCTCCGGTCAGAATTTTCCCAACCGGCAAGAATCCGATGAAATGGTCAACGGTGGTTTTGCCCATCGTGAACGGAACATTTTCCACTACTTCATAACCCATCTTTTTATACCACGCGATTGCCGGTTCATTTTTAATCATCACCCCAAGCCAGATCTTATCAAGTCCCATGGATAGAGCCCGTTCTGCTGCCGACATAATTAACATTCTGCCAAGTCCGAGATTTTGATAAACGGAAAGAATATATAACTGATGCACATACAGCCGATTCTCTTTCTCGCTGTAAAATGTTTTTTCATAGCCGGCAATAACATCGTCGTACTCAGCAACAAAGCCAACAGCCTTGGTATCGTTATACTGTTCTTCAAGTTTTTTTGAAGTGTAATTTTCATTGAAATACACCAGCAGGTCATCGACGGGAATGAAATTCGAATATGAATCCTTCCATGTTTCCCAGAGAATGTACCGCACAACTTCAAGATCATCTTGATGCCAGGGACGAATAATCACGCTCACGTCATATTCCCGTTGAGTTGTTGGCGAGAAAGAATTTCGATCGTGCGAAGCTTATCTTTGAAATGATCATTCCGGTTTGCTATCTCGATAGAAAGCGCGGCATCTGTATTGCCTTCCCAACGGCGGCAAAGATAAAGCGGCTCATAGATTCGTCCAATCATATATTGACGTGAACACCGGAGCGCGATAGCATAATCTTCGCCATAACTTACGTTGGGCATTCCGCCGATCTCTCGCAGCAAGGCCGTATTGAAAGCACGCGGTGCACCAAGTCCGTTGATACGGAGAGCGTTATTCCGTCCATTTTCAGGCGTCCATTCTTTGTGATCGACAATGCCGGGCGGGAGCTCCTCTAATTTCAAGTTCACTAATTTGTAAGAACCAATGACCATGGCATAGTTACTGCGATGGAATTCATCAATAATCTTCTGAAGCGTATCCGGTCTGGAAAAGAGATCATCGGAATCGAGCTGAACGGCGTACCGTCCGCAACAACCGGAGTAGACGGCTTCATTCCAACATCCGCCAATGGCAAGATCAGTCCGCTGCGGAATTTGATGTATCACTAATGGACTTTTTTCGGCAATACGTTGAAGCAGTTGAGTCGTACCATCTGAGGAATAATTATCAATGACAATGCAGTTAAAGAGAAAATCTGTTTTCTGCTCCAGAACGCTTTTCAAGGCTTCAGCGATGGTATTTAAACGGTTTCGAACCGGAATAACAACGCTTGCCTCAACCGGAAAACGAATATCGTACTTTGGCACTTTTCCAAATTTTGGTTTTAGATATGCGCCGATTCGTTTAAGATGCTTAGTTGCTACCATTTCCATTTCTTTTTGTGTTTTCTGTTCATTGGGATCGACGTAATCAAACTGGCTTTTAGCGGTTCTGAATATATCGGATTTTAATTTTGTGTAGAGATATTCTTGTATATGAAAAAGCCGATAATCAATGGATACCTTCAAACGAAGGTCATAGAGTCCTGTCTTATCGCTCTCTTCGAGTTTTCCATAACGCTTCAACGCTTTCGTTACTACATTCGTGGAGAAAACAAGAACATGGCCAAAATCGAATGTATCGCGAATGCTGCCGCATTGATATTCGTTCAATGGATGCTCAATGCGAATACCGTTCTTCGCGTCGTAGAAATCCGAGTAAACCATTCCAGCACCAGTTTGTTCGGTAATGCTGATCATTCGTTCCAAATCAAATTGACTCATTTTGACATCATGGGCCTGCAAGATAAAAATAAAATATTTTGATTTTATTTTAGCAATGACTCTGTTTAATGTTTTACCTGATGTGCATGAATCCGTTCTCATGGATTCGCACTTACGATGTGCTCCGTCATAGCCGCCAGTATGGAGAATGAATATTTTCTCAATAAGCGATGAATCAATGAAACGGTTGACCGCCGCCTGGAATTGCGGGGAAGAAGAATAGTGAAGAATAACAGTAAGCGTTGGTATTTCTTGATTCATGAATTGTTCTGAGGATTTATGCAATCTTGAATAACGCAGAGTGCTGCAGAGATGGAGTCACCATCAAGTACTCTGGTGATTTTTATATTCCATGTGTTGAATTATTCCCATGGTAACTATTTTCTGTTCTTGAGCTATTCATGGAGCAATCGAATCGCCATCAGCGTTGCTCCAACGACAGGAGATGATTCAGCTTTACGAAGTGTAACAAGCGGTAATTCTCTCTTGATCGCCGAATGAATTTTATGTGAGTAATAATTATCATTCATGAGCAAACTGCCTACAAATGCCAGCGGACGTTTTGGAACGCCTTTCCTGCTTTTATTCATTTTCATCAGGACGGCATCGATGAGTTCGACCAGATCAGTACAGGCACAGGCAAGAATTTTTTTCGCAACCGGATCATTTTTCGAAGCCGCGTCCATGACGATGGGCACAACAGAAGAGATATCAAATTTCTTTCCATAGACCGCATCAATAATAGTTTCCTGGGTTCCCAGACCGAATTTCGCATCAAACAATTTCAATAATTTTGTTTTTTCGCCATAGCCATCGACCAGTCTTGCCGCTGCGTGGAACGCTTCCCGTCCAATCGCATACCCGCTTCCTTCATCGCCGATGAGCCTTCCCCACCCGCCGGCGCGGTACACTCTCTCACGTTCATCTTTTCCAAACACAATCGATCCAGTTCCTGAAATGACAACAACACCCGGCTTGCCGCTAAACGCGCCTTCCAGCGCTATTCGTGCATCGCTTTCGATTAAGACTTTTTCAAGATTAAAATTCTTCATCCGCGCGGCATCCATCAATCCATCCATTATGCGCTGCTGATCAAGAACCCGTCCGGCTCCCGCCAGCCCTGCAACGACTGCACCGATTTGCGAAACTTCGCATCCAACAGAATGACAGCACGTTTGGATGAGATCGAGAAGAGTGTCGGCGGTTTTCTCAATGCCGATGATGTGGAAGTTTGACGGACCGCCTTGAGCTTCGGAAAGTATAATGCCGTCCAATGCACAGAGCACGGCGGTGGTTTTTGTTCCGCCGCCCTCAATGCCGATAATATAAAGAGGTTTATCCATGCGTGAGAAAAATATTGACGATAATTAGCAGAAAAGCAACTATAAGAAATGAACGGTGATAAAAGATTATGGTACAATGTTCATGACCGGTCACTCCTCATCGATTCAATATTATCAATTCAATCGAATTATTCCTATTTTTCCATTATAGAGCATAGAAAATGAAACGAAATCCTTCTTTTATTGGTTTAAAATTACACAGAATCCATAAACAGACAACTCAAGAAAAGTATTTTATGAAACGCCGCTTTCTTCTCTCTTTATTTCTCATAGTGTTTTTATTGTATCCCGGCAATTCTCAATCTCGACAAAAGGTAAAAGCTCCAAATTTTTCGCTCAAGTCCTACGATGGCAAAATTGTCGAACTTGATAAGTTAAAAGGAAAGGTTGTTGTTCTCAACTTTTGGGCTACGTGGTGCCCGCCATGCCGTGCAGAAATTCCCGATTTTATCAGCGTGTATGATGCCTATAAATCGAAAGGATTAGAAATTATCGGCATTGCATTAGATGAAGACGGTTGGTCGAAAGTAAATCCGTTCGTTGAAAAAAACAAAATGAATTATCCGATAGTCCTTGGTACCATGGAAGTTGTGAAACTCTACGGCGGTATTGAAGGCATCCCGACAACTTTCATTGTTGATAAAGACGGCAACTTTGCCGGCATGCAAGTAGGCATGTTGTCGAAGGAAGCACTTGTACAAAAAGTGAACTCTCTTCTTCCTGCACCACCGACGGTCAAGAAGAAAGCATCTGAAAGGCCTGCAAGAACCGCACAGCGAGCGAACGTGGAGGCAAAACTTTCTACTGACAAGGTTCAAGCGGGCAGTTCAGCGCAGGTAGCCTTGCAATTGAAGATTGAAAAAGATTGGCATGTCAATTCGCACACACCAACGTTTGACTATCTGATCGGCACGACGTTCGAACTTCAATCTCAGGAAGGAGTTATACTTTCCGACGTACAGTATCCAAAAGGAAATCTGGTTTCTCTCTCATTTGCAGATCAGCCGATTGATGTGTATGAAGGAACAATAACTATTTTTGCCTCCCTAAAAATTTCCAGCAAACTGAATCCCGGAATCGATACCATCAATGGAAGCGTCACTGTCCAGGCCTGCAATAATCAACTCTGTCTGCCTCCTTCGATACTTCATGTAACTATCCCATTACAGATTGCTGAAGTTGGTGAGACGGTCACGCAATTACATCAAGATCTCTTTGCCGGTTATAAACCGATGGAATCTGTTCAGGCTGAAACAAAAAACGATATCGCGGCAATGTTCCAATCAAAAGGGTCTCTGGTAACCTTCCTTGCCATTTTTCTCATCGGCCTTGCGCTCAATCTTACACCGTGTGTCTATCCCATGTTGTCCGTCACTGTTTCGCTCTTTGGTTCACAGGCAGAAACAAAATTTCTGCGTGTCTTTCTCAAAGCTCTTGTGTATGTTCTCGGTATCGCAACAATGTACAGCGTGCTTGGTGTCATCGCTGCGCTTGGCGGCGGATTATTTGGAAGCTGGCTTCAAAGCCCGTGGATGCTCGGCAGTATCGCGGCTTTGTTGTTCGCTCTCGCACTCAGTTCGTTCGGCTTGTATCAACTCCAAATGCCTTATTGGCTTACAAGTAAATTGGGAGGAACATCGGGCAGCGGATTCATAGCAATGTATCTATCGGGACTTGTCGTAGGTGTGTTTGCCGCACCGTGCGTTGGTCCGCCGGTGATTGCGCTGCTGACATTCGTCGCGGCGAAAGGAAGTGCGCCGTTCTGTTTCTGGGCGTTTCTCACACTGTCGCTCGGGCTTGGATTTCCTTATTTAATTCTTGGTACATTCTCCGGACTTCTCAAAAAAATTCCACGCTCCGGTTCGTGGTTAGTGTGGGTGGAACATATCTTTGGTGTTCTTCTCACCGGCGCGGCTTTGTTTTATCTCTCGCTTGCTGTCACACCAAAGCTTGCCATCTATGTTATTCCGATGACACTTGCAGCAGGAGGAATTTATCTCGGCTTCATCGATACGTCGGGAAAAGATAAACCGGCGCTGAAACGACTTCAATGGATCTTCGGAATACTTGCCTTAGTGGCAGGAATCGTTTTCGCCAGCAATCTGCGAAACCAGGGCATCACCTGGGAATCGTATTCAGAGACAGAGTTATTGAAAGCCAGGGAGAGCAAAATTCCTGCTATGATCGACTTTTATGCTGACTGGTGCATTCCATGTTTAGAAATTGACCGAAAAACATGGACAGATAAAGAAGTTATTGTATCCGCCAAAAATATCAAAAAGATAAAAGTCGATTTGACGCATTTCGATTCTCCGGAATCCGAAGCGTTGCGGAAGAAGTTCAATATATCCGGAGTTCCTACAGTCATCTTCATCCGGGCAGATGGAACGGAAGCAGATGAATCGCGTATTGTTGGATTCGTAACTCCAAAGGAATTCCTGGGAAAGCTGAAACAAATACTTTGATCCATGCTAGCCATCGATCACAACGGAGATTGAAATGAAAATTTTATTGACCATTGTTCTCATTGCAATATTCACGAGTGTTTTTATTTCCGCGCAAGACAAAACGGACAAGAAGGAATTGCATCGTATGTCCCACTCGATGGCAGGCTATCTGGTCGATCAAAATTGCGGGAAGAGAATGGTCATGGATGATGTAAAGAAATCCGATGCTAAAGCTGCGAAGCACACAAAGGACTGCGCACTCGATGAAGCATGCAAAGCGAACGGTTATGGAATTGTTACAGGCGGTAAATTTTACAGTTTTGACAACGCTGGAAACAAGAAAGCTTTCGATTACCTGAGCGCCACAAAAAAAGAAGACAACATGAAAGTGGAAGTTGCCGGCATGATGAACGGCGATACAATGATAGTAGAATCGATTAAAGACTTCAAGTCTACAGGAAAAAAAGGCCGATAGAAGATTGAGCGTTTAATCCTGGGATTCGTCTTCACGCAGGCAAAGATGTTTTTATGCAAGCCATTATGGCATTTACTCTCTGTTTTTGCATTCGCAGCCTCCTTTTGGTATATTGATTTTATCATGCCGGACAATTTACTTCTTATCATCTTTGGAATTCTTTCCACTATCGCTTTGCTTATCGGATGTCTTGCAATCTATTTAGCAGTGAAGAATGCAAAGAAAAAAGACAGTGAATTGATGATGGTATTTTGGGCGGTGATTGCGCTGGCAGGTCTCACCTTTGCCGGAATGAGCTGGGCATATTTCCTCATTCCCATTCTTGCCAATAGATTATTTTAACGATCTCCGTTGCCTTTGATTCAAGTCTGATTTACTTTACTCTTAGATAAAAGTATATCAAATACATATTAAAATAACCGCGAATCACATACAAATGATTCTCACAAAAACAGAGTTACGGATTTTGACAAAATTTACATCACCGTTCCAGATTCAGGAATTTCTCGATTCCATCCCCTATAGCGACGAGGAACGCTACCGTTGTCCGCGAAGCGTTTTGCAGGATCGCAAGGCGCATTGCTACGATGGTGCGGTTTTTGCCGCAGCAGCTTTGCGGATGATCGGATATCCGCCGTTGCTTGTCGACATGCTTCCGAACAGCCGGGACGACGACCACATTCTCGCTATATTCCGACGGAATAATCGATGGGGTGCTGTAGCAAAATCAAATTTTTCAGGATTACGATTTCGTGAACCGGTGTACCGCGGGCTGCGAGAACTCATTATGTCATATTTTGAATTGTACTATAACATCGCCGGAGAGAAAACACTTCTAGGATATACGGCTCCGTTAAATCTCAACCGATTCGATAAATTGAACTGGCTTTTGAACGACGAAGCAATGGATGCAATAGCCAAAGCGCTGGATGGAATTCGTAAATATAAAATTATTACTCCGGCAATGTCAAGGCAACTTTCTGCCGTCGATAAGCGTTCTTATCATGCCGGGCTGCTTGGCGTAAATCAAAAAGGGCTCTTTCAACCACACTAAGGGAATAGTATGCTTACAACATCTGAGAGAAATGAATGGATTCAGAAGATCCAACAGCTTCCGCCTAAATTAGAAACCGCTGTCAAGGGATTGAGTAATGCACAATTGGATACTCCAACCGGTGAAGGGAAATGGACAAGCCGGCAAATCGCGCATCATATAGCGGATGCGAATATCAACGCCTACACGCATATGAAACTCATTGTTACTGAAGAAAAACCAATCCTGAAACCATACAATCAAGATCAATGGGCGGTTCTTGCGGATTCTCAGAAAGGAGAGTTAGAATCAACCCTTACACTTATCAAAGGACTGCACGAACGATGGTATATATTTTTACGTTCTTTACCGGAAACAAACTGGACACGTGAAGGTATACATCTTGAAAACGGCAAGGTAACACTTGACGATGTCCTGAGAATCTATTCCAGGCATGGCGAATCGCATCTCCAGCAGATCGTTTCATTCCGTGAAAAAATGAAATGGTAAGAGACATACCTATGAACCATGCATGGATTAAATCATTTCCTGCCGCTATCACCGTGTGCGACGTCCATGGAATCATTCTTGAAATGAACGACAGGGCAATCGATTCGTTTAAGGAAGACGGCGGCGAAAAGCTCATCGGCACGAACCTGTTGAATTGTCATCCTGAACCGGCGCGTTCGCAAGTAGAAGAAATGCTCAGGACACAAAAACAGAATACCTATACCATGGAAAAACACGGCCTCAAGAAACTTATTTATCAATCACCTTGGTACGACAGCGGGCAGTATTCCGGTTTTGTCGAAATCAGCCTGCCTGTTCCATTTGATATGCCGCATTTTATCCGAACAGATGTGAAAGGATAACAACGATGCAGTTCCTCGAATGGAAAGATTCATACAACATTGGCGTCAAAGAAATAGACAATCAGCACCGCGGACTCTTTGACATCATCAGCAAACTCTTTACTTCCCAATTGTATGAACCCGATGGCAAATATTTCTTTTTAATGATGAATACATTTGTGGAATATACCCAGGTCCATTTTTCCACCGAGGAACGGTATATGCAGGAAGCGGAATATCCGAAGTTTGCAGAACACCGGCACGAGCACGAACTCTTTATTGCGCAGCTCGTAAAAATATTGAAGGATATTGAGAAAAAGGAACCTGATATCGAAAGCAAGACACTGAGTTTTTTAAAGGATTGGTACCTTGATCACATTTTAGGAACAGACCGCGATTTAGAAAAACCATTCCATGCAAAAGGATTCCAATAAGGAAAAAGGAGTGGACCATGACCCGACCATTAGAATGGCAGGAAGAATACACTGTCGGAGTGAAAGAACTCGATGGCCAGCACCAAGTCCTGTTAAACATCATCAACACTTTACTTATGGAGGATCAGGACGAATATGACGCTGTCAAGGTATCCGAAGCAATTTCATCACTGATTCATTACGCCTATGTTCACTTCGCAACCGAAGAACGATATCTTGCACAAGCACATTTTCCCAATCTTGAGCAGCATATACTTCTGCATGTCGATTTTATTATGAAAACATTGGAACTTTCACTCAAAGTAAAAGAAGGTATACTTGATAGCCGGATGGAGCTTCTCCACTATTTACAAGGATGGTATGCTTCGCATGTTCTCGGCATCGACCGGCTTTACATTCCTTTCCTGAAAGCAAACAGGTCGACGTAGTACGCCATGAGGAATACACTCCATTCGCATATTTCATAAGGGAAACGTATGGCGACAACATTAGATGAATTTCGCACGCACCGAGCAACAATGAACGACCGTATTGCTGCACTTGATCACCTCGGAGTGAAAAGATTTTTCAATCTGGATACCGCTGCTTACAAAGATGGTGCATTAGACGCAAAAACGAAGGAGCTGCTTGGCCTTGTTGCGTCTGCAGTTCTTCGCTGCAACGATTGCATTGATTACCATCTCATTCAATGCGTAGAAGCCGGGTGGAATGATGAGGAATTATACGATGCGCTGAATGTTGCGCTCATTGTCGGCGGAAGTATTTTCATTCCACACCTGCGCCATGCAGTGGAGACGATCGACACGCTGCGCGCGGAACGCAAACCCCAAGAAGCATAAGCATGCCCGGTTAAAGTATTGAGTTACATCATCGTAGAGACATTCCATGGAACGTCTCTACCTGCTCATGCAAAGGTGAGTGTGCTTAAGAGGATAAACGGCTATTTAAAAATATTATCGTTGAAATTATCATAGAGCCAGGGGCATTCATGTCTAAACTCGATACTATTCCATTTCTTTTTGTATTTTGTTTTTTTATTTCAATCGTCACTATCACGAATTCAATGACACAAGGAGCGCCTCTCGCGTGGATGAAAGACACACAAGCAAAACTTGAAAAAGAACTTTCCAACAAATATGGCGAGATACAACGACCACGGCTTCAACAGGGACTCAAACAAGTTGCCGGCTTCTGGCGGACAGAAGATGGAAATGAAGAAATGTTTGAGAGTTTTGTTCGAACCAACGTTGCGGGCGATCAAGCCACACTCGATGTGATGTTTAACCGTTTTGAGTATTTAATGGAACAACTTAACGGCCATTTCACGGAGATCGGCCGGGAGTTCCGCCAGCAATCTGATCTCGATCTCGGCACTATTTATCCGTTCGATGAAACATTTTCCGGTTATTCTGCAGGCGCGCATGTGACGGATGATTTCTTCCAAAATAAACTTGCTTTTACCGTGCTGTTGAATTTCCCTCTGACGACGCTTCAAGAACGTCTGACGAAAGGCGGGCAATGGTCGCGCAGGCAATGGGCGGAAGTGAGACTGGCCCAGCAATTCGCTAAACGTATTCCGGCGGATGTAAATCTTTACCTATCGCAGATTACTTCCGAAGCGGAACAATATATTTCCGAATACAACATCTATATGCACCATCTTGTCGATGCGAACGGTGTGCGGCTTTTTTCGCCGAAACTTCGGCTGCTTTCACATTGGAATTTACGCGACGAACTCAAGGCGAATTACAGCGGGAAAGAAACCGGACTCGCCAAACAGAAAATGATTCAGCAGGTGATGGAACGTATCGTGACTCAGACAATTCCGGAAATCGTTATCAACAATCCGAATGTGGACTGGAATCCGTTCACCAACGAAGTACAATCCGCTGCTGTTCATGATGCCGGTGAACCGGTGAAAACAAATCTAAAAATTACCAACGCTCCGGAACCGGATACACGCTACGCGATACTGTTGAAGACATTTATCGCCTCAACAAAAGTTGATCCTTACTCACCGACTGCGCCCACGCTCATTGCCCGCCGGTTTGACGAGAACCGGGAAATTCCGGAAGCACGTGTGCAGGGGCTGCTTGAATCCGTAGTAAACTCACCACTCGTACCGAAAATTTCAGCGATAATCGAAACACGGCTCGGACGTCCTTTAGAGCCGTTTGATATCTGGTATGGTGGTTTCCGATCTCGCGGACAATATACCGAATCCCAGCTTGATGCAATTGTCGCTAAGAGATATCCAACAGCCGATGCATACAAAGCCGACATACCGAACATGCTGATAAAGCTTGGATTCACGAAAGAGCAAGCCGAGTACATCGCAGGCAATATTGTTGTCGATCCGGCACGCGGCTCCGGTCATGCAATGGGCGCGGGCATGAAATCAGCTCAAGCTCACTTAAGGACACGTATAGAAAAGAACGGCATGAATTACAAAGGTTTCAACATAGCAGTGCATGAAATGGGTCACAATGTTGAACAAACCTTATCGATGAATGCCATCGACCATTATTTTTTAAACGGAGTGCCAAATACTGCTTTCACTGAAGCAATTGCATTTGTATTCCAGGCGCACGATCTTGATTTACTCGGAATCTCAACTTCCGATCCGCAAAGTGATGCGTTGAAAACACTGAATGATTTCTGGGCAGTCTATGAAATCTCAGGCGTCGCATTAGTGGATATGCAAGTATGGCACTGGATGTATGAGGATCCGGCTGCAACACCTGCTCAACTGAAAGATGCTACGCTGGAGATCGCAAAGAATATTTGGAATAAATACTATGCACCGGTATTCAAGAAAAAGGATGTTCTCCTCCTTGCTATTTATTCGCATATGATCGACAGTTATATGTACTTGCCGGATTATCCCATCGGACATCTTATTGCGCACCAAATTGAGGAGCAGATTAAAAAAAGCGGAAGTATCGGCAAAGAAATCGAGAGAATGGTGAAAACCGGTTGTATTACACCGGATTTATGGATGATCCATGCGACGGGATCACCTGTAAATGCAGATGCATTGTTTGAAGCAACAACACGAGCATTGAAGGAATATAAAAATTAACGATCTAAGAACCTTGCGAAGGTCAAAATATATCTGGTAACACTTTCGGTCGGGATATCCTATCCACCGATCCAGTATGTCAACTTGAGCATAAAAATATTATCCGGTGAAGAACTACCAAGACGATCGAACGAATTGCCCATATTGAATGCCCCATCTACAACATTATCGAATCGGCTTTGTGTCCACACTAAAAAGAGTACGGAACCTGGCATATACTCCCAGCGTAACACGGCATCACCACGCAAGGAAACCTTATTGAAATTCGGGTTTGATTCTGTGATTATCGGCGCAGGACCGCTCCCATCAGAGTCAAAATAGATATTTCCATTTTGTGAAGTTGAATCGAAGAAGTGCGAACCGTTCAGTCCATAAACATTAAAATCGAAAGAGTTCGGACGAGCAAGCTCTTTAAAATTCGTGTACTGAGCGGATGAAATAAGAGGTTGAACGAATAATTGTAAACTTAAAGTCGGTGTGAATGTCCAGTTCAGGCGGATCTGTGCAGAGAGTTCTTTATAATCAAGGTCAGCAAAAATGTACTTCTTTCCATACGTCGCTGTTGCGTAGGTATCAATAACATTATCTACCCAGTGCGCCTTATCCAACGTAAATGAATACGCGGGGCCGATCGAAATGGAAATATTCGATGCAGGCCGCAATGTAAAATTTAAATTGAGATTATGATTGAATCCGTCGCCTCCTTCATATGCATACCAAAAAACATCCGCACTATACTCATTGCGGCTATCGGTACTGTAATCGATGCTCCATTCGTATGCTGGAAGATTGAGCATTAATGGGCCTCCGCGCGTACGTCTATCATTCATGCTTTTAAATCCGTAATCATGTCGAAAGGAGAGCATATGGTAATTTGTGAACTGGTAATCAAATCCTTCCCATACACCGCGCCAAAGGGTCTTGCCGCCAAAATCGAGACTGCTGAAATAGGATGCATAAATATTAACATACCGATAGCAATCTGTAGGATCGTTCCATTTATAGCCTGAGGCAATATGATAATTAATCACATCAGCTCTTGAGATAAACCCTAGGTCTCCAGTTTCAAATCCGGGGCTGATAAATCCCAGCGACGCATTTAGCATGACCCTGCCCTGTTGTTTATTAAAGTAAAATCGCCCGGCATATCCGCTCAATGATGTGGCAGAACTATCTATCGAAACTTCAGGAGCATCCGGCCGTTGGTAATAATGCGTTGAATTTTGCTGCAGGTTGAGCATTCGTTGTCGTGTTCCCTGCACATACGAACCAGTTGTCCATCCGGAAATCAAATATTCTTTCTTATCATCCAAGGCTGTCCATCCATCAATTCCGCATACAACAGAGTTTTCATTCACATCATTCTTCAATGTTGGGTCATCAAAGAAACGATGCGCCGAGGTAAGAAGCATACCGACACCCTGCCGGCCTTCGTTAAAATCATGCTGGATACGTTCAACGCCGTACCATGCTGCTGGTTCCACTTCCAGATTCCAATGAACATTTGCGACATCCAATGTCGCAAATTCTCGTTTCGTCAATGCTTCGATGGCGCCAACATTCCAACCATTTGCAATCTTACCGGTAATTTTTGCAGCACCAAGGATACGTGTTCCCAGCGGGATATCGGCATAATCATAAGACGGCAAGTTTCCCTGCGGTGCTCGACCGATTCGGCGGCTATAAAAAAGGTTTGGCGAAGACCAGTTAAAATTCCAATAGTTATTCACTCCTCCCTGTCCGAATGAAAAGATGTTCATCCCCTCGATGAAAAACGGACGCTTCTCATCGTAATAAGTTTCTACATCGCTTAAGTTCACTACTGCCGGATCAACTTCAACCTGCCCGAAATCCGGATTGACGGTTCCTTCCACCATGAGATTATTTCCCAGGCCCCACTTAAAATCTACGCCGATATCCGGTGTATACTTTGATCCGCTATTAAATGGGTCACCGGCATCATGTTTCAGATAATCCGCTTTCCCTGTGATGTAGGGAGTCGCTTCAAAACGTGTTGGAGGAGTTATATGCTCAATACCGACCAAATCAGGATAACGGGAAACGAAACCACTTTGATTACGCGGTGTATAGACAAGGTACGATTGTTCCTTTTTTCTCCCGATGATGCGTTCAAAATCAATACCCCAGATATAATGATCTTTTTCTTCAAATCGAAGCTGCGAAAATGGGATCTTCATTTCAACACACCATCCATCAGAAGTGATATGTGGCTTTGCTTCCCATATCCCATCCCAGGTTCCATCACTCCAATCGTCATTATAAAGAATTCCGTCCCGCAATATGCCAGCTGCTGATACGATAAAATAATAGCCATTCCTCTTGTCGTGATATGAATCGATGCCTACGCCGAATTCATCAGAACTGACATCGTTATCACGCCGTGCGAGGCGGGCTATAATAGAATCCGGATGTGTATCATGCATGCGTGCGGCGATGTATAACGCCTCATCATCATATGCTACCCACACTTCTGTCAATTCTGATACGGGTTGTCCTTGATTTGGCTCTTGTTGGAAAAAAGCCGTAGTGCTTGCACTCTGCCAGACCGATTCAGAGAGCACACCATCAATCTTCATGGGTTCATTTGTGCGAACAGCAGAGATTTGTTTTACAAATTCAGGTGTGCTGCCAAAACCAAACATAAATACTGTAAAAAGTGTTAATAAAACGCAGCTGAAAAGGCGCATCGGATTCCTAATTTATTTTATAATACTCTATAAGACTCGACTACATCGAAAAGGTTGGGGATACCGCTCATACCTTTATCATCGATACAAGGACATACGAAATAAGAAGCTTTCTTGTTGCACGAAGGTTTTCTCCCCGTAATTCTTTTTAAAACATTTTTCACCGATGAAAAAGAAGCAATCACTTTGGGGTTATGCCGCGGGGATTGAAATTAAACTATTCCTCGTCTTGGTTTCCCAGGAAAAGTACTATTGAACGTGAACTCATTACCTCCACTACAACCACTATGCATCACATCGTCAATCCAACTACTCTCCCTCCTTTATGAATGGGGCATGGTTACATCGCGGATACCGGTTAATCTCGCTGTGCTTCAGGAAGATAGACATGAAATGCCGTGCCCTTGCCCACGACACTTTCGACGGTTATGAATCCCTTGTGCCCTTTTATAATTCCGGTAACGATCGACAATCCTAATCCCGTTCCCTTGCTGATTTCTTTTGTCGTGTAAAATGGTTCAAATATATTTTCGATATGTTCCGGGGGAATGCCGATGCCCGTATCGGCAATGGACCAAACGATAAAAGACCCTGGAGCAGCATTGGGAATCATCTCAGCCATCGCTGTATTCACCTGTTCACAGGCGAATGCAACTTTGAGGCAGCCGCCTTCCGGCATTGCATCTTTTGCATTATTGATCAGATTAACCAGAACTTGCCGAAGCTGCGTTTCATCGCCAAGAACAATAGCCGGATTATCCGGAATAGTGCATTCAACTTCGATGTTGGAAGGCAGAGTTTCCTTCATCGCAGCCAGAGCTTGACGCAAGAGACCGACTGCTTGCAGCGGCACATACTGCCCTTCCACACCGCGGACAAAGGAAAGCACTTGCTGGACAAGATTAATGCTATGGTCGGCACTTTCCCCGATCGATGTCAACATGGATCGGCTCTTTTTATCTTCATACTTCCGATGCAATAAAGCTGCCGACATTTTCACGGGCACCAACAGGTTCTTCAAATCATGCGCCATGCCGCTTGCCAATGCACCGATGCTTTCCATACGCTGTGTGTGCAGGTGTTTCGCTTCGAGGCGTTTCTGTTCCGTTACATCAATGAGAACGCCCTCGATGTACCCTTCATCAGGAAACAATGTGCCGGAAAAAGAAATGCACGCTTCCGTTTTATCGAAACGCCGGACAGTTACTTCGAAATTCTTTATGGTTCCTTGATTTGCAAGTGTTGTAAGTATGTGATCTCGATCTGCTGTCAGGATCGTCCCGAATATTTGTTTTACTTCTTCCGGTGTCTTCGCTCCTAACATCTCCAATAAAGCGCGGTTTGCATCCAGCACATCCCACGAATTTGAAGAGAGGCGCACCATGCCGGCAAGCGAGTTCTCAAAAAGATTGCGGTACTTCTTTTCACGTTTGGCAAGTTCCACCATTTCTCGCTGCTTCGCAATTATCTCCCGCCATTTGTAGATCCAAAAAGCACAGCCTGCAATGACGGCCAACAGAATCATTCTAAACCAGAGGGTTTGCCAGAACGGAGGTGTGATGATAACGCGTATCGAAGCCCCCTCCTCATTCCAAACACCATCACTATTTGATCCCTTCACCCGAAAAACGTACTCCCCGCTGATCATATTCGTGTACGTCGCAACTCGCCTGTCTGCATCCGTATAATTCCAATCCTCATCAAAACCTGCCATCATATAAGCATATTGGTTGGAACGAGGAGAGGCAAAATCAAGAGAAGAAAATTCAAAGAGAAATACATTCTCTTTGTACGATAGTTGTATTTCCTGGGTTTCTGTGATCGATTTTTCCAGTGTCAAATGTCCGTTGATTCTTTTCCCTACCGGAACGGATTTATTGAATATCTGAAAATCCGTTATCACAATGGGAGGTATATATGGATTGCTTTTAATACTATCAGGATAAAAAACGTTAATTCCACTGATACCGCCAAAGTACAACTCCCCGCTTTGACTTTTATAGCAGCTATTCACACTGAATTCATTATTTTGAAGTCCGTTGCTTACTGTGAAATTCCTTATTCTTTTCGTGCCGGGAGTAAATCTTGAGAGTCCCTCTTGAGTTCCAAGCCAAAGATTGCCTTGATCATCTTCCAACATCGATTGAATCGTATTGCTTGGAAGCCCATCGATTTTTCGATAATGAGTAAAAAGCTTGTGAACCCGATCAAATTTATTAAGGCCATCGGTCGTCCCCATCCAGAGCATCCCCGATCTATCTTCATGAAGACATAATATTTTATTGCTGCTTAAGCTGTTCGGATCTTTGGGATCGACTTTGTAATGGATAAACTGATTTGTTTCCCTGTCAAATTGATTGAGGCCGCCGTTTGCCGTTCCAACCCATAACGTGCCATTTCTATCCTCACAAATCGACCAGATAAAATTATCACTGAGGCTGGTCGGATTTTCAGGATCCGCTTCGTAACGCGTAAATTCATTTTTCTTACGATCAAACCGATTGAGTCCTCCCCCATATGTTCCAGCCCAGATAAAACCAAACCTGTCTTCGCAAATCGAAAAAACAGTACTATTGCTCAAACTCTTCGGATTATTGGGATCGGTAGTGTAGCAAACGAATTTTCCCCTTTTTCGATCGAATTGACTTAGCCCGGTATTCGTTCCAATCCAGAGCATACCTGTTCGATCTACAAGAAGAGCCCTGACATGACTATCATTGATACTATTAGCATTCTTTGGATCAGCGTGAAAATGCGTGAAGAGATTTTTCCTTCTGTTATATTTATTCAGCCCCCCTCCCTCTGTAGCAATCCAGAGTATTTTTTCTTCTCCATCGTTCGTTTCATTAATTGAAGAGACGAGGTCGCTACTTAGGCTATTGGAATTATTCGGATCTTTTCGATAATGTGCAAATTTCGTTTTTTCCCTGTCAAATTTATTGATTCCGCCGTAATCATTACCGACCCATAGTATCCCTGAATGGTCCTCATAAATAAATAAGACTGTATTGTTGCTCAGACTAAATGGATCATTGGGATTGTTTTTGTGATGGATAAACTGCCTTTTTTCTCTGTCAAACCGATCTAGACCTTCCTCCGTCCCTATCCAGAGAGAACCTGTTCGGTCCTCGAAAATTGCTCTGACTCTATTGTCGCTCAAACTCAACGGATCATCGGATCTGTTTCTGAAATGTACAAACTGCCCTTTTTCTCGATCAAACCGATCCAGGCCGGATCCAAAAATTCCAATCCAGAGAACTCCATACCGATCTTCATAAATTCTATACGCATTATCACCACCCAGACTATGCGAATTACCAGGATCGTGCGTATAATGAATAAAACGATTTTTCTGACGATCAAATTTGTTTAAACCGCCATTCGTTGCAGCCCACAGAGTCCCCGATCTATCGATATATACGCACGTAACCAAATTGTTACTGAGGCTATAAGAATCTTTCGGATTATATTGGTATCGAGTGAATTGTTTTTTTTCACGATCAAATCGATTGATACCCCCGGTAAATGTTGCTATCCAGAATATGCCCGTTGTATCTTCACATATCCATTGGATCATATTGGAGCTTAGACTGTGAGGATCGTTCGGATCATATTGATAGTGTATAAATCTTTCTTTTTCCCGATCAAATTGATTCAATCCGCCGTCTGTGCCTATCCAAAGAATACCGCTGCGATCTTCATAAATGAACCGCACAGTATTATTACTTAAGCTGTAGGGATCACCAATTTCAGATTTGTATACTTTAACTTTGTACCCGTCAAACCTGTGCAATCCATCATACGTACCAAACCACATAAATCCTTTGCTGTCTTGTGATATACAAAGCACCGATTTCTGTGAAAGACCCTCATACCAGCGTTCAAATTTGATATCATTCTTCTGGGAATAAAGTCCGGCGGATAGTATGACGATACCTATAAATATTTGAATGAACTTTTTTATTCTGTCACTCCTCATTTTGGACTACCTCTTGTGTATCGGCTGACTGTCTTGTGCTTCAGGAAGATAGATATGAAATGCCGTACCTTTGCCCACGAGACTTTCAACGGTTATGAATCCCTTGTGCCCTTTGATAATTCCCGCAACGATCGACAATCCCAATCCCGTTCCCCTGCTGATTTCTTTTGTCGTGTAAAATGGTTCAAATATATTTTCGATATGTTCCGGGGGAATACCAATACCCGTATCGGCAATGGACCAAACCACGAAAGACCCTGCAACAGCATTCGGAATCGTCTCAGCCATCGCTGTATTCACCTGTTCACAGGCGAATGCAACTTTGAGGCAGCCGCCTTCCGGCATTGCATCTTTTGCATTATTGATCAGATTGACCAGAACTTGCCGAAGCTGCGTTTCATCGCCAAGCAACAAAGCCTGATTATCCGGAACAGTGCATTCAACTTCAATGTTGGACGGCAGAGTTTCCTTCATCGCAGCCAGAGCTTGACGCAAGAGACCGGCTGCTTGCAGAGGCACATACTGCCCTTCCACACCGCGGACAAAAGAAAGCACTTGCTGGACAAGATCAATGCTATGTTCAGCACTTTTCCCGATAAACGTCAATATGGACCGGCTCGTTTTATCTCTATATTTTCTTTGTAGCAATTCTGTCGCTACCTTCACGGGCGCCAACAGGTTCTTCAAATCATGCGCCATTCCGCTTGCCAATGCACCGATGCTTTCCATACGCTGTGTGTGCAGGTGTTTCGCTTCGAGGCGTTTTTGTTCCGTCACATCGATAAGAACGCCCTCGATATATCCTTTATCAGGAAATAACATTCCGGAAAAAGAGATGCATGCTTCCGTTGTATCGAAACGCCGGACAGTTACTTCGAAATTTTTTATGGTTCCTTGATATTTAAGAGCCGTGAAAATTTGATCCCGGTCTGCTGTCGGGATTGTCCTGAATATTTGTTTTACTTCTTCCGGTGTCTTCACACCAAGCATTTCCAATAAGGCGCGATTTGCATCCAACACATCCCACGAGTCTGAAGAGAGGCGCACCATCCCGGCAAGCGAGTTCTCAAAGAGATTGCGGTACTTGAGCTCGCTTTTTGCTAGCTCTTCAAGCTCGCGCTGTTTGGCAGTCATTTCCCTGCGCTTGCTTTGAACGATTGCCATGATAAATCCTACGGCAAGCAGAAGAAGCACAAATGTGCCCACTCCAATTGTCCATAATATGTTTATTGCGGTATCGGGCAAAACGGTCTCTTAAAATTAAGTAACCTTGTCAAGGGTTAAAACCTTGACAAGGTTTTAAACGCTGGACTCCCGATAAAGATATTCGAGAATGATGATATATTTTTTGATATGGCTTCTACTTTACTTTGCCATTGCCACCGTCTCCATTGTAAATGGAGATGTTTTATCACACATAGGCGGACAAGGAAGGATTCTATCCATAACCGGCCCTTCAATCATGTCTTTTCCTGCTGCATCAACTCCTATGACGACTACAGTGAATTTTCCATTTTGATCTTTTGCCCAATACATTTTTATTTTTTCACAGCCGGGCTGCGCAAGAATTTTGTCGAAAGCACCGCGGTCAAATGAAGCACCTTGACTTTTCGAAGCTTGAGGATCCTTGCGGAAGTTTGCCACAAGCTGCAATGCTTCATTCAATGCAATCTCGTGTTTCTCTGCTCCGAGAAATATTTTGTCTTTTGAATCAGTTGCACTTACTTTCGTACCGATAAAAAACGAAAGCGTACATATAACGAGGGCAATTACCCCCACCACAACAATAGTTTCTTCATGAATATTACTCCTTATATATTGTTGATGATTGATGGATTATGCCAGCGTTAACCGGTTTTTTAATTCGATTTACTTTTTACTAATGTGTACAATTACTCCCTCAGAGTTAATACACCGGAATTCATTTTATTGATAAGCACAATATCCTTCACTTTCGGATCAAGACTCCTTAAAATTTTGGAAGTTGTCGGGAGGCATGCTCTTTTTCTTTTGAATCAGATAAAATAGCTTGTGCATAAAGAATATGAGCAACGATGATAAGTACCCAATTGATATAATAGAACATTCTGGTTAATTCAACGGACACTTTCAACAATGGAGTAAACAGAGAAAACAAAAAGAATGTACCCGCAGAATATATAACAAATGCAGAGCTTACTAATAGTTTAACGTTTTTCAGTATAGGACTATTCCGTTCTTCTCCATAAAGATTCAATAAAACGTTGATACCAAAAAATACCTGAATTAAACGAGACAAGCCCCATGTGATATCATCTGCGCCAGAAAATGGTTCAAATGTCAATTTGCCAATTATCCATATTATGAGAAATAACATTAGCGAACCAAAAAGTGTTTTCCCGTTAAGTTTACTTGTCTGCCATAAATAATAGATCCAAGTAAAGAACAGCATTTCGATTATATTGTTTATTTGCCATAAACTCAGGGTATTGATATTGTGTTGTTGCATATAAAATTCAACACAAGCAATAATCAGCCAATAAAGAATGAGAATAATAAGCAACTGCAATGGCTGGGTTACTTTTTTATAGCGAATCATGCCAAGAATGCCAACTCCTCCTTGCACAGCAGATGTAGTATAATATAGGAATGGCATTTTCATTAATCTTGATCTTATTTTAATAGAATCGATTCGGCATCACAAAAAGGGGGACATCCATTTGGCCGTTCTGCAATCGTCCCCTTCACCATATCTTTTCCTGATGCATCTACACCAACAAGTACGATGTTGGGTAAGCCATCTTCGTTTCGTCCATGATAGTATCGCAAACGCGCACAACCCGGTTGAGCAAGTATTTTATCAATCACAGCGCGGTCAAACGAGCCGCCGTGGTGGTTGGGATGAATTGGGTTCTTTTTGTGGCGTTGTATATGCAGCTTTGCTTCTTCTAAAGAAATTTCGTGTTTTTCCGCACCCGGAAATTTTGAATCAACATTTGCTGCCATGATAGTAGCTCCTTATTTGATGAATGATAGATTTGTGAATTATACCAACGCTTTAAAAAAGCATTATATCCACACAAAATAATCACCAAACTTCTTATGCTAAAGTAAGTTTCATCCATCAGAAACCGCCTCCAAGTTAACCAAAATTTTGTATTATTCAACCTCTCAAAATTTCTTGAAACTGCATATGAATGTTCATATAGTAGTTAGTAAGTAAAAATTGCCCGGATGGCGATATTTCCTGCCCGCCGTCTTTCCCGCCAGAACGCATGGCAGGCTGGTTGGCGGGGCAGACCGGTAGGCAGGCGCGCTGGCTTCAGGAAAAAATTTTTCATCAGCATTTCTCCAGCAAATCCCGTTGTTTTCAATCTCACATCAATAAAACCTTACATATCTTCATCTTTTAAAATAGTTTCGATCAGCAACAAACATAAAAGAATGAACTCCAGATCGCTCCAGGGTTCCGCATTTCATGTCTCTTCCGATTTAGCTGGAAGAAGTTTTTGATTCATTGACTGCATTGCTAATTCCAAAGTTCTTATCGCACTTTCCAGTATTTGAGTTTATAGAACAAGTATCTGCCCTCAATTTTAAAATAAGGGATTCGTGTCTGCTTGACCAATCGCCGAATAATACTTTCAGATACTCTTAAATATTTTGCCGCCTCCGATACATTCATAATATCACCTTCAGTTGATTGAGTCTTAGTTGCTTTCACTATCTTATACCCTAAGATTCAATACCTCATTCGACTCATAGATCATACCTTTCACATTAGAATTTGAAAATATAATAGGGCGTCCGGTGGATTGGACGCCCGCATAATATGAATACACCAAGCGCATTAAGTGCGATTAATCCTGATCAATCTGTTTCGTTTGAGTAACTTTTTCTGCTATCCGGAGTTCGTCTTCAAAGGTGCTGGACCCATCTGCAATACGATCCAAATGACTGATGCAACCAATGCAGGCTCACCAATTTCGATCACGAAAGCCGCAATTGATTTTTGTGGATCCTTAAGATTGTCTATTCTGATCCGGTCCTCGTAACAGGTTTCACCGGTATAATCGACAAATAGATAACCTAAGTTCACGTCACAGTGACCATTGAACTCATCAGTCAGTATATACGGTTTTCTCGTTGGGATTCCGCTGGTTAGCCGTAATTGCAAATACCACAATGCCCCCTGAAACGCTTCTTTGCGAGTATCATATTCTGCATACCAAGTGCCATAAATGTCAACTCGATTGTCTGTCATTAAATACTCCCGCTTATTTGGAGATGTATTGTTTTTAGTCATATTGAATAACTTTCAGTTTTGTTTTTCTTCGCACGCCCGAATTATTGTAGAGGGTGCCTAAATGGCACCACAAAATAATTTGTGTGCAGCAGATTTGAGTTGAATTCGCCTTTTGATTTATCTCCAAATATTATTATTGGTGGCCGTCCGGAGAGTTTCTTCGGACCATAAGAGAGGGCTTTTAATGAAACATGAAATTTCACAGAGACCGCAAAGCGGGGATAATACGAAAAGTGGACGGAATATTTCACACGCCAAAATAAAAACGGGAGGCTATATAAACGAAAAAAGGCCACCAATTAAATTCCTGCAAAAATATCCGTCGTTTTTGACGGTGCCTCATTGGCTTAATTTTGGCAAAAACCTTATTGGGGACCTTATTTGAAAATTATATATATAATTAATTTATAAAATATTTTTATTTGTTAACAGATATTTAAAATATTTTGGAAATTTTATTATCGTATAAATGTTACATTGTTTCCGGTTTTCCAATTCACACTATCTTACACACACTCACCGCATCATTCACCAAGAACAACTCACCGGTGTCGGTGCTCATTATGCAACTCTCCCACGACAAGCTTTCCATTCGCATACGTCAGCGGATCATCCAGCCTGGCATTCGATTGTTAATACCGAGAACGATTTCCATCGCTACTATTGCCGCCGCGTCTTCTGTCGTTCGACTTTCGGTCGGCCATCGGGCGGGCCTCGTTCACAACTATTTTACGACCATTGAGTTCTTTATCGTTCAATCCGGCAAGAGCCACATCTGCTTCCGATTTTACCGGCATTTCCACAAACCCAAATCCCTTCAGTATTCCGGTAAATTTATCTTTGATAAGAGCAACGGAATCAACTGCACCAAATGCCGCAAATTCCTTTTTCAATTCGTCTTCCGTAATATCGCGTGACAGATTACCGACATACATTTTCATCGTGTTTCTCCTTTGATCAATTTGTTTGATGTGTTATTTTAAAGGGAACCTATGGTGTATCGCTCTACAACACAGGATACTATATGTTTTCATCACTTCCTACAGATGACTGATCTTCACTGTTGAGAACAACTCGTCAGTGTCGGCGCAATGACCGTACCTAACGAACAGGCACATTCGGATTATCGTTTTTCATTCCGTCAGATGGAACACCTGGATAGGTGGCGGCGATAGAATCTTACACTCACGTATATTCCTACTTGCGATTCGCACATTACTTGGTCTTTCCGAGATATTTTGATAAAGTCCTCTCCAACAGCTCTCCCCAAAGGGGCGCATCCATGGCTATGATTGTCCCATCTGGAGCAATGAGAATTGGTCTAGGAGTTCCCGCATCATATGTGAGCACTACCGTTGGCGTTTCATTCTCTCTCACAATTCCATTTAGCCATGGCATCACCCAATGTTTTGAGCGAAAGTATCTCACGCGCTCCGGCGTGTCACTTAGGGCTACACTAAGAATCTGGAAGTTCTGGCCGTGGAACTTATCGTACGCATTCTGAATGAACTTGATCTGAGCAACGCAGCCAGTGCACCAAGTTGCCCAAAAATCAAGCAATGTGTACTTACCCATGATGTCATCATTTGTGTAATTCACCTTTGGGTCGTCCACAGATGTAAAAGTGAACTTGGGGAACTTCATTCCGACACGCAAGCCTTTGGAAGGTTTCGGCCCGGATGCGGTCATTTTGCCTCCTGGCGTATCTAGGTACTCAGTGGTCAATATGTGAAAAAGCCTTATGCATTCGTGTTGCCGATGCTGCATTGTCGCAGTTACATATAGTTCAGACAACAGCATTGCTCGAAATGATCGAGATGGATGTTTAGAAAGAATCTCTTGGAGGTATTTGTCACCTCGGGGGTGGTAGGCGTTCGCATGGAGTGCAGTGCTACCGTGGTAGACCCACGCTAATGAACTGTGAGGAATGGATCCTGTATTGAGCCTTACGAATGATGAGTCAAAGTTCTTCGGTTTAAGAGATGCCATCTCCATGTACTGCATCAGGAGTTCTTGACGAATCATTGGTTCTAGCTCTCCAGCGAATTGCAATTTGAGAACCTTGGCAATCTTTGCCCAATTATAGGCAAATGAGCTATACGATCTACCAGCAAGAAGATGTTTACGCATTGCACTGTCATAATCATCCTTCACCTTCTCGAAATGTTGATGGACTTCAAGGAACTGAGATTGCAAACAGAGCGAATCAGCGAAGCTGATTCCTTCAGGACGAGGAATAGGACGTGGCAGGGTGTCGGTCAGGATGATGCGTACTTTCCCTTCGAGGGGATGCATGATTGATGTGTATGTACGACCAAAAGAATATTCAAAGGAATCAGCACTTGCTCAAGGACACTTTCACCGCAGGGATATCCACCAATGTTAAGGAACCGATACATGAACTCTGGCTTGTCTGTCGACAGTTCTACTGAGTATACTCTGGGGGCAATTTCCTTCATTGATGCGGTTCGTCCATGTTGTTCTTCGTCGAAATTGTAACACACCTCCACTTGACTAAAGTCATCGATTAGACGCAGAATCTCAAGGTGTGCCTCGATCTGAAGATTCACGGGACGCTCAAGAATCAACGGAACCTGCATCATCTTGTGTCCGATGCCAGTGAACATCAGACAAAACGCACCTAATGTATCGGTCGATATCTTGAAAGAACCGTCTGCATTGATTCGAACCAATGCGAAATCTTCGGGGTACAACGCGCCGGGTGCAGAAGTGGTATTAACCGTTCCCGAAAGAACTACGTTTGCCGCTAGCATCGGCTTACCATCGTTACCGAAGAGATGACCGGAGATTGTCGACTCGTGTTGTGCGAGTCCTGCGACAGGCTCAGCCATAAGCAGAGCAGTGAGAGCTATCCGAAAATAAAATGTCTTCAACGTAACTCCCTTTCATATGCAAATTTATCATCTTCGATGCATTCAGAGAAACGTACTGGTCTTTAACAAGATACTCTGAACACCAAATCGCCGCCGCCTAACGGATCGGCGCCACGCTGCAACCAATTCTTCTCCATCTTAATTTTCAATCGATCCCGTCAGGTCAAGCTTGAGCACTTGGTTAGGCAACAGCACTTCGAATATGTTTTTGTCGGATATACCTGATGATAATCATACTTTTCTCGATCATTTGAAGCCAAGAGTCAACCAAACAAAGCGTGTGAAAGTGCGTTGCTGAGTCTTAACATGCAAACCTGCTCCTTCGAACATTTGACTCGTCGCTACGGGGCTCTTTACTTTGATACGTTGAATGAATTTCGCGAGCCATACTGGCATGGATATATCGGTCAAGCAGAAGCAGCCTCCTGGACGAAGAACACGACTTATCTCTCGGAGCGCTGCAATTTGGTCACTCCAATGATGAAATGAAATGCTGCTTAACACGACATCGACGGAGGAATCAGACAGCGGCAAAGACTCTGCGGCGCCCAAATAAATCGTAGCAGATGGTATCCGGCCACGAGCGAGTTCGACCATGCCCTCCGCCGGGTCAATACCAAATAATTGCGCCGACGGGTAAAGCGCATGAGCTTTGTGCAACAACTGCCCAGTCCCACATCCGATATCAAGGAAAGTCTTCGGAGTAGCAATTTCGTTGGCAACTACATCGAGCATTTCTGCATGCAATCGAATGGCATATCGTTGAATCCAAGAGTTGTCATAAGTGCGAGACCAGCGGTTGAAATCTTCAATATCTTTTTTGCTGTTATTGGAAGTCATAAGTAAAATATTTTCTTATATAATTAGAGGTTGGATTGTCATTTGCTGTTGCCTAACGCACCGACTCCCGATACATCGGGATGTGGCATCCTGCCTACTCGTCGGATGCTTGCCCGCTACTATTTTGCGGAGAGCGCCTAGTTAGGCCACAAACGATAAAAGATTTAGTTCTTTGGTGTTTCCGATAAATCATCAAACATAATCCAAGGATTTCCAATATTTTGATCTCTTCTTACTATAATATCCAATTGTCCAACATGATGTTGAAGATGACGGAGATTGTAATCCACTAAGTCAATTTTAGGGAAACCATGCCACTCAAATGGTGAAGGAGTAGTAAAATATGTAGCATTTATATTTTGAATGAATTGGTTTGCTTTTTGTCTTACATATTTGCAATAAGCTTTCATATTGCTTTTTGAGATTGGATGCTTTTGATTCTCAATCATTTGGGAATCTGGATAGACCCAATAATTATGAATTTCTTTCATGTCAAAACTCTGAGGTTGAAAAGTTGCTTCATTAGCATGAAAATAAAAATCAGTAAACCATAAAACATGATAACATATCTGCCAGAACGGCACGTTACTTATTCTTGCCGTCCATGTTGTATCATTGGCATTATCAATTACATGTTCCAGCATTTTAAACGCGGCCCCGATCTGTCTTGAATAGCTTTTCTTTATTGCTGACAGTAAAGTAGAGTCTTTAGATGAAGATGGTAAGACAGGGTTGGCAACTTTTGAAGAAGGTTGAGAAAAAGCTAAACAGGGTAGAAGAAATAACGCAACTAATGAATTTTTCATTTTTGCTCCGTTGTTAATTGATTCACTTCTCCAAGTTTTTGCGGCCTAACACACCGGCTCCCGATACATCGGGATGCGGCATTTAATATTTTCAATATGCACCCAGCCGGCTCCTTTCAGCTTGTTTACCCGCCGTCTTGCTGGGCGGGAGCGATTGGTTAGAACGAACGCAGTGGATATTTAATTTTCTTTAAAACTTACTTGTTTTAAACTGTCGATAAGATTACCAATTTTAACCCAATAGGTATTGGTCGCAGTATGGCTGGACCGAGAAAAAAATAAATATTTGTTATCCGGTGAGAGGTAAATGCCATATTCCCAATCCGAAGTGTTAATTAGTGCACCTAAATCTTTGGGAATCGTCCAGGTTGAATCCATTGTCTTATAGCTAATAAACAAGTCACCGGCACCGGCGATAATTTCAGGAAATATTATACAAGATTCATCTTTTGCAATATAAAAATCAATACCGTTTAATGAGGAATTGACGGGAGACGGCAAGCTCTGCAAGGTAATATTGGAATCGTTCATGAAAATCCGGGATATGTCTCCCCTAGAACTAATTTTTGGTGCAGTGGTAAAATAAAAAGTACCGCTATTTGTCACTTCCAAATAATGTACAAAGTTAGGCTTCACGAGAAACTTTTTAGGATTTTCCCAGCCTGTATCGTTTCTCACAGAAATAAATGAACTACCATTTTCCATAAACATTGTATCTCCTGTAATTGATAATCCAGGAGAAACATACCCTTCAAATAAAATAAA
>Ga0182011_10000120_pt1 | contig 60335 bp, 50 predicted proteins | sample 711E1DmetaG_FD_120481 | JGI IMG/M metagenome (GOLD analysis project Ga0182011, IMG submission 120481) | Permafrost microbial communities from Stordalen Mire, Sweden - 711E1D metaG | ecosystem: Environmental > Terrestrial > Soil > Wetlands > Permafrost | place: Sweden: Stordalen | collected...
CGACGCCACACCTCGCTCTTCTGCGCCGCCGAAAGCCCAAACCTTCTCCCTGGCTTCATAAACACCACCTTTGAAAACAGCTTTATACCAGATGGTGTTGCATCGACCGTCTGAGCCCGCAGCGGAAACCGGACAGCGACCTACTGAGGGCGAATCAATTTTCGAAGAACGCGGGGTGGCTGCTACACTCAGGGGCGAGCCATGGCACGGCAACGACTGGGACAACACTTTCTGGCAGACGCGGGATGGCGAGAGCAGATCGCGCGGGCCATTCGGGTGTCTCCTCACGGGATGGAGTCTCCCGCGCGTGCGGCGACGGATGATTACTGCTGGATAGAGATTGGCGCGGGTCACGGGGAAATGACCGATCACCTGCTCCGCAGCGGGGTGCCAGTTTACGCGGTGGAACTCGACAGGGCGCTGATCGAGCGGCTGCAGCAACTCGCGGAGAAGCATCCAAATCTCACGGTGGTGCCGGGAGACGTACTGGAGACGGATTTAGCTGCAATTGCGGCAGGGCGCCGCATCCGCCTCTACGGCAATTTGCCGTACTACATCACCTCGCCGATTCTTCACCATTTCTTCCGGTTTGCGGATTTGATCGACGAGATCCACATTGTCATCCAATGGGAAGTGGCGCTGCGGCTCACGGCGAGCCCAGGCAATAAGTCTTACGGCTATCTGTCCGTGGCCACGCAATTCTATACGCGTCCTGAATTGGTGTTGAAGCTGCCCCGGGGAGCGTTTCGTCCGCCTCCGGAAGTAGGGTCGGCGTTGGTCACGCTGCGGCTGCCCGGTGAGAACGTCACGCTGGGGCTGGAGAATGAACATGCCTTTCTCGAATTTGTGAAGACGTGCTTCGGACAAAAGAGAAAGACGCTTGCCAATAACCTGCGCGGGCTGGCCGAACCGGCGCGGATGAGAGAACTCCTGGAGCAATTTAAATTGCGAGCGGACGCACGCGCTGAACAATTAAGTGTGGGGGAGCTGGCGGATGTTTACCGGGCTATTTCTTCAGCGAAGTAAGGAGAAGATCCGGGTAGTCGGACATGATTCCGTCAACGCCTCCTGACGCCAGGAGCCGCATATGGGCGGGCGAGTTGACCGTCCAGCAAACCACCTGGAGATCCCGTTTGCGCGCTTCGTGGAGCAGGTTCGGGGTCACCAGGTCGCCGCGAACGGCAAGCTGCCGTGCGCCGATTTCCACGGCTTTCTGGAAGGGATTCTCGATCTTGCCATCGAACAGCAAGCCGACCATCAGCGTGGGGTCGATGTTTCGCAGGCTGGAGAGAATGACGGGATCGAAGGAAATAACCACCACGCGGGGGATTTCCCCGGATTCGCGAAGAGCGCTGATCAAGGCATGTTCGCCGCCCCAGAATCCATTGGGCTTCAGTTCCAGGTAGAAGACCACATCGTTTTTCTTGGAAAATACGAGTATTTCTTCGAGGGTAGGAATGCGCTCTCCGATAAACTCGCTGGCAAACCAGGCGCCAGCATCGAGGCGCCGGATTTCCGCGAGCGTCATATGCTGAACCGCGCCGTGACCGCCGGTGGTACGATCAACGGTGTCGTCATGGATGGCGACAAGATGCGCGTCGCGCGTCAGTTGCAGGTCCGTCTCGATGAAGGAGACTCCTTGCGCAACGGCTCGCCGGAAGGCGGCAAACGTATTTTCCGGAGCGTAACCGGAAGCACCGCGATGGGCAATCGCCAACACGCGAAAGGCAACCTCCTGGGCAATCGAGCGGGCAAAGATGTTCCAAGGGGAGCGCGATTCCCTCTCGTATGCTAACACTGCGGAATGCACCTGGGAGACAATACGGGAGGGAGTGCCGCGTGAAGCTAAATGAGCAGCGCAGGGTGGTTGGTTCTAAGCTTGTGAGGAAGGCATTTTGGGTGGGCCTGATTGTGGCGCTAGCCGGGTGGATGGCGGCATTCCCTGCTATGGCACAGAATGTGCCGGCAGCCAAGAAGCAGGGTGGAGGTGAGAAGTACGCGGAAGGACTGGCCCGCGAAGTGCATCACCAGTTGACAGTTCTTCCCTATGTCTCTGTATTTGACCATATCGCATTTACGCTGAACGGAAACAACGTCACGCTAACGGGGCAGGTCGTCCGGCACACATTAAAGACACAAGCGGAAGCAGCCGTGAAGAGCATCGAAGGTGTCGGGACGGTAGTAAACCAGATTGAGGAGCTGCCCGCGTCGGTGGGTGACGATGATTTGCGGCGCGCCGTGTATCGCGCCATCTATGAGGATCCGGTGCTCTCCCGATATGCCGTGGACGAGTTGCCATCCATCCAGATCATCGTAAAAAATGGAGGCGTCGCGCTGGAGGGCCAGGTGGAAAGCGAAGCAGACAAGAACCGTGCCACCGTTCGGGCCGGATTCGTGGCCAATGTCTCGGGCGTGAAGAACAATCTGGTTGTCCGTCCGAAGGAGAACTCAAAGAAGTAGCAGCGTATTTGGAACGCAACGCGGAGAAATTGGGAGGGGATAGACGGTGGCGGAAGATCAAAGCCCGTACGTGAACCAAGGCAATTGGCGAGACACTCCGGCGCGCCAGAAGCTCGTGGCCCTGCGCGAAGCGTTGTTGCGATTGCACAAGACTCTATTGGAAATGGAGCGCCGCGAGTATCAGAAAGTGCATGGCTCCGTCTCGGCAGGTGAGCTTTTCCGGTTAGTCGTTGATGACCCGCAATTCTCCTGGCTGCACAACATCTCCGAATTTGTAGTTCGCATTGACGAAGCGCTGGCGGCGGACGCCGAAATTACACCGGAAGATACCCGGGGAGCGATTTCCTTGGCGCGAAAGATCTTTGCGCCCACCGAAACAGGAGATGGCTTTCAAAAAAAGTATTTCGATGCCATCCAGAAAGACCCCGCTGTGGTTATGGAACATGCCGAACTTGTACGCCTCTTTCATATTGAGCCGCCCGGCGCGGAGAACCAGTAAGTAGGAATTCTCAGTCCATTGGAACCGTTAGCCTGAATTTCTCAACAATTGCGATTCATCCGATGTCCAAGTTCAGCACGAAATGGTCATCCTGAGGCGATCCAATGAGGATCGCCGAAGGACCTCAACATCGATATTTTGCACGATGTATCAGTTGAGATCTTTCGGCGCGCAAACGGCGCGCCCCTCAAGATGACAGGCTGCTGCACCAGTTGAATAGCTTCAGAATTGTAGCTCGTGAGAAAGCCCGGTTAGCTCTATTCCCCTCGTGCGGGGCCTCGGAGGATTACTCTGCGGGATGACTTTCTCGTAAAACGCGCGCGCTTGACCTACACTAACCGTATAGTTTGTTGTTTTTGCGGAATCCTGCCGAATGTGGGAGGGTTTCCATCTGAGGGAGATCCATGAGAAATCCGCAACTCCGGGCGATGCATCATCGTTCCATTCAATTTATGCTGATGGCGGTGATGCTTGGCGCGCTGTTTCTTGCCCTGCCGTTGCGGGCAAAGGTGGTCGTCGATTTCGACCCCAATCTCGATTTCTCCAAGTACAAGACCTACGCTTTCATCGGCGGCGTTGAGAATCTGGTGATGATCCAACTGAATCCCGACCTGATCGAGAACCGCATGCATCACTCGGTTTCGCGCGAGCTGGATAAACGCGGGTTGCGCGAAGTGAAGCCCGAGGAAAATCCTGACCTGGTCGTGCGCTACTGGGCGAACAGTTCCACGCAGTTGGATGTCGCTCTCGCTGGCGACTGGGGCCCGTATGGCGCCTATGTCGGCAGCTACTGGGGCTTTCTCTTTGAAAGCGTCAGCGCCAGCAGCAAGAAGGAAGGCGCTCTGATTATCGATCTGATTGATCCGAAGGCGAAGAGCCTGGCCTGGCGGCTCTACCTGATTCGCAAGATCACGAACCCCGACAAGGAGTGGAAGAAGGCCGACGAGGAAATCTCCAAGGCCTTCGAGAGCTATCCGCCGTCCGGCAAGGCGAAAGAAGACAAGAAGCAAGAACGGGCCGAGCACCCGCCGAAATCATAGTGAAGTTGGCCACTCCGTTTCTCTGCGACAAGCCGCTCCATTGAAATACCTCTGCGGGGTTCGCGACCGAGGACGGCCGTTGCAGACGCGCGAGAAAGGCCTCAGGCCTGAAGGCTCAAGCTACAGGGAGTGCAACAAAGCGAGCGATGGAGAAAGATTCAGCCTTTGGAAGCCGCTTCCTTGCCACGGCCTAGTGGTGGAAAGGCTCCGAGCTGCCGCAGCAAGCCCACCGCATCCCATCGCGCATTGGAATCCAGGATCTTCCCATCCCGGATGTAATGAATGGTGATGCCCTCCACGGAAACTTTCTTGCCGGTGGCGGGGATATTCATGAAGTCGCCCTTGTGCGTTGCGGAAATCACCCACGCGGCAACAACCTTCTCTTTTTCAGCGATCAAGTCGTCCAGTGTAAAACGCAAATCGGGGAAACTGGCGGTCAGCTCCAGGACGCGGCGGCGGTACAGCTCCGGGCCAACCTGCGAGCCGCTGACAAACGGATCATTCAGCGCATGGCTCGGTGAGATAAGCTCGGCCACCAAGTCGAGTTTGCGCTTGTTCCAGACTTCATCGTAGAGGCGGCGAACGATGTTTTTGTTCTCCGTGGACATAGGAACCGTCCTTCTCCGGAAACTTGCTCTGGCATGAAGAAAAAAGCCGCCTTACCTGCCGGAATTGGTGTGAAGAGATTGAGGGTGTAAGGCTCGTGAAAGACTACTCCTGAGTTGGTTGGGTTGCAATGATGATTCGCTGCGGCGAACGGGCGGGCGAATCCGCAACCAGCCTATAGAGGAAAGACGAAGGGAGCTGAGGCCGGCCCTAGCCCGAATTTCTCACGAGATACAATTTTGCCCGTCACTCAAGCACAAAACCCACTGTCATCCTGAGGGGGCGCGCCGGGCGTTTACCCCGACCTGGTCGGGGCGCCACGAAGGATCTCAACCGCAACACTCTGCATGATTCCAAGATTGAGGTCCTTCGGCGATTTTCATCGGATCGCCTCAGGATGACAGCGCTTTGCTGAACTTGAACAACGGTTAAACTGCAGCTCGCGAGAAAGCGCGGCTAGTCCGGTTGCGCGGGAGCTTCTGCAAGAATGGAAAAGAGGGTAGACGTGAAGCGAGCGGCGTCGGAGGCAGAGAAAATCAACGGTGGACGAAGCTTGAGCACATTGTGATGAGGGCCATCGGTGCCGGCGAGGATGCCCAGATCGCGCAACCGGTTAACAACGTGGTGGGCCTGGGCGGTTGCGGGGGTGCGCTTGTCACGATCGGTGACAAGATCGATGCCCAGGAAAAAGCCCATGCCGCGTACATCTCCAATGAGCGGATACTGCGCCTGCAGGGATCGCAAATCTCGCAGCCATTGCGAGCCGACGTTTAGCGCATTCTGTTGCAGTTGGTTTTCTTCGAGGACCTCGAGAACGGCCAGGCCGGCGGCGCAGGCAACGGGGTTCCCGCCGAATGTGCTGAAGAACTCCATCCCGTTCGCAAATGATGCTGCGATTTCCGCGGTAGTGACAACGGCTGCGAGCGGGAACGCGTTGCCGATCGGTTTGCCGAAGACGGCGATGTCCGGCACCACCCCTTGCGTTTCAAAGCCCCAGAAGTGCGTTCCGAGACGTCCGAAGCCCACCTGCACTTCATCGGCGATGCACACTGCGCCCGCAGCCCGCGCGTGCTTATAGACTTCACTGAGATAACCCGGCGGAAAAACGATCTGGCCGGCAACACTGGGCAGTGTTTCCGCGATGAAGGCAGCGGCCCCACGCCGACCACTTTTCAACTCATCCAAAATCGCGGCAACGTGTGTGGCGTATTTCTTGCCGAGATCGGATTCGCCGCGCCGGTAAATCCCGCGATAGTCGTCGGCAATCGGAGCGACATGCACCCACGGCTTTTGGCCTTTTCCACCCGGGCCGTTGAATTTGTAGGGACTGATGTCGATGAGGGTGGAGGTGTGGCCGTGGTAGGCATGCTCTAGAACGATGACATCTTCCCTTCCCGTGTGGGTGCGCGCCAGGCGAAGCGCGAGTTCGTTGGCTTCGCTGCCGGAATTCACAAAGAAACAAACGCGTAGCGGTGCGGGAAGCAGCGCGGTAAGACGCTGCGCGTAGCGAAGAATATTGTCGTGGAGGTAGCGCGTGTTGGTGTTGAGGAGCGCAACCTGCTTCTGAACGGCTTGCACGACGCGCGGATGGGAATGGCCGACTAGAGGAACATTGTTATAGACGTCCAGGAACGCGCGCCCCGTGTCGTCGTACAGATATTGCATCCAGCCGCGAACGATCTTCAGCGGGCGGTCATAGGAGAGGCTGAGATTGGAGGAGAAAAGTTTGCGGCGGGTGGACAGGGATTGTTCGAGCGACGGGAGAGACTCCGTCGGGGTCGAGCACACTGACGATCGCACATTGCCCGAAGAAGTGCTCGCGGCGAGGAGCCGATCGTTGGCCTGGCGCACAGGTATTCTGGCGAGGCGCTCGAGCGCAGCCCACGCGGGAGCCTCGGTGACGGTGACATAAGGATCTTCGGGAATGAGAGATTTGCGATGCGCAGAGTTGATAACGCTGACGGCGAGCCGCGTGGCCATCAGCGTGAAAAACACGGCAATTTCGTCGTCGTTCAGAGGAAAACGCCGATGATATCCGGCGAGAACCGAACCTGCGGCGGAGATCGGGTCCTCTTTGCCAAAAATCGCGTAGGCCGCGGCGACGGCAGGCTCCGCGACGGTCAGGCCTGTGTGCATGTCGCCAAAATCGATGACGCGCACGACCTCTCTGGGTTTCGACGATACCGGCCCGACAAGAGCGTTGTGATCGTTGGCATCGCCATAGATGACGCTGCGACGGAGGTGGTGGAAGCGGGGAACAGCCTCCCGCTCGAACAGATTCAGGAAATGCTCAGCGAGAGCGCGCCGCTGGGGATCGGCGACAGCCGTAAGCTTCTCGAAGGCCCAAAGCGAACGGCTGAGATCCCACTTCAAAATGCGGTTTGCCGCCGGGTGAGAAAAATCCACCAGGGCCGCGTCCATCTCGCCAAGGAAGCGGCCGAGACTCTCCAGCAGTTCGGGCGGGTGAGGTTGCACTTCGGCCAGTGCAACGCCAGGCAAGAACGAGAGGAGCCAAACGATGCGGCCGGCGCCATCGGCGGTTTGCACGTGCGCGAACAATTGGCCGCTGGAGTTGGGAATCGCCCTGGGAAGCGCAAGGTGCGGCGCGCGGCCAGCCAGATGGGCGAGCGCCCGGCACTGCATGTCAACGAAAGAAGTTTCGCGGGCGGCGTGCATGATTTTCAGAACGAAAGCGCGTCCTTCCGGAGTGGTCAAATGGAAGTTATCGTCGTATTCGCCGGGCAGAGGCCGCACATCCGCGTGGAGTGAATAGAGTTCCAGGGCAATGCGCGCGGCTTCAGCCGGAGAAAGAGGAGGAGTAACGCGAGATTCCGGTAGCATGAACGAAATTGTAGCGAGTGGACTGCAGGTTCGTCCAATCGCCAGGTCAAAGCAGCGGCGGGTTCTTATTCATCCCCATTTGCAGGTGTAGATTTTATTTTATGCCGGCACAGATCGCGGGCGCGCGCGCAACGACAGCATGACCATGACAGCAGTGACGGCCACTGGCAGGATGAGACCGGTTCGCAAGGAGTTCGTATGCGCCGCGATGATGCCGACAAGCCAGGGCAGAACGGCCCCGCCAAGACCCGCGCCGCCGAAATAAAGAGTGGCGAGCCAGTTCGCATCCTCGCGAAAAGTCTCTGCAAACCAGGTGACGTACAGCGGATATTGCGGCGCTAGCCCGAAACCCGCCACCGCCGCGCCGGCCTGGAGCAGCAACGGTGTCTGCGAGTAAGCGACGATTCCCGCGCCGACGACTGCGCAGAGCAGCCCACCCGCGGAGATGGCCACTTGCGATAGACGCCGGAGGGCCAGAGGCGCGAGCCCACGGCCAATTAAGAGGAACAGGTAAAAAACCAAAGGGGCCAGCGCCCAGGTGGAACTGTCCATGCCGGGCATGCGCTTTTCGTAAGCAGCCACCCAACCGCCGAGGGCAGTCTCCACGCCTACATACAAAAAGAAAAGCAGGAGCAGGGGAACAGCAGAGACGTGACGCAACTGGGCGAGCCAGGCGCCGGGCAATCTCCCCGGAGGTTTCGTTGTGCGGACACGGGTTGTTGCCGGGCGCGTGAAATGGAGCCCAGAAAAGATCAGCGCGATCGCGGCGAGTGAGCCGGTGAAACCACGAAGGCCGAGGGAAGGCAAGAGAGCGGCGATCAGGAATGGGCATAGGACCGCCCCAATTCCCCAGGAGAAATTCAGCAGGCTGACGGCGGCTGCGGTGTTCGCCGAAGGCAATTGCGTGGCGCGAAGGTTTGAAATGGGAACAGAGAGGCCGAGGGCGATGCCATAGAGGAATATGAGCAGGCACGCAAGGGTCCAGGGGCCGGCCCCAAGAAAGGAGAAGCCCAAGGCAAAAAGGAGGAAACTGAATCCCATTACCTTGGAAGACCCGATTCGCGGAAGCAGCAGACCCGTCAGCAAATTCCCCATTACACTTCCAGAGTATTCCGCGGTAAAGAGAAAACCGGCTTGTGAGTCGGTGAGAGACCAGTGGCGCGCTAGATAAGGGAGTAGCGGGCCGAGCAGAATGGTAACGATACCGATGTAAACAAAACCGCTGTGGAGACGAGCCCACTCGGCGCGAGCGCTCACGGAAGAAAATGGTTCTGGAGGAGTTGGGGGTTGGCCGGGAGTCCCGCCGCTGGCAAAAGAGGATAGAGAAGATTGCCGGTCAGGCATGAGGAGTACGCAAAGGGAGTCTGGCACAACTCGCGAAGTAGGACAAGCCAGGTGGAGTATACTTACGATTCCTTAATGCGCCGCTCACCGTTCTCTTAGAGCGTTTGCGTAACCTAGGATGCGGGCCAGGAGCCTTACATGACTGATGTTATTTTTGTGATGTGCACAATCCTGTTTTTCGCCCTCGGCATAATGTACCTGAAGGGCTGCGAGCGGCTGAAATAGAGGGCTGAGACGATGCTGGGAAATATTCTTCTTATCGTAATTTCCATTCTTCTTTGCGGCTACCTGCTCTACGCGCTGCTGAAACCGGAGAAATTCTAGCCATGACGGGCAACGGATGGTTCCAGATTTTGTTGTATTTTGGCGTGATCCTGCTTATCACCAAGCCAATGGGCGTGTATTTGTACCGCGTTTTTGAGAGGAAGTCGACGTGGCTGGACCCCGTCCTGCGGCCCATCGAGCGCCTGATTTATCGCGCTTGTGGAATCGAAGAAAAAAAAGAGATGAAGTGGACGGAGTACGGCGTGGCGATGCTGGTCTTCAGCGCTGCGTCATTGCTGCTGCTCTACTTGATCGAACGCGTGCAACTGTGGCTCCCGTGGAATCCGCAGAAGCTGGCAAATGTGGCGCCGGACCTGGCCTGGAACACGGCGGTTTCCTTCACTACGAACACCAACTGGCAGTCCTACACGCCGGAATCGACCATGAGCTACCTGACGCAGATGGCGGGGCTCGCCTATCACAATTTTGCGTCGGCGGCGGTGGGTATTGCGCTGGCGGTCGCGGTGATTCGCGGTGTGGCGCGCAAGGAATCCTCCACCATCGGAAATTTCTGGGTGGACGCCACGCGAGCATTCTTGTGGGCGCTCCTGCCGTTCAGCTTGGTCGGTGCGCTCTTCCTGGTCTCGCAGGGAGTCGTGCAGAATCTGCATCCTTACACCAACGCTAGCTTGCTGGAGTCGCAGGTCATCGAGAAGCAAAACCCCGACGGCGTGGTGAAAAAAGAAACGATTACCTCGCAGGTGATTGCGCAGGGGCCCGTGGCTTCCCAGGAAGCGATCAAGATGTACGGCACAAATGGCGGCGGCTTCTTCAATGCCAACAGCGCGCACCCTTTTGAAAATCCCACGCCGCTTTCCAACTTTTTTCAAATGTGCCTTATTTTTGCAATTCCTTCCGGGTTGACCTACACGCTGGGCCGGATGACGGGCTCACAGCGGCACGGCTGGGCCGTGTGGAGCGCGATGGCCGTCCTCTTCCTTGTAGGCGTTGTGGTGGCCTATTCAGCGGAAGCGCGCGGCAATCCCCTGCTTGCCGGCGTGAACAGCCGGGCATCGGACACGCAACCTGGCGGAAACATGGAAGGCAAGGAAGTGCGCTTCGGGATTGCGGATTCGGCGCTGTTCACGACCGTGACCACCGATGCGAGCTGCGGTGCGGTCAATAACATGCACGATTCCCTGACGCCGATCGCGGGCATGGTGCCGCTCATCAACATCATGCTCGGTGAAGTCATATTTGGCGGAGTAGGAGCTGGCCTGTATGGGGCGCTTGTGTTCGTGATCCTGGCTGTCTTCATCGCCGGCCTGATGGTAGGACGCACACCGGAGTATTTGGGCAAGAAGATCGAGTCCTTCGACGTGAAGATGGCGGTGCTCGCAATACTGATAACCTCCGTGACCATTCTGATTTTTTCGGCCATTGCGGTGGTCTCGAAATTTGGAGTGGCGGGCATCAGCAATCCCGGCGCGCATGGGCTATCACAGGTGCTTTATGCCTACACTTCGTCCGTGGGAAATAATGGCTCCGCGTTTGCGGGGCTCAATGCCAACACCCTCTGGTACAACACGACCCTTGGTGTGGCAATGCTGCTGGGACGCTTCTTCATGATCATTCCGATTCTTGCCATTGCGGGCAGTCTGGCGGCAAAGAAACAGGTGCCGGAGTCGCTGGGCACGTTCCCCGTGACCGGCCCGCTGTTCACCGTGTTGCTGATTTCCGTGGTTCTGATTGTTGGAGCACTCACTTTCTTCCCCGCGCTGAGCCTGGGGCCGATTCTGGAGCACTTGCTCATGAATGCAGGGAAGGCGTTTTGAGGGAAAAGATGACGACGGCACAGGCAAAAAACGCTTCGATAACCGACCGGAAGATACTAAAGACGGCCATAGTGGATTCGTTCCGGAAGCTGGACCCGCGGCTGCAGATCAAGAAACCCGTGATGTTCGTCGTGGAAGTCGGCGCCGTGATCACGGGAGTAGTGCTGGTGCTGGAAGCGTTCCAGCACAAGGGCAATTTCTGGTTTGGATTGCAGATCACGCTGTGGCTCTGGTTCACGGTGCTGTTTGCGAATTTCGCGGAGGCCATGGCCGAAGGACGCGGCAAGGCCCAGGCGGAAACACTGCGAAAGGCGCGCGCAGAGACCCAGGCGCGCAAATTGCGGCCGGATGGAAAGACGGAGTTACTGCCGAGCTCGAAATTGCGCTCCGGAGACGTCGTTCTTGTGGCTGCGGGTGAATTCGTGCCCGGCGACGGTGAAGTGATTGAAGGTGTGGCCTCGGTGGACGAGTCGGCCATTACCGGCGAATCGGCGCCCGTGATCCGCGAATCGGGAGGCGACCGCTCGGCAGTGACCGGCGGCACGCGCGTCCTCTCCGATGAAATCAAGGTGCGCATAACGTCGAACCCCGGCGAAACGTTTCTCGACCGCATGATTGGGCTGGTGGAAGGGGCGTCGCGGCAGAAGACTCCGAATGAAATTGCGCTGAACATCTTGCTGGCGGGGCTGACGATCATTTTCCTGCTTGCGGTGGTGACCTTGCAGCCCTTCGCCATCTACTCCGGTTCACCCCAGACTGTCTTTGCGCTGGTGTCGCTGCTGGTTTGCCTGATCCCCACCACGATCGGTGGGCTGCTGTCCGCGATCGGCATCGCGGGAATGGATCGGCTGATTCAACGTAACGTTATCGCCATGTCTGGACGTGCCGTGGAAGCGGCAGGCGACGTGGACGTGCTGTTGCTGGACAAAACCGGCACGATCACTCTCGGCAATCGCGAAGCAACGGCGTTCTACGCGTGCCCGAGCATAACCGAGGCGGAGCTTGCCAGCGCGGCCCAATTGGCTTCCTTTGCCGATGAAACTCCGGAAGGGCGATCCATCGTAGTCCTGGCCAAGGAGAAGTATGGCCTGCGCGGACGCGAATTGGCGCCGCACAACCCTCTATTCATCCCCTTCTCCGCGCAGACGCGCATGTCTGGCGTGGACATGGACGGCAAGGAAATCCGCAAGGGCGCGCCGGAAGCGATCGCGCGCTACGTCGCCGAAAAGGGACAGATTGTGCCGGAGGAGATGCAACAGCACATCGAGCGGATCGCCAAGTCAGGTGGCACGCCGCTGCTGGTAGCGCAGAATTTCCGCGTGATGGGCGCGATTGAGCTGACCGACATCGTGAAAGGCGGCATTCGCGAGCGCTTTGATCATCTGCGCGCCATGGGCATCCGCACCATGATGATCACGGGAGACAATCCGCTGACGGCCGCAGCTATCGCGCGCCAGGCGGGCGTGGACGATTTCCTCGCCGAGGCCAAACCCGAAGACAAGATGGCGCTGATCCGCAACGAGCAAGCCAAAGGGAAGCTCGTGGCCATGACCGGCGACGGAACGAATGATGCGCCGGCACTGGCGCAGGCCGACGTCGGCGTGGCCATGAATACCGGAACGCAAGCCGCAAAAGAAGCCGGCAACATGGTGGATTTGGACTCGAATCCGACCAAGCTCATCGAAATCGTGGAGATTGGCAAGCAATTGCTGATTACCCGCGGCTCGCTGACGACCTTTTCCGTGGCCAACGATGTCGCGAAATACTTCGCCATCATTCCTGCGATGTTCGCCGGGACATTCCCCTTGTTGAACACGCTGAACATCATGAAACTCCGGACCGCGGACTCCGCCATTCTTTCGGCGGTGATTTTCAATGCGTTGATCATCATCGCGTTGATCCCGCTGGCCTTGCGAGGCGTGAAGTACCGCCCGCTGGGCGCTGCGGCCCTGTTGCGGAGAAATCTTTTCATTTACGGATTGGGCGGCGTGATCGCGCCGTTCGCCGGAATCAAGCTGATCGATATCCTGCTTTCTTGGCTGCACCTGGCATAGAGGAAGGTATGAAGAATCATCTGATCGTTGCTATGAAGTTCACGCTCATCACCACGCTGTTGTTTGGCCTGGTATATCCGCTAGCGGTGACGGGGTTGAGCCACTTGCTCTTCCCGAAGCAGGCGAATGGAAGCCTGATCGAAAAGAATGGCCAGATCCTCGGGTCGCGGCTTATCGGGCAGCCCTTCACGTCGGATAAGTATTTCCATTCCCGCCCCTCGGCAGCGGGGAGCGGATACGACGCCACGGCTTCGTCAGGCTCAAATTTGGGTCCGACGAACCAGCAGCTCGTGGATCGCGTGAAGCAGGACGTGGCGAAATTGCAGCAGGAGAATCCGGGGGTGGCGATTCCCGCGGATCTGGTTACCACTTCGGGATCGGGGCTGGACCCGGACATTTCGCCAGCCGCCGCTGAATTCCAGATCCCCCGGATAGCGCGCGCCAGGGGAATACACGTGGAAACACTGCGGCCATTGGTGGCACGGCACACGCAACAGCGGCAGTGGGGAATTCTGGGAGAGGCGCGGGTGAATGTACTGGAACTGAATCTGGATTTGGATGCAAGCTCCCCTGTCAAACAATAGAAAGCCTGCCGGCGAGAGTAGGCCCAGCTGATTATTTCCCAGCAGGAGCCTTCGGCGGCTGAAAGCGGTAACCAATCCAGGGCTCCGTCAGGATGTATTTCGGCCTCGCAGGGTCTTTCTCAATTTTCTTGCGCAATTGGTTGATCACCACGCGCAGATTCTCTGTTTCCTCGCCGTATTCAGGCCCCCAAACCGTTTGCAGGAGCCGGCGATGGGTGACGGGCTTACCCTGGTGGACGATCAATTGCTTCAGCGCCTCAAACTCCTTCGGGGCCAGGTGGACCTCCTCTCCTCCGGCGGTGACTCGGCGCGATTCAAAATCCACCGATAAGTCTTTCGACTGAAACGCGGGCAGTGCATCCGCGGGAGCGTGCCGGCGGAGGGAAGCACGCACACGCGCAAGCAGTTCTTCGATGCTGAAGGGCTTTGTGACGTAGTCATCGGCGCCGGCGTCTAGCGCAACGACTTTGTCCCTTTCGGAATTGCGCACCGTCAGCATGATGATCGGGGCATCGCTGGAGTGGCGAATCTCCCTGCACGCCTCAATGCCGCTAATTCCCGGCAGATTGACGTCAAGAAGAATCAGATCGGGTTTCAGTTTGCGGGCAAGCTCGACGCCTTCCTCGCCCGTAGAAGCCTCGGAAATCTCGTAACCCCGGAAGGAAAGCGTGGAACGCAAGACTCGCCGAATCTGCGGCTCGTCGTCAATCACGAGAATGCTGGAGGAAGTCATCGGACCTCGCCGCGCCGGACAGCAACGGGCAGCGTGAACGAAAAAACGGAGCCGTGGCCGAGCTGGCTTGTGACGCTGATGGTGCCACCGTGTGCCGTGGCAATGGCTTTGGCGATCGGCAAACCCATGCCGGTGCCCCGAACCAGGTAGCGTTGATCGCGCCCACGATAGAATTTGTCGAAAATGAGTCCCTGCTCGAAGGAATCGATTCCCGGGCCGCTGTCGGCCACACTGAGGGTGACAAAATCCCCCACATGGTCGGCGGTAATTGTGATGGGCTTTTCCTTGGGAGAGTAAAGGTTGGCATTGTCTAAAAGCTGAACGAGGATGTCTTTCGCACGGTTCAAATCGGCGCGGACAGGGGGCAAATCGCCCGCGAGCTTCACAATTAGCTCGCGGTCCCCAAGCGCCTTCTTCAGTTGTTGCACGGAAGTCTCAACGAGCGACGTCACCGGGACGGCCTCAAAGTGCAGCTCGAACTCGCCGCCTTCCAGCTTGGCCATATCGGCCGCTTCCTCGACCAGATGGTCCAAACGGTCGCACTCTTCATTGACGATGGTAAGGAGTTCCTGTTGTTGCGGACTCTGGCCTTGTTGCTGGCCGAGCAGGTCTGTGACAGCGGCTTTGATGGAGGTAAGTGGCGTGCGAAAGTCGTGCGCAATGGAATCGAGAAGGGCGGATTTCAGGCGCTCTCCCTGGCGCTCCGCTTCCGTTTCGCTCAATTGCTCGACCGCGCGCGCACGCTCGATGGCAATGGCTACAAGCGAACCGATGGCGTCAAGAGTCTGACGCGAGAGCCGCGCGCCGGAAATGCCCAGGCTGCCAATGGGCTTCACACCCAGCCGAACAGGAAGGAAGTGGAGCGTGTGCTGAGTCTGGGTGATGACTTCGTCGCGCAAAAAAGCGGATTTCATCTGCTCTTCGTCGAGTTGCGCCGCGCCGTACCCGGAACGATAGAATTTGTCCTTTTGCGGCACAAAAAGTTCCGCGGCGCCCGCCTCGAAACATTCCACGATGTAGTTGGGGATGGCGTTCATCAGTTGAATCACGTTGCCCGCCCCGAGGAGTTTCTGGCTGAATTCGTAGAGGCGCTCCACTTCGCGCCGCCGGCCGTGCGCCGCGTCCGCTTCCTTCCGGATGCGCGCGGAAAGCTGGCTGCCCATGATCGAGGTGAACAGGAAGGCAAAAAGCGCCACCCAATTCTGCGGATCAGCAATAGTGAAAGTCCCGACCGGAGGCAGAAAGTAGAAGTTAAACAGCAGCATGGCGCTGACGGACATGAACACCGAGACAAACATGCCCCAGACCGCGGAAACTGCTAAAATCGCGAGGAGAAACGACAGCGCGGCGGTGGTCTGATTGACGTGAAAGACCCGGCTGTAACCGAATGTGAGGGATATCAGCAGGATGGCCGCAACAACAAAACCCATCCCGCGCCCCATCAAGAAGCGCGTCATGGCTGTATTGTAGCGCAGTAGGAAAGAGTTTCGCGGAGAAGAAAGAGACTTGCCAAAAAAGCCCGAAGATTGGCTGGAGGTAGCTTCCCCCGCGCCCAAGGCCCGCGGAATCTTCAAGCTCTTCCTCGGCTATGCGCCCGGCGTGGGGAAGACCTACGGCATGCTGAGCGAAGCGATTCGCCGGAGCCACCGCGGCGAGGATATCGTCATCGGTATCGTCGAAACGCACGGGCGCAAAGGCGTTCAGGAACTCGCCGACCAATTGGAGGCCGTGCCGCGCAAGAAGATCGACTATAAGGGCACCGTGTTCGAGGAAATGGACGTGGACGCCGTCCTGGCGCGGCGCCCGGAAGTTGTGCTTGTCGACGAGTTGGCCCACACCAACATTCCCGGCAGCCGCCACCGCAAACGGTACGAGGATGTCCAGGAGATTCTAGCCGCGAAGATTGACGTCCTTTCGACCTTGAACATTCAGCACATCGAAAGCATTGCTCCGACCGTTCGCGCGATAACAGGCATCACCGTGCGCGAAACACTGCCGGACTGGATGCCGCTTTCCGCGACGGAGACGGTGATGGTGGATCTCACTCCCGAAGCGCTCCAGAACCGCATGAAGCGCGGAGATGTTTACGGGGAAGAGAAGGTGGAACGCTCGCTGAAAAATTTTTTCCGCCGCGGCAACCTGATCGCGCTGCGCGAATTGGCCTTGCGGCAGGTGGCCGAGCAGGTGGATCGCAGCCTCGAGTCCTATATGGACGCGAAGGACATTCACGAGAACTGGGGCGTGCGCGAACGGATTGCCGTTTGCGTGAGCGGGAGCCCCTCGGGGCAGTATCTGATCGCGCGGGCGGCGCGCATGGCGCGGCGATTGGATGCGGAGTTGTACGTCTTGCACGTTGACCGCGAAATGGCGCGCGAACAAAATCCCAAGGTATTGGAAGCGAACTTGCGATTCGCCGGGAACCTCGGAGCCGAGGTAATTCGCTTGAAAGGAAAAAGCGTCGCGGATACCATCGCCGACTTCGTCCGCGGAAAGCACATCACGCAAGTCATCTTTGGCCGCGCCCCCGTCCGGGATTGGCGCAAGTATCTTTACCTGTCCGTCGTTCACCGGTTCTTGCGTGAATCGCCCCTTGTGGACGTGCACATCGTGACGCAAGAACCTGGCGACGTACAGTAGTGCCAAGCCGAAGCTTTCCAGCATCTTAAGGTTAGACTGATAATGCTTCACAACCGAAAGGACCAGGGCACCAGATTAGTCCCCAACAATGCGGGCATATGCGATTTGGTGTGTGATGCGGTACTTTTTGATCTCGATGGCACGTTGGTTGACTCCGCCAAAGTAATCGAACGATTGTGGGCGGAATGGGCGGCCCGTCATTCATTGAATGTGCATGACATCCTGGCCATCTCACACGGCCGCAGAGCCGAAGAGACCATGCGGCTCATGGCACCGCATCTCAAAACCTTGAAGGAGGAGGCCGCGGCCCGCCTCCATGAAGAGGAGCAGCAGAGTGAAGGTCTCGTGGCAGTAGCCGGTGCGAAAACATTGCTGAGTAGCATTCCGCAGACCAGGTGGGCCATCGTGACTTCCTGCACGCAGAAGCTGGCTGAAGTGCGGTTACAGAGTGTCGGCCTGCCCGTACCGGCGGTGATGATTTCGCAGGAATCCGTACCGCGGGGGAAACCGCATCCTGAAGGTTATCTGGAAGCTGCGCGAATCCTGGGCTGGGCGCCCGGGAAATGCCTGGTGGTTGAAGATGCGCCCCTCGGCGTCGAAGCAGGCCGCGCCGCGGGTATGCGCGTGCTCGGAGTCACTACGACATTCCCTGCAGACCAGCTATCGGCAGACCTGAGTGTCGCAGACCTTACGGAAGTAGCAATCGTTCCGGGCGCGCCGCTGACAATCAGGATTGGTGCTGTTTCTCCCACAACGCCATAGGTGCTGCTGAATATGGGGTGGCGAGCGCGCAGCCGGATTTAACGGTTTTTGTGCCGCACGTTATTCGGTGCGCAGTGGCGGGATCTTGCTTTCGAATTTATGGAACTCCTGCATCTCATGTTGCGCCTTCTCTGCCTTGCCCTGCTTGCGGTATATGGCGGCGAGACCGAAATGCGCCTGTGCCGCCAGGGATGTATCTTTCTCGATCGCGAGCAAGCGGGCCCAGGATTTCTCGGCTAGGGTTGAGTTGCCCTCCAGCGAAGCAGCCTTGCCCAGGGAATACAATGTTTCCGGCATGTCTGGCTGCAAATGGTCGGCACGTTCCAATTCCGCGCGCGCCTCGCGGCCTTTTCCTTGCTGCAACAGCGCGGCTCCCAGGCGGTAAGCTGCCTCGGCGCTGCCTGGTTGCAGTTTGGCTTCAAAACGAAAGGCCTCTTCCGCTTTGTCCCACTGCGCGGCGCCAGCGTAAACCAATCCGAGTTCCAGATGCAGCCCAGGTAAATCTGGACGTTGCTTCAACGCCTCCGCATATTCCTTTTCTGCTTGTGGGAACTGCCTTAGCACAAAATAGTTCTCTCCCATGGCCTGGTGTGCGCGGGCGGAATCGGGATAGGCGCTCATGAGGGCGTCGATGCTCCGCTTGGAAAGCAGCCCGCTGGCGCGGCCGAGGTAGTACAGTAAATCAGGATTGCCGGGATGATTCGCCAAGGCAGCGCTGAGGTTTGCCACCGCCGCTTCGTAGCGCCCGGTTTCAATTTGCGCAATGCCCAGCGCTTCCAACGCGTGCACGCGGTCCAGGTGAGGAATGGCCTCCTCCGCGTAACCCTGCGCCAGCAAGGCATAGCCCAACTGCAGGTGCGCCGCGTCGAGTTCCGGGCTCAGCTCCAGCGCGTGTTTGAGCGCGGCGATCGCGCAGGAATAATCCCGCGTTTCCAGGCAAACCTCGCCAAGATCGAGATACGCCTCAACGAGATTTGGATCGCTCTCCGTGGCCTCGCGAAACTCCTGGATGGCCACGTCAAACTTGCCCTGCTTATGCGCCTCAACGCCTGCCTGCATGTGCTGGGCACCCTGAGGGGAAACACCCTGAAGGGCTAACCCTAGAAAGAGCAGTGCGGTAATCACGGATGCTCCGGCTCACGAATCTTCAAGAACTGGTCGGCGGGAACGTCCTTGAGCGTCTGAAGCGTCCCCGAGGGCCATAATACCTCTACTGAAGCCGTCTTGGCGTCGCCCAAGCCGAAATGAAGCCGCTTGTCGTTGGCGCAGCTGTAGCCGGCGGTCGCGGTCGCAAAGCGAGTTTGGCCGTTCAAGCGCACGCGGGCACCGAACCCGTCGCGATTGCTGCGGGTGCCCTCGAGAGTAATGGTGAGCCAATGATTGGCGCCACCGCGGTTAAGCAGGAGGATAGGAGGGCCACCCAGGGTCGCGATGACGACATCCATCCAGCCGTCGTTATTGATATCACCAAAGGCTGCGCCGCGCGCAGCGATGGGTGTGGTCACTCCGGTATCGGCGAGCTCGAAGTGACCTTTGTGATTCAACGCCAGGAACGGCAGCATCTTGTACTGCAACGAAGAGTCAATGTCCTGAACATTATCGAGCACGTGGCTTTGCGCAGCGAACAGATCCTTCCAGCCGTCGTTGTCGAAATCTTCCAGGGCCATGCCCCAGCCGGAGCTGCCCGAGGTCAGGCCCCCCAGGCCTGTTTCCAGGCTCTCGTACGTGAACATTCCCCCGCCCTCGTTATGGAATAAGCTGAAAAGTTGGCGCGGCAGCACCGTAACGATGATATCGGGGCGGCCATCGTTATCGTAATCTTGGAAGACCACCCCCATCCCCGAAAACGCCTTGCCATCCACCGTCAGCGCCGTCCCAGAGTCCAGGGCAACCTCTTCAAATGTGCCGTCGCCTTTGTTGTGGTAGAGATACTGCTGCATGCCGTCGTTGGACACAACAATGTCCGTGAAGCCGTCCTCATCGTAGTCCGCGAACGCCACGCCCAGCGCTCGTCCCTTCTTGGCGGCAATCCCGGAACGCTCGCTGACATCCTCGAACGTGCCGTCTCCACGATTGTGATAGAGCAGATTGGTAGTCCTGGGAAATTCACCCGGCGGGCAGTACGTTTTCCAGGCGCCGCCGCAAATCTTGTTGTGATCGGCGTCCCATTCCATATAGCGGGTCACGAAGAGATCCAGATGGCCGTCGTTGTCGTAATCGAAGAAACCCGCGGAACCCGACCAGCCTCCACCCGCGACGCCCGCTTTTGCCGTAACATCCGTGAACGTCCCGTCGCCGTTATTGTGGTACAGGACATTCTTCCCATAATTCGAGACAAAGAGGTCGGAATAGCCGTCGTTGTCGTAGTCGCCTACAGCCACACCTATCCCGTAGTTGCCATTGCCCGCATTGGCCAACCCGGCGGCTTGCGTGACGTCTGTAAAGCTTCCGTCGCGATTCTGCCGGTACAGGCGATTCCAATAGCGCGGATCGCTGCGCTCGAAATTCTCCGGAACGTGCAGCCCCTCCGTGACTCGTCCCCCGTTCACGAAAAAAATATCCAGGAGGCCGTCATTGTTGTAGTCGAACAGCGCAATGCCGCCCGGCATCGTCTCGATCAGGAATTTCTTCCGGGTCGGCGAATTCTGGAGAATGAAATCTACTCCCCGGAGTGGCTTTACTTCAAACATCGGGGTTGAAACGGCGGGGGTTGCAAGACACAGAAAATTGCTAAAAGCTGGCGCAGTAGCAGCCAGCGTTCCAAGACGCAGAAAATCGCGGCGGTTGAAACTGCGACGCATCCTAGGACGAAGCATTTTGGAATTTTGGCACAAATTCCCGCACACTGCACCCTGTTAGCACGCGCGACTGATAAGTGCGGGGCAATCAAGGAGGAGGAGAGTCCCTTTAGATTGTCGAGCCATGCCTGAAGATTAAATTGGCTTGCGGGGGATGCCCGAAGGCATCCCCCGCAACCGGGGTGGGGGTGATTAGAACGAAAGCTTCAATCCGAACTGGACAAGTCGCGGTAGGTTCGCTAATCCGCTCACTACGCCGAAGTTGCTGGCGCCCAGGGCCGTACCGGGTGCCGCATATTGGTTGCGGTTGAAGAGGTTGAAGAACTCCGACCGGAATTCGAGGTTCAATTTCTGATCCGGTCCGAAGTAGGTCCTCTTAAATACGGCAAAATCGAAATTGATAATGCCGTCTTGCCGTAGAGTTTGATCGGCGCGGGGCTCATCACCAAAGGTGTAAGGCGCGGGATCAACGAAGCATGCGGTATTAAACCATGCGATAGTGGTACGGGGACCGGTCTTGTCGCATCCGGACACCTCGTTGGGCCTCATCGTTCCAGTGCCCAACCCCAAACCGGAAAGAAGATTCGCGTCGGAATCGGTGATTTTCAGCGGGAAACCGCGCTGGAGGGTGGTAACGCCGTCAATTCCCCACCCGGCAATAACCTTGTCCTTGATTCCCGTGGCGTCGGACATCCACTTCTTGCCGTGGCCAAAGGGCAGGTCGAGAACGTAGTTGATGATCAGGCGTTGAGGAACGTCTTGCGATGAGAGCGAATACTCGCCCTTAAGGTTGTTCGCATCCTGAACTGCGCCCACGCCGCCGTTGGTGGCGCCTTCCAGCCACGATGTCAAGGTGTCCGTATTGGAGAGCAGTTTCGAATTGGTGTAGGCGACAAGGAGCGTTCCGCCTTGCTTGAACCGCTTCGTCACCGTCAATTGCAGCGAATCATACCTGCTGCTGCAGCAAGGGTCGCCGTATAGGTTCAGCCCCGAAAACTGCGGGAAAGGACGGTCCAATTGCCCCTGAACCAAGCCTGTTGGTCCTAAAGCACCAGGCAAGGTAGTTCCCGCCACGCCATTAAGCTGGAAGGGGTAGTTAAGCGCGCCGACCGGTTGAGCAATCGCCACGGTCTGGCCCGCGGCGTATTGAGTTGCGGCCCCTGCGATGAGGCTGTCCGATATCTGGTTGACGTTGGTGCTGTATTGCTGCAGGTGAACGCCGTGGGCTCCAGCGTAGGCTATATCCACGAAGAAGCCGGCAGGCAATTCTCTTTGGATGTCGAGGTTCCACTGCTGAACATACGCGGGCTTATACCCGGCGTAGTCTGCGGACGTGAGTGAAGACTGATTCACACCGAAGGTAGAGACATTCGGCAGAGGATTTCTCCCGGCTGGGGCGTTGAGATTCGAGGCACCTAGGGCACCAAATGGTCCCTGGCCGGTACAAGAAAATTGGTTTGCCCCACTGACAACCGCTAATGTGCAGGTGTTTTGGTTGAGGGTGCTATTCGGAGTCAACCCGTGGTCGTCGCTTGCATAGAAATTTGTAGCGGCGAGGTTGACTGCGTCATTGATGGCGTTGGTCTGGAACGAAACATCGTTGGGAATAAAGAACACCCCGTAGCCCGCCCGAATGACCGTCTTCGTATTCAGCGCGTAGGCAACTCCCAAGCGCGGAGAGACTTCATGCTTGGGAAGTGGCAGGGCATTTCTGCTCGTGTCTGTCCCGTTTCCAATCATGAAGAGGTCGCCGGGACAAGTGCTGCCAATTGTCCCACTGCAACCCGTTGCCGCTGCGCTTGTGGCGGTGGGATTGAAGTAGTCCATATCGTTATACCGCTCCGACCAGGGACCAGCGAGTTCATAGCGCAAGCCCAGGTTCAAAGTCAGCTTGTGCGTGACTTTCCAGGTATCGCCGAAGTACAGGGCGCGGTAGGTCTGTTTTCCGGCGGTCGGCTTGGAAATGGACAACTGTCCTGAGGTCTGGTTGCCAAATGCGGCGCCTATTCCCAAGCCGTAGCCGAGAAGGAAGTCCGCGTAGTCGTTGCCGAGGACCGTGCCGGGCTGATTGGCCGCCAATGAACCGGTCCATGATCCGTTAAAGGAGACGATGCCGCCGCCAATGTTCGTTTGCAGATAGTTGTCAAAGGTCTGTTCGAGCTGGGCGCCAAAGGCAAACGTGTGCCGGCCATGAATCTTGGTGAATTGGGGAGAGATGTTCCATTGCGTGTCCCAGTCAACGATGGAACTCTGCCCCTGGCTGCAGGAGACGAGCGCATCGCTGTTGGCGAAGCAAGGAGTCATCGGCGTGAGCTCGGAGCCGGGAACAACGGAATTGTATGCCGCCGGCCAGCCTTCCTGGGTCACGTCGAAGTTCGCATTGACAGGAGAGCGAAGGTAGTGGTACCGGCTGAAACTGGCGTTTATGCTGGCCGTGAATGTCGAACTGATAGCATCGGTCCATCCGACAGCGATGCTCCTGCTCGTCGTGTTTTCCCCGCAGCGGTCTTTACAAAGTCCCGTTCCGTACGGATCCTGGGACAAGCTGAGCATCTTGTAGTAAGTGAAGCGGCCAAAAAGGTGCTGGCTGTTGGTGAGGTTTTGGTCCACACGCGCGACGTATTGGTCGATGTCCCCGCCCGTGCTCGCTGATTTCGTGAAATTGTCCAGTGTGCCGGGGCCTGTGGGCGGGGCAATCAGCTTGGTCAACAGGTAGGCGGAGGTCGTATTGATGTAGGGCTGACCCGTGACCGGATTGGTACCGGAGATATCGTTGTTGGGAATCGGCGTCCTCGTGTAATCAGTGGTAGCGGGGTTCGGGTTCACCGTCAACGGGTTGTAGAGTTGATGATCTGCTGTGCTTGCATCCGTGCAAACGCCGGAACTGTTGAAACCCGCTGTGCACAGGTCAGCAAAATTGCCAGCGCGCTCTGCCGTTGTCGGAACGGTCGTAGTGAAGACCATTCCCGCGCGCTGCCGGTATCCTTCATAACTGCCAAACACGAAGGTCTTGTTTTTTATGACGGCGCCACCGATCGTCGCGCCAAACTGGTTCTGAGTGTACGGCGGGGTCCTATTCGGTTCGTCAGCCTCCACTTCAGAGGCCTTCAGAAAAGGATCGTTGGCGTTCAGGATCCTGGCGCGCAAAAATTCGTAGCCCTCACCATGCCACGTATTGGTTCCCGATTTTGTGCTGAAATTGATGATTCCGCCGGAGAATTTACCCCATTCGGGACCCAGGTTGCTGTACTGCACCTTGAATTCCCCAATGGAATCCTGGGTGGGCACCAGCAGCGGCAAATTGATGTAGCCGATATTGAGCGGCTGGCCATCCAGATACTCTGCGCCCTGATTCGCGAAGGATCCACCGATCTGAAAATTTCCCAGATCAAAGGGGTTCTTGCCCACGATATTGCCGAGCGAGCTTCCTTGCGGAACCACGGAAGGAGACAGTTGGGCCAGGTTGAAAACGTTTCGGCCATTGAGGGGCAGTTCGTTCGCCTCGCGCTGGTCAATCACCTGGCCGAGGGAAGAAGTATCCGGCTGCATCAGCGGCGTCTCGCCCGTGACTTCCACCGTCTGCGTGACTTGGCCCAGTTGCATGGTCATGTCAATGCGAGAAGTCTGTTGCACCTCAACAACGACTTCCGTATGCGAGGTGTGCTTGAAGCCCGCTTTCTCGGCGTCTACCCGGTAGCGGCCTGGAAATAGGTTCGTAAACTGGTACAGACCATCCGTGCCGGTGGTCTGAGTGTGCTTTTCGGATGTACCAAGATTGGTTAGTGTGACTTGCGCATCGGCAATGGCGCCCCCGCTGGTGTCAGTTATGGTTCCTGAGACGGTCCCATACGTTGACTGTGCGTAGGATTGATGGCTGAACACACCCATAAAAACAAGACAAAGAGCCAACCCCAACAAGAAAACAAAACTAGAACGCAAGTTTCTCATTCTTAAACGCTCCTAACTTCCATGATTTGCTGAGTACTGATACTGATTCGGAGAGACAAGCTACCCCTTGTGAGTTCCTCCTAGCGGAACCCTTTGTTGCTACACCATCCCCTCGACAGTTTCCTTTACCTATTAGTACGAAAGCACTATGCAATCTGTACCAATCACAATTTCCGGGTGATAAAAAAGAACAAAAGCGTGTAAGAATGCACACACAAACACACGTCAAGCTGGCAAGTCACTGAGATATGGAAAACTGTATCCGGCAGGCCCTACGGATGATTCGCTTCGTTCCGAAGAAGTGCATACAAAAATGGCTTGCTCGTCGGTTTGTGGCTGCCGCCGCGCGGCTCGACCGTGACAAACACGGCATCGATCTCGGCTAATTGCTTGGGGTCGTCAAACCGCATCACCCACCGGCGATTCGACTCGTTGTCCATATACAATATGCCCAGATTCTTGGGCGAGGCCTGCTCTCCCTGTGGCGTCTCCCGTTGCCCCCACACCTGGAAGGCGCTGGCATTGACTACCCCCGGCTCGTGATCGAGATCGAAGGCGTAAAAAATAAGAGACTTCCCCTGCGTGTAGAAAACCCGGCCGAATGGTTTCTGCGTGCGGCTGTTGCCGTCAACATCAAACACGTCGGTGATATAGAGCTTTCTGGCGCCCATCAATTCGCGGATATCCCGGTCGTAGCTGAGGTACTGCCCAGTGTCCTCGAGGCGGCGCTGTTGATCGCGATTCCTGGCGGTGAGTTCGTCAAGCTTCGCCTCCAGCGACGACGTTCGCAGCACGGCGGTGTCGCGCTCTGTGCGCAGGCTCGCCAGTTCTGTCTGGTCATTCGCGTAGGCCTGGCTCTGGGCCTGAAGCTGAGCGTTCAAAGAGTCCCGTTGCTGCGAGAGGGCTCGCAATTGCGCCTCGGACTGGCCGCCGGCGGCCGTGAGTTCGCTGGCATGATCCTCCAGCGCGCGTAATGCCGAGCGGAGTTGCGCCAGCTCTTGCCCTTTTGCCGAGCTTTCCAGTTGCAGTTGAGCCAGCCTCTTTGCCTGGGCGGCTGACAATTCGTCCGCCGCTTTCTTTTCGTCTGAAAGCCTTTGGAGCCCATTATCAGCAGCCAAAGGAGTCAAGCTGGCGCCGGTCCGCGTCTGCGTTCGAGCACCCAAATGGTAGGCTCCGTAGGCCACGGTGAAGATAAGGGACGCCGCAAGGGCCATCTTTGCAAAAGAACTCACGCTCGTTCGGCCCAAGACGTCAGGCAGGACCCCAGCGGGCGCTTGACTCTCCCGTTCCCGGGCGGTTTGCTGATCAGCCCGGACGCGCGCCAACAATCGCTCGCACGCAAGCGCACCGTCCCACCCTACTTGCGCCTGTCTTTCCATGTACGCGTCCGCAAGGATGGTGATTCCTTGCGTGGCCAGTATTTGGTACTGCCGAAAGACCTCGCGGCATTTTTCGCAATGCTTCAGGTGAGCTTGCAATTCGGGCAACTCGAAAGGCTCCAGGCTGCCCGCGGCCGCCAATGCGCAAAGCTCCTTGAATTCGTCATGCTCGTCGCAACCGCCCTGTATCTTTAGCATCGTTTGGTCATCCGAAGCTTCTGCACAAATGCACTCTTACGCAGCCGTTCCAAACCGCGGTAGAAATGGTGCCGCGTATTTCCCAATGGCTGGTTGAACTTTTCGCTGATCTCCCGTAAGCCCAATCCCTCAAAGTAAAACAACTCCAGAGTCACGCGCTCAAAGTCTGGCAGTTCCTCGAAAGCCTTCTCGAGAAATGCCCGGTTCAGCTTGGCGCCGACTTCGCGGTCCAGATCCGTCCCTCCCAACAATGTATCGTCGAGCGAGCGTAAATCTGTACCAAGGTAAAACCCTCTTCGGGCCAGGTGCGCTTTCCTGTCCAGCGCGCGATGAAGCGCGACCTGCAGGATCCAGTTCTTTACCGTGCCCTTGGCCCCATCGAAGAGCATGGGTTTCTTATACAGGTAAAAAAACGTCTCCTGCACAACATCTTCGGCCTCGCCGTGATCGCGTACTACGCCGTAGGCAATCCTGAACACCAGGCGAGCGTAACGCTCGAAGAGAATCTCCAAGGCGCCTGCGTCGTGCGACTGCAGACGGGCCATTACTTCTTTATCGCTGGGAATGCGCCGTTCGGGAGCATCCGGCAGGGTAACCGGTCGCTCCTGGCTTCTGCCCAAGGCAATGGGAATGGTTAGCGGGCGTCGTTGCGGAACAGAACTCATGCGTTGGTCCCCACTGAGCGTTGAACGCCATATTGCCGATATCATCAGCAACGCACCCTTGGCATCGACGTGCTCCCCCGTCGAAACTCCTATTGTATTTAAGACCATACACCAGTTGCAGTTAAGTGGGAAGATTTTTCGATACGAACGAGCGCTCTTGCCCCTAAGTAAATGCCTGGCACGTTGGTACAAAAGTACCCGCAAATTCGCACTTTGTTAAAATGGGAGCGCTCTTATTCCCCTCTCGCCCTAGAACAAGAACTTCAGTGCAAACTGCACCAACCGCGGATTTGTCCCCTGGGCCGTTGCCGTGATGACCCCGAAATTCTGATTGTTGGCTATGCAGCAAACCGTGTTTGGCGGAGCGAATTGCGCTCTGTTGAAGATGTTTAAAAACTCCGTGCGGAACTCCAGGCCTAACCTCTCGTCGCTCCCGAATCTTGTCCTCTTGAATATCGCCACGTCAAAATTTGCAATTCCGTCGGAACGCAGCCGGGGATCTACGCGCGCCTCGTCGCCGAATGTGAAATCAGCAGGCGCTTTAAAGCACGCAGTGTCAAACCATCCCCCAAGCCGGGAGGTAGCGCTCCCAGACACCATGGCGTCGCAGCCGGGCACGACATTCGGGCGCGACCCGCCGCCAAATAGCGTGGTTCCGTTCACTTGCCCGTTCGTAAACGCCAGCGGGAAGCCTCGCTGGAAGATGGTCACGCCGTCGATTCCCCATCCGCCCACGATTTTGTCCAGCGTTCCCCCAGCGCCCGCGAGATACTTTTTGCCCTTGCCGATCGGAACATCGAGAACGTAGCTGATGACCAGGCGCTGAGGAACGTCTTGCGAGGATAGAGAACGCTCTCCGCGCAAATTGTTATTGTCTTGAATCCCGCCCACGCCCGGCTCCAGCCAGGCCGTCAGCGTGTCCGTGTCGCTGATGAGCTTCGCGTTGGTGTAAGCAACCAACAACGAACCAGCCTCCGCAAAGCGCCTCTGCACCGTGAGCTGGAACGAGTGGTAGATGCTGTCGTACGACCCCTGGCCGGCAAGCTGCAAGCTGGTGTACTGCGGGTACGGACGGAGAAGCTGCCCGATGGTCGTCGTGGGCCCCGTGAGCGCCAACGCCTGGCCATTGACGAAAAACGGATTCGGCGTCGGCTGCACTAAAGTCACATTCTGCCTCGGATTGGGAAGTGAGGGGTTAACTTGCAAGGCTGCCTGCGCAAGCAGTGTGTCGGAGATCTGATCGATCTGCTGGGAATACTGCGCCAGGTGCGTTCCCTTGGAACCCACATACGCCGCCGACACGAAGAAGCCCGCCGGCAGCTCCCGCTGCACGTCCAGGTTCCACTGCTGGACGTAGCCTTCGGGGTGGTCGCTGGGATTCGCTTCCGTGATGGACTGCACGACCTGGGTCAGGTATTGCTGTGTCCCCGTGGTGCCCAGGCTCCGCCCAGGCGGCGCCGAAATTCCCGCGGGGAACGGCAGAGCGATGGTGTTCACCGGGTGGGTCCCGTCCACGGTTCCGGTATATGTAGTTGTCCCGGCGTTGACCATATCGTTCAGCGGGTTCAGGGCGAACGACACGTAGTTTGGAATCCAGAAGATCCCGTAGCCGCTCCGGACTACCATTTTCGAATCAATGCTGTACGCCAGGCCAACCCGGGGAGAGAAATCGATCTCTTCGAGCGGGATGTTGTTCCGGTGGCCGGGGCTTACCAGAAACACGTCTCCTTTTACCGGAGCCGAGCCTGCTGGAAGAAACTGCGTCAAGTAATTCGTCGCCGTCGGGTCGAAGTAGGATAGCCGGTTGAAGCGTTCGGACCAGGGTCCCTGAAGGTCGTAACGCAGCCCCAGGTTCAGAGTGAGCCTGTTCGTCGCGTGCCACGAATCGTCAAAATACAAAGCTCGGTAAATCTGCTGGCCCGCCGTGAAGTCCGGCACGACAGCTTGGGCAAAAAAATGGTTTTCAAGGTTATTGAAATTGTCGGCATATCCGAACAGGAAATCAGCAAAAGAAAAACCCGTCCCAGAGACCCCAGGTAAGGAGGTGAAACACGCCTGGCCGGAAACGCAGAAGTCAAAGGACCCGCTCGCGATGTTGGACTGAGCGTAGTTGTCCCGCCCGACTTCGAACTGGAACCCCAAATGATATTGATGGCGCCCCCGCAACATGGACATGGACGGCGACATATAGTATTGCGTGTTGCGGTCCTGAATGTAGCTCTGGCCCTGGGTACACATGATGCTGTCCGCGAAGTTCGCGACGCAAGGCGTTGGTGGCGTGCGCATCTCGGAGGGAACGACGCTGTTATAACTCGCCGGCCAACCGATCGTTGTTAAGTCAAAACCGGAGTTCTCCGGAGTCCGGTTATATCTGAACCGGCTGAGGCTCGCATTGAATCCAAACACGGTCGTCGGATTAACGCTGTACGTGTACCCGGCAGCGAGTGCGTTGCTGTGATAGTCCTCGGCACAGCGGTCCGCGCACAGGCCATTCCCCAACGGATCAATGGGCAGGTCCCGAACGTGCCAATAATTGAAACGCAAAAACAGCCTCTGTTTATTCGTGAAGTTATGGTCGAGGCGCGTGACCACCTGGTTGTGGTCACCACCGGTAGGGCCGGCTGTAGTGAAATTGTTGGTCATCGCGCTTGCGTTGGTAGGCGCGGGCCACAGGTCCAACAGTTTCGCGGAAGTGCCATTGATCCGGTTCGCCGGAATGACGTTGTTCAGGAATGGCGTGGGAGTGGCGGTGCTCCCAGGGCAAGCCCCTTCCGCGTTCACGATTCCTCCACAAGGGTCGTAAATCTGGTCGATCACAACCGGCTTGCCGCTTGCGTCCACGCCTCTATCGTTGCAAATACCCGCCGTGAACCCCGACTTGCATATTTCCGAAAAATTACCCGCTCTTTCCATCGCGTCGGGAACCGTGGCTGTGAATGGCTGGCTCGTCCGCAGCCGGAAGCCTTCCGCGCTGAGGAACCAAAACGTTTTGTTTCGCCCACCAAGGTGAGAAATGTTCAAGGGCCCGCCGGCATTTGCTCCGAATTGGTTTTGCACCCACTGGGGTCTCGGCTTCTGGCCGGCACTCAGAAAGAAATCGTTGGCATTGAAGATCTTGTTGCGAAGGTATTCATACGCTTCGCCGTGGATGGAGCTTGTGCCGGTTTTGGTGCTGAGATTGGTTACTCCACCGGAAAACTTGCCCCACTCCGGCCCTAGATTGCTGGTCTGAACCTTGAATTCCTGAATCGAGTCCTGCGTCGGAATCAAAATGGGCAGGTTAATGTAACCGATGTTCAGTGGCTGGCCATCCAGGTACTCGGCGCTCTCGTTGCCAAATGAGCCGTTGACCTGATAGTTTCCCCAACCAAACGGATTCACTCCCACGGGCGTCCCAGTGGAGCTCCCCTGCGGAACCACGGATGCCGCCAATTCGATCAAGTTAAACACGTTGCGGCCGTTCAACGGCAGTTCATTCACCTTCCGCCGCTCCACCACCGTGCCCACCGCGGAAGATTCGGTATCCAACAGCGGCGCTCCGCCCCGTACCGTGACGCTCTCTGAGGCAGAACCCAGCACCATTTCAAAATTGATTTCCAAAGCGTCCTGCACGTGGAGAATGAGATCCGACTTGATCACCACCTTGAATCCCAGCTTCTCCACTTCGATGCGATACGTCCCGGGAGGCAGGTTCGTCACGTAGTAACTGCCCGTTTGGTTGGTGATGGTTTCGTAATGGATGCGCGTGCCCGAATTGATGACGGTCACTTTCGCCGCGGGGATGACGGCCTTGCTCGAGTCGGTAACGCGCCCCGTCAGCGATGCGCTTGTCGATTGCGCCTCGACACGAGCGGAGCCCGAAAGAAGAATTACAGTGAAGATGACCAGTGCCCGTAAAACCGCTACGCGGCCCGGCGTGCGGAGGCGAACGAATCCGCCGGTAGCGGTTTCATAAAACTTCATGATGACCAGGGAAATTTCAACGAAACAGCCAGCATGTCCGTCTAGCCGGGTAAGCGTTCCGCGACCGGTTTCTCTTGAATCCATAATTTCGTGATCTCTTCCAGCGACCGGCCTTTGGTTTCGGGAATCAGCCAGCCGACCAGAATGACCGTCAACAATGCGCCCGCGCTGAAAAACCAGAAAGTGCCATCCGATCCCAAATGCTTCTGCATGATCGGAAACAGTTGGTTCCCCAGGTACCCCACCAACCAGAGCGCGGTCGTAGCGATGGACATGCCGCGGCCGCGAACCTTTGTGGGATAAATCTCCGAGATGATAACCCAGCAGGCCACGCCATTGCCAAACGCGTGACCCGCGACGAAGCTCATCACAAAAATCAAGACTGCCAGCCCGCTGCCGTGGACGTGATAAAACCAGCCCACCAATGCAAACGAGACAAATTGCAGCCCCGTACCGGCCAGGATCAGGGTCTTGCGCCCGGCGCGGTCCACCAGCCACAGGGCAAAGAGGGTAAACATCAGATTGATGAGGCTGACCAGCACGGACTGGAAAAATGCGTCACTGGTCGCGGTTCCGGCGGCGCGAAAAATCTCCGGCAAAAAGGAAAACAGCGGCGTGATACCGCTGATTTGTTGCAGCGCCGCCAGCATGATGCCCAGCAGCAGCGGGCGCCGGAAGGTGGTGAAAAGTTCCGAGATGTGCCCTTCTTCACTCGCCAGCGCGCTCTCGATTTCAGCAGCTTCGAGCCGGGCAGCCTCAGCGCCGTTAATCTTGGCCAGTACGCCGATGGCCTGATCCCGCCGGCCCATTTTCATAAGCCAGCGCGGGCTTTCGACCGCCGGCAGAATCATGATTCCGAACAGAATCGCGGGTACCGCGCCGGCAAGAAACATCCAGCGCCAGCCCGTGGAAATGTTCCAGGCTTCGTCGCCCGTGCGTTGAATGAGCATGTTGACGAAGACGGCGGCGAGAATTCCAACCACAATCCCCAGTTGATACAAGGTCACACAGCGGCCGCGAACCCGCGTCGGAGCAATCTCCGCAATGTAGTTCGGAGAAAGCACTGACGCCGCCCCGATGCCCACGCCGCCAATCAGCCGCCAAAGAACAAACTGATGAAGGTCCGCGGCAAAGAGTATGCCTACGGAAGAAAGCACGAAACACAGGGCGCAAAGCGCGAGACCCTTTTTCTTCCCCAGGAAATCAGCGACGCTTCCCGCCGCCGCGCAACCCGCGATGCATCCCAGCAACGCGCACCCAGCGGCCCAGCCCACGCCCGCGGCGTCCAGGTGAAACCGTTGGCTTAAGAAACCAATCGCGCCGCTAATTACGATGTTGTCGTACCCAAAGAGCAGGCCCCCGAGTGTGGAAACAGTGGCCGCGATAATGAGGGGGATACGTGAATGTGCCTTGACCGCTTCGGCGTTTGGGTTATTTGTCGCCACGAGTAGTGGGCTCCAGATCCGCACCGCATCGTTGAGGAGATTCGATGACCGCCTTCGCCGCCAGCATAAAACCGAGCGTGTGCGCCATTCCCGCATGCCACGGCGCTGCACAGGTCATTTGCGGGGTGTGGTCGGGAATGACCACGCCGTCGAAATTGTTACGGTGAAGAATCGCGAGGATGCGGATCATGTCCACATCGCCTTCGTCGATAAAAGTTTCGCGATAGTGCGGCACTTTCCCCACGACATTGCGGAGATGAATATAAGCGATCTTGTCTTGTTTGCTGTATTGCTCCACCGCGTCGTAAATGTCGCCTTCCGTCATTTCGGCTAGCGTTCCCACACAGAGTTCCAGGGCGTTACTGCGGCTTGGAGCCAGGTCGATCAACCTTTGATACATGTGAGGTTGGTAGACCAGGCGCGGCTGCTGGCGCATTGTCGGCATGGGAGGATCGTCAGGATGGGCGGCGAGCTGCACTCCCGACTGCTCGGCCACGGGAATGACATCTTCGAGAAATCTCTGCAGTCGCCGCCAGAGTTCTTCATGGGAAATCGCGGGCAAGTTGCCGGCGGGTGCGTTGCGGTCGTACACCATATTCCAGACCGTCCCATTCGGGACCGGCACCTCTTCGACGGGACCGTCCATCCCCACGGTGACGGCATTGCCGCGCCCCAGAGGGACGCTCACACGGCCGCATACGCCCGCCAAACTGAAGTTGTAACCGAGTACCGGGATGCCGGCTTCGCCAAGCCGGCGAATGATGCTCTTCACCTTCTCGATCTGTTGCGGACGTTGGGGACCATCGAGCAGAATATCGTGCCAGTGCGCCGGGTCGATATTCTCAATCGCGGCGAGGATCAGCCCCGCTTCCTCAATCTCCGCGCGAAGGGTCCTGAGTTCCTTTACCGTCCAAAGTTCATTCGGATTTCCTGCAAATCCCCAAGGTTCGTATTTTGAGCCGGTGGGCTGATTGTTGCGCGGGTTGCAAGGGCCCTGGCTGAAATAATCCACCAGATGGACGACGACGTGAGTACAGCCAGCCTGGCGCGCGAAATCGTAATAGTCGCGCGTCAGCATGTGACGGTAGAGGCCGAGGCCAATCTTCATAGGCGGCTTCCAATCCCCGCGCCATAATCCGGACTGAGGACTCTCCATTTTTTACATGATTCCATATTTCTCGAACGCTTCGACCGCGCTGCTTCCTTCCTCGATGGCCTTCCTTACCAGCTTTTCGCCGCGAGCCTTTTCGAGCGCCCGAGTGAAAACCTCGGTTTCAGCCTCGGCGGGAACCAACAGGACCCCATCCACGTCGCCGAAAAGAACATCTCCGGGACGCACGCGCACCGTTCCAATCTCAACGGGAATGCGGAAGTCGACCACTTTGTAGCGCGGGGCCGAGTCTTGTCCATAAGAGCCAAAACCGAATGTAGGAAAGCTCATGTTCAGAATGGCCTTGGTATCTCTCACATAGCCATTCAACACCGCCCCCCGGCTGCCGAGTTTCCGTGCTCGCGTGCTCATTAATTCACCCCACAGCGCGTTTCGGGGCGAGGAGCCCGTGTTGACGTACACTTCGTTACTCCGAAGGTCGTCGAGCGCTTCCAGCATCAGGCCAAACGATTTGTCCATTAACTTGTTGGCGCTGCCGGAGATTTTTTCGGCAAACACATCCACCGAGAGAACCGGCATGGCGCGGCCGATCACCACCATATCCTGCCGAAGAGGCTGGATCCGCGGCGGCAAGAACTGGTGCTGAAGATCCAACTTGTCCATCACATCGCCCACGACACAGGTGAACAGCTCGCGTTGCACGATGGCGAAGAGTTCGTCGTCGGACTTCCAAAACCTCGCCGCACTCATCGGGCGCGCGCCTCTTTTATTTTTTCCGTGATGGCCCGGGCAAGTTGCGTAATTGACGCGAAATCACCGGTTTTTGCTCCCGCCGTGAGGTTGCCCCCAATCGCAACGGCAACCGCACCGGCGCGGATCCAGTCGGCAACATTTTCCAGGCTTACGCCACCGGTGGGCATCAACGATGCTTGGGGGAGTGGAGCTCTTACCGCCTTGACGAATGCCGGCCCGAGGATTTCGCCGGGAAATACCTTCACGATGTCCGCGCCGCACTCCATGGCCTCGACCACTTCGCGCAACGTCCCAGCCCCCGGCATGTAGGGTATTTGATAGCGATTGCAGAGGCGCGCGGTATCCGGGTTGAGCGAAGGGCTGATCACATATTGCGCGCCCGCGAGAATGGCGATGCGCGCCGTTTCCGGATCGAGCACCGTGCCCGCGCCCACCAAAATTTGGCCTGAGAATTTTTTCGCCAGATGCTCGATCACCCCTGTCGCTCCCGGCACGGTGAAGGTGATTTCCATGGCAGCAACGCCCCCAAGAGCGCAGGCCTCGGCGATGCCCGCGGCCTGGTCAGGACTGTCCGCACGGATCACGCAGACCAGACCGGAAGCGACAATTTTCCCCAAAACTTCTAATTTTTTAATCGGCATAAAACTCAATTCCTCCGCTTGGCCCCGCAACTTACGAGTTCCTTCGAGGTTTAGCCTACCGCATCACCGCCATGGGATGCACGCGCTCTCATTCAAAAAATGGTTCGCCTGGAGAAAGACTCAAACATCGCATATTATGGCGAGCGTGCAGTTGTGAACCGGCGCGGGTATTCCCCTTTGGCGCAAGGCGAAGAACGTAGAGTAGTAGATGTTAGCAATTTGTTCGCTGGCGAAGTTGTGGGCTTGGTGAATTTCAGCTTGCAGACAATCGCCGAGGGGAAATAGCCGCCAGGTGGAAGCGTCACGAGGGAACTCATGGAAAAACCAATGACTACCGTAACGTTTGGCGAAGTGATGCTGCGCCTGACACCGCCCGGCTTCGAGCGTTTTCTGCAAAGCGCACAGTTTGCGGCCACCTTCGGCGGGGCTGAGGCGAATGTCGCAGTGGCTCTCGCTGGCTGGGGTTTGCCTTCTGCCTTCGTCACCGTTCTTCCCGACAAGAATGCACTGGCGGATGCCGTGATAGGAGAGTTGCGGCGCTTTGGAGTGGATACTTCCCGGATTGTGCGCGGCAAGGGGCGCCTGGGAATTTATTTTGTGGAAACGGGCGCAAATCAGCGTCCCTCAAAAGTCATCTATGATCGCGAATTCAGCGCCATCGCTATAGCCAAGCCGGGAGAGGTTCGTTGGGACAACGTATTGCAAGGGGCCAGTTGGTTTCACATTACGGGCATCACGCCCGCGATCAGCGAGCCGGCGGCTGCCCTGGCGCTCGAGTCGGTGCAGAAGGCGCGGGAGAGACGGATTACGGTGTCTTGCGACCTTAATTTTCGCAAGAACCTCTGGAAGTGGGGGAAGCCCGCCGCGGCGGTGATGCGTGAAATGCTCAAGCATGCGGACATCGCCATAGCCAACGAAGAAGATGTGCAAATGGCCCTGGGCATCAAGGTGGATGTGGATGTCACGTCCGGCAAACTCGATCAAGCCCAGTACGAAGCGCTGACGGGTCGAGTGCTTTCCGAATTCCCGAATCTCAAGGCCATTGCCATCACTTTGCGGGAATCCAAAAGCGCTTCCCACAATGGCTGGTCAGCGTGCCTGAATGATCGAGAAAAATTCATGGTGAGCCGCGCGTACGAGATCACTCATATTGTGGACCGTGTTGGCTCGGGAGATAGCTTCGCCGCCGGGCTCATTTACGGCTTGCAAAAGCTGCCCACCCACCAAGATGCGCTTGAATTTGCGGTTGCGGCGAGTTGTCTGAAGCATTCCATTACAGGGGACTTTCACCGTTGCAGCGTCGAGGAGGTCGAGGCCCTGCTCAAAGGCGGGGGCTCGGGAAGAGTGCAGCGATAGTCCTCGTTCGGGAGAGCCATCGAGCCATTTTCAGATTAGTGGACTATTTGTGCAGGAATCTCTAAACGCCATCGGGAGCAGGTTTTACTCTTGTCGTATTTTCCCGTCGGCCGTCAAGCGTTCCAAATAGCGCCGTGCGGTCACAGCTTCCAGGCCCTCACTGTGGTTCTTCAGCAGTTCTCGCAATACCGTTGCGGAGTCCTCGTACCGCCCCACGGCCGCGAGCGCCTGGGCAACCAGCAAAGCAACGTGCGGCACCTGCCCATTGGACTCTGCCTGCGCCTGCTGTGAAGCCTTCAGGGCCTCTTCATACCGTGCGCTGTGGTAATACGACTGCGCCAGTGACCAATGCGTCTCCCATCCGCTGGCCGCGTCCAGTTGCATGGACTTTTCGAGTGGCGGAATAGCCTCCGCGTATTTCTTCTGATTGCACAGCGCCATTCCCAATGCCGCTAAAGCGCGCGCGCTGTTCGGATCCATCTGCGCGGCTTTCTCCAGAACGCTTTGCGCCTTCGTCCACTCGTGCTTTTTCAGATCCAACAGACCCTGCATGTAAAGCACGTTCGGATTATTGGGAGCGAGTTTCATGGCCTGGTCCAGGGCCTTCTCCGCCTCGTCCAGCTTGTCGTCTCTCAGAGCCTGCATTCCCTTGGACATGGCTTCTTCCGCCTTAGGAGCGAGTATGGGATTCCCCGCTGCCCCAGGGGTAAGACTCGAAGATGTCTCCCGCTGCAGGTTTATCTCCACATCAAACCTATCCGGCTCGGAAATCTCCAAGTCGCTTTGGCCGGGCTCGTATCCTGCCGCTTCCACAACGACGGTAAACTTGCCTAGGTTGCTCTTGGTGAAGGAGATTCGCCCATCTGATGTCGATCCCTCGTCGCACGGGGTGCCATTCCAATAGAGTTTCACGATCGCGGGCACGGAGAGGAACGCTCCGGAACTATCGCGTATGGACACGTCGATTTCTACTTGGAAACCGAGATGCCTAGTCGCCCCGCTTGAATGGGTCTGGCACGAAGGTGCAAGTGGGCAGAAAAAATTACCAAGCAGGATCGGCAGTAGAACCGCCCCGATTCGCAGCAGCATGCGTTGGCTCGGCTGGTGCATACGTGCCATGAAAAACTACCCGAAGCCTGGCCCTCCTAATCTGGGGGGCAAAGTGTTGTCTCGCTTTGGGACCAGGCTATTGGATCTGCCTCGATACTACGCCTTCGAGCGTGAGGTGGCCGGGAAATTATCCTCCGCCCCGGTGCGGATGCGGGGGCCTGATGAGCGGCGCGTCGTTTTCGGCGAGAGGAATCGAAAAGCCGTGAAATTCCCCAGGCGCGGAACCCGCACCGGGGCACCCGAACACCCAAGCATCCCACGAGAAGTTCTGGAGCGTCTGATGTAGGTATGGAAGTGCGCTGCACTCACGGGTATATTCTGAGGGTCGGCAAGCGAACTGAGTTTCTGCGACTGCGGACGAATCTCCGATGAAGAAGTACATCCTTCTTGCCTATGTGCTATTGGCTCTGGGAGTGGGCCGTGTGGCCGCCCAAAGCCCAAACTACGGTTTTGACAGGGATGCTGATTTCTCTAAATACAAAACGTATAAGTGGGTGAGTATCGAGAGCGCGCAACACTTGGATGAGCTGACCGCGGACCAGCTCATGGGCACGCTGGAGATGGAACTTGCCAAGAAGGGCCTGACAAAGTCGCCTTCGGACAAGGTGGATCTCTATATTGGTTATCAGATCGCTCGCGCCAACGAGAAGCAGTTGAACCACTATGACATTGGTGCGGCGTACGGGTCGGCAGCGGGAGCAACTACGGGAACGGCAGGGGAGACGACAACTATCGTTCATTCCGGGCAGTTGGTTCTGTACATCTATGATTCGGCAAGAAACCAGTTAGTATGGTGGGGCGTGTTGCCCAATGCGATCGACGCGGACGCCAATCCAGATAAGAAACAGAAGCACCTGGACAAGGCCATTGAGAAACTATTGAAAGACTACCCGCCACGGAAGAAGCCGTAGCGAATGGCAATTCCGATGGACTTGGATAAGCGTCCGTCAGGCTAGCGGCATTTCAATTGGCAGAGTTCGTGACGCATGGTAATTCCAGCGCAATCTTGAAATCCTGTAATGCCTCGTTTTGTCCCTTGTTCAGGCGGAAGGCTAAACCGCCAGCGCCTCCGGGACACCCGCAAACCCAAGAGCCCACCCTCAAAAATCGAGGATGGGGCACCCAGAATTGTCCTGGAGTTTCATGCCCGGGCCATCTGCCGGAATTTCCAGAAGAGAAGAAGGACTGCGGCGCCAGCGATCAACAGCACGAGAGAGGCTGGCTCGGGCGTGGCTACCACTGGCGGAGGATCAGGCGGTGTTAAAGGTCCGGGCGATGGCGAAGGAGATCGTCCTGGCGAAGAACCGCAACAAGGAAAAGGGAAAAATGGAAGCAGGCCAGGGTCTGTCCCACCGGGAGCGCCGGGCCCAGGTAGCAAAGGCGTGGACCCATCAGACCAGATTGGTCCCGGCAAGGGAGAGTCGGTTGTTTCCGGGATGAGTGGTGCAACCGGATGGTCCAAAACTTCTTTCCCCGGCTCGGAAGGCGAAGTGGGTACGGCGGGAGTTTCGGAGATGCGATTCCCGCAACGCGCACGCGCAAGGTGCTTGCCGTCGGTGAAAAGCGTTTCGCCGGCTTGAAGGGTTACTTTCTTGCGTGTCCAGTAGATGCGATCCGCCAGGCGATAAGAAACATAAACGTGCCGCGTGTGCGCCAAGCGAACGATGCGGGCGGACTTTGTCTGGAAGTCCGAGTAATGCTTGGCAGCGACGGGGTCCTGGTGCAAAGCGGCCTGGAGTTCTTTGGCGCTGGCGACGCCGCCGGGAATAACCGAGTAGGCATAAACGGGACGGTCCGCGGAGAGTGCTGCGGGTGCAGAGAAGCCGGCATCGTTCCAATTCCAGTAGAAAGGCAAAGAGGAGGAATCGGCTGAAAGATTGGACTGGGAGTTATCCGAAGACGAGGGGTGGAAGTGGGTCCAGGACAGAAGAATAAGGACGCTCAGTAGTCCTAATACCAGGAGCGCGGCTGCTGTTCGTTTCTTCTGGATTTTGTTTGGTTTTGCATTGCGAATGTGGCCCGCAGCCATCTGGAAAAGGGTGAACAAACCTTACCCTGAAACGCCTCTCCGCTAAGCAAGGAGCAAGTGTAATGCCAAAGGCGGCGATCGGCAAATTCGTGGCATACAAGGGAGATGTCGATAAGGATAGGTGAAACACGCGGGGTGTCTAAGCCCAACAAATGGAATGAGTTTTCAGGTATCAGGAAAATCCTCATGACCTGCAGGACTAAGTGGGTTCTAACGAAGTTCATTTTGAAACAGACACCCCTTCTGTCAAGGGGTAGCCCCAGGCGCAGATGAGCAGATGCAGATCGTCCTGTTAGGAGACGCCCGAGATTCGCGCGACGGTGAACGGCAAATGAAGGGCAGCAGTGCCACACAGGCGAGTGGTGCTGACCCTCCCCCCTCCTCTTTTTTTGTAAGTGTTGATTCTAATGGGGGATAAAATCGTTTGTTTTCATACACTTTTAAAAGTGTTGATTCTGCGGGAGGTTGCGGGAAGGTTTTCGATAAGTGCGGATTCCAAAGCACTTGCCAAAATGGAACGTGCGGTGAGTCCTTTGCTGACAAGTCCGATGGACCAATGCGCCCTCCCTCTATATACACTTAATCATTATACTATGTTATTTATATTTGTCAAGGGGAAAACTGAGGTGCGGAGACAAGGGCCTGATGTGCGGCGCGTCTTTAGAAAAGTCGAGGGGCCGTGAAAATTCCCAGACGCGGAACCCGCGCGGGGCATCCGGCAACCCAAGAGCCCACCCTCAAAAACCGAGGATGGGGCACCCGGCCGGACACACCGGTTTTCCCGGTGTATCGAAATTGCCTTTGTTTTATTGGGGGGAAATGGCGAGCCTGAGAGGACTTGAACCTCCAACCTTCTGGTTCGTAGCCAGACGCTCTATCCAGTTGAGCTACAGGCTCGTGTCAACAGATTAGCACAGCGTTGGGAAAATCCAAACGAGGCGGGCAGGTTTTCACGCGCGGGTGCGTGCAACCCGAAGTCCGAAGTTGAGGAGGGATTCCTCCACTCCGGGACGGCAAAAAGGCGCCGTCCCTCCGGTCGGAATGACAGGTTTTGGAAGGTGGATGATGCGAGAGAATCCGAGGCAAGAAAACCCAGGAACCGACCTGAAGGTCGGCCACTACAGGGGATTTGCGAAGGTTTTACAGGGGATTCACGAAGGATTTGCCATGGGCTTCGGCGCCACGCCAGAGGAGGACGGCCAGAGCCACGATCGTGACGACCTCAAAGCTTGCCAGCGCCCATTGATAGCCGAACCTTCCTCGCAGCGCGAACTCGACATTATTCGTAGGTGCGGCGAACAATATCCCCAACTGGTAAGCAAATCCCGGGATCAGTCCGCGCGCCGAGTCCGCCGCGAGTTCGTTCAGGTGCACCGGAATCACTCCCCACGCTCCCTGCACGCCCATTTGCATCAGCACGGCCGCGGCAATCAACAGGGGAATGCTCCAGCCAAACGCCCAGAGTGGAATAATCGCCAGCGATAATGCCAGCGCGCACATCATTCCCTTGCGCCGGCCCAGCACCTGCGAGAGATGGCCAAAAATGATCGCGCCGAGAACCGCTCCCGCGGTGTAAATCATGGCGATGTTGGCAACCAGCGCGGGACGCAGCCCGTGCACTTCTTTCAGGAAATCCGGATAAAGGTCCTGCGTGCCATGAGACAAAAACATCATGAAGGTCATCAGCACGACAAGATACGCGAAGCGCTTCCATTGGGAAGCCACGGTGCGCAGCACATCTCCCATGGAGCCGGCGCGGTGCTGTTGCCAGGCCTCGGACTCCGGCACCTTGGTCCTTATATACAGCGCGAGCAGCGCCGGCAATGCGCCGAGCCAAAACATGGGCCGCCAGCCCCAGGCCGGGAGAACAAATCGCGCCGCCACGGCAGCCAGCAGGTTGCCAATCGAGTAGCCGCTTTGCAGGATGCCGCTGAGAATGCCGCGCCACCGCGGAGGAGCGGCTTCCATCGCAAGGGACGCGCCGACTCCCCACTCGCCGCCCATGCCGATTCCAAACAGTGCGCGAAGGATCAGAAACACGGTGAAATTCGGAGCAAAGCCGCAGCCCAGCTCGATCAACGAAAAAAAGACCACGTTGGCCATCAGCGGAATGCGCCGGCCGAACCGGTCGGCCAGCAATCCGAACACGAATGCGCCAACGGGCCGCAACGCCAGCGTGGCCGTGGTCGTGAAAATGATCGCTTGTTTGGAAACGCCAAACTGCTTCGCCAGCGTGTCGTACAGGAAGACGATTACAAAAAAGTCGAACGCGTCGAGCGTCCACCCCAGGAACCCCGCGAGGACGGCGTGATGCGAGCCAGCTCTGCGTTGCGTTGCAGCCATGGCGCTAGTATTGTGTCCCGAAAATGATGTGAAGATGTCCAGAAACTTCAGGGACTATCGGCGCCGGCATAAGTAATGTCCCAATCGCACAAGGGAAAAGCAGATTCCTCGCTCCGCTCGGAATGACAAGCTGGGGCATGACGTGTGGAGCCGCTAGACGCGCCATTCGGTTGGCTTCGGCATCAGCCGATACAATGCCACACCGCACGTCAACGATACCAGTCCCAGCACAAATCCAGAGCCAAGCCGGCCAAAGCAGAGTTGCCCGATGCTGAATAGCGCCGCATACACAAACACGCAGCCGATCACCCATCTCATCAAATTCTTACCCAGATCCTGCGTGATCTCTTCCACGCCGCTGATCTTTGCCACCGGCCCCCACCCGAGCGCATCCGGCTTCACCTTCCGGTAAAACTCGACCAGCGTTCTCGTGTCCTCCGGCGGAGTCAGCAGTGTGACCGCCACCCACACCAGCGTCGTCACTGCCGTAGTGCAGAGCGTGGCCTTCGCAAAGACCACCGCGTCCGAGCCCTGGAAAGGTTCCGGGCGTCCCGCCAGCGCCATCCACAGCGCGTGACTTCGCATTAACAGCGTCGTCACCAGCGCCGCGGCCATCGCGGAAATCTCGCTCCACGCGTTCACCCGCCACCAATACCACCGCAACAGGTACACTCCTCCCGTTCCCGCTCCCAACTCCAGGACGATTTTCCAGCCTTCGCTTACCGATTGCAGTTGCATGGAAACCCACGCCGCCGCCACCACCAAAAATAGCGTCGCCAGCCGCGAGGCGTTCACGTAATGCGCTTCACTGGCCTTCTTCTTCAAGAAGCGCCGGTAAAAATCCTCCACCAGGTACGAGCTTCCCCAATTCAATTGCGTCGCCACGGTGGACATGAACGCGGCCATGAATCCCGCCAGCAAAATCCCCAGCAACGCGTGCGGGGTATGCCGCGTCGCCACCATCATGTATCCGCGCTCGGGCTGCGCCAATCCCGGATACAACACCACCGCCACCAGCGCCGTCAGAATCCACGGCCACGGGCGCAGCGCATAATGCGCCAGGTTGAACCAAAGGACCGAGAGCATCCCGTGGCGTTCATCGCGCGCGCTGAAAATCCGCTGCGCGATATAACCTCCGCCTCCGGGCTCCGCCCCCGGATACCAAAAGGCCCACCACTGCACCGCCAGATGCACCACAAACGTAATCACCGGCAGCGTCCAGAGCGCTTCGCCCGTCAGCCCGCGTGAAAAATCCGGCAGCATCTTGGTGATGTCGCTCGCACCGGGCCCCGCCGCATTGCGCATTTCCGCCAGCCTCGCGAGTAATTGCGGCATCCCGCCCACGGCGCGCACGCCATACCACGCCACCGCGATCACGATGGCCATCTTCAGCACGAATTGAAACAGGTCGGTCCACAACACGCCCCACAGCCCGCCCAGCGACACGTAGATCCCCGTGAAGGGCATCAGAAAAAATACGCAAATCGCCAAGGCCTCGGCGTCGCTGATCCCCAGCGAGGTGCTGATGATATTCACCATCGCCTTCGTCACCCAGCCAAGGATCAGGCAATTCATCAGCAAGCCCAGATACACCGCGCGGAATCCCCGCAGAAAGGCCGCCGGCTTGCCGTGATAGCGGAACTCCGCGAACTGCACGTCCGTGATCAGCCCGGAGCGCCTCCACAATCGCGCGAACAGGAACACCGTCATCATTCCCGAAGGCAGGAAACTCCACCACAGCCAGTTCCCCGCCACTCCTTGCGTGTACACCAATCCGCATACCGCCAGCGGTGTATCCGCCGCAAACGTGGTGGCCACCATCGAGGTTCCCGCCAGCCACCAGCTCACTTGGCGACCGGAAACAAAATAATCCGCGGTGCTCTTTCCCGATTTCCCGCGGAAATACAGCCCCAGCACCAGCGTTATAAGGAGGTATCCCGCGATCGCGGCCCAGTCGAGTGATGTGAGATGCAAAGTCTCTCTCTCCCCGTCCCGGCATTTTGGAGACGTTTTAACTCTTGTCCGTGCTCATGTCGCTATGCTGCGAATCCGCCTGCTGCCAATTTGCAGCCGAGTGCTTGGAATCGCTGCTAAGTTTCCTCACCGCGGGGTTTGCTGTCAAAGGAATTCTAAATCGATTCAATAGCTATGAACCGCTCTCGCCGGAAAAAAGAAACCCCGGCTCGCTGGGGGCAACGAGCCGGGGCGGGGGGGCCTGCCGAGGGGGGCCGGAGGAAACGCAATCTCTCTTAGTGTGCTGCCGCTCCTTCACACGTCGCCAGCACGCAAATCTTCTGCAGCTCTTTGTAGGTAAAGAACCGCTCTTCTTCGTTCCCGGCGCGTTCGTAATGCCCGATTCCCTTCTCTTCCGAAATCCGCGAGATCTCCGCCGGAGGCAAGCCCAACAAATACGCCGCCCGCGCCTGCGTTACATACTTCGGGATCTGATTTTTCATGGTTCCTCCCCTCACGCTGGAAACATTGCCATCAGGTCTTCTTCCACATTCAGGATCATCGTCTTGTAAATATCGACGTCCCAGCCTTCCCCAATCCTCATCCGCACCGTTTCGCGATTCTCTTTCAGCAGCTTCCCTCGCAGGGGCACCTTGATATCCCCCAGTTCCACATGAAGAACCACCGCATGCCCCAGCCAATTCGTGTACCCGGTGTTCATGAATTTCCCCTCAGAGATCCGTTTGGACTCCCTGTCGCGCTAGCTAGATTCGCGCACACCGAAGTGCGCAGCAATGGTACAGCCAGGGTAGCGAGCTAGTATTTCCGTACTGCTTTCGTCGGCTTCCTTCTGCTCTAGCAACAATTCCCAATGGGTACTTTCGTACCGGATCTTCGGGACGCGCGTCCCATCGCCCCCTTCCAACCACATATGGGACTCTCTCTGTCGTGACGCGACGCTTTCATCCTGTCTCCTTGTTCACTCCCACGACGGCGTTGCGTCCTGGCATTGGGTTGGCGCTCGGCGGTGGGTTTGCGCGCGGCTATGCGCATCTTGGGGTTCTGCGCGTTTTGGAAGAGCACCACATTCCCATCTCCTGCATTTCCGGCAGCAGCGTCGGCAGCATCCTCGCCGCCGCCTATGCCAGTGGCACCCCCCTCCCCAGCATCATTGCCAAATGCCGCGAGATTCGCTTCCGTGATTTTGCGCGCTGGCGTGTCTCTCGCTTCGGCTTGGCCAGCAACAAACGCCTCGGCGCCCTCGTCCACCGCTTCTTCGATTCCAATCAGTTTGAGGATCTCGCTATCCCCACCGCCATCGTGGCCACCGACCTTGGCACCGGTGATCCCGTGGTCTTCAAGCAGGGCAGCCTGGCGGATGCCATCCGCGCCAGTTGCGCTTTCCCGGGGCTTTTCGAGCCGGTCATGATCGGTACGCGGTGCCTGGCCGACGGGAGTCTGGTGGCACCGGTGCCCACGCAAGCCGCGCGCGAACTCGGCGCCGAAACGGTCGTAGGCGTCTCCGTTGGATTGCACGACGGCCACCACGGCGCTCCCACCAACATCTTTCAAGTAGTCAGCCGCGCCGTCAGTGCCGCGCAGAAGCACCAGCTCGAAACCTGGGAGCGTCACGCCAACCTCGTCCTGCGTCCCGACGTGCAGTCCTTCGCTTGGGACGATTTCGACCGCATTGACGACGCCATCGAAGCGGGCGCCTCTGCCGCTCGCAGCGCCCTTCCCCAGCTCCACAGACTTCTTTTCCAACAGCAGGAAGGCCATTCCGAACTGGGTCGCCAGGGCGAATTCCTCCTCGCGGAGGCGCTGCAATGATTCGTCCCGCCTGGTGGCTCCTTCTGGTCTGCGCCGTCGTCGTGCTATGGCAGGAATGCGGAGAGAATCTGGCCATTTTCTGTTACCGTATAGGTTGGGAAGTGATTTTGAATCTGCGTGCCCGCGCGCTCTTTCTAATTCCCGTCTCTGTGAGGTCTGAGGCCGCTTGCTGGAATCCATCCTTCACTTCCTTCACTCACTCTACGACCCCGAAGGGCTCAAACAGCTAATCAGTTGGGGCGGCCCCGCTCTTGTGTGCACCATCATTTTTGTGGAGACGGGCCTCTTCGTTGGGTTCTTTCTGCCTGGCGATTCCCTGCTCGTCACTGCTGGTATCTTCGCCGGCCAACAGGTAATCCCTCTTCGCTGGCTGCTTCTCCCTGGTATCCTCTGCGCCATTGCTGGTGACCAACTGGGCTATTGGATTGGACGCTCAGCCGGTCCAGCATTGTATCGACGCGAAGACTCGCTATTCTTCCGCCGCAGCCATCTCCAGCGAGCTCACGAGTTCTACGAAAAATATGGCGGCCGGGCCGTAATTCTGGCGCGTTTCGTTCCGATCGTCCGTACCTTCTGCCCCCCGGTCGCCGGCGCTGCGGCAATGCGCTACTCCACATATCTCATGTACGACATTTTTGGTGGAACGCTTTGGGTCAGCACCATGCTCATTGGGGGGTATGTCGCTGGCTCCAGGATTCCCAACATTGGCAAATACCTTCACTACATAATTGCCGCGATCATCTTCCTTTCGATCTTGCCGCCAATCGTCGGCATTCTTCGCGCACGCCGCTCAGCTTCCTCATCTTCTTCCGATACCCCCACGGGAGGCCGCTAGGGTATGAGTTCTGCAAGCATCCGTGCGATCATCTTCGATATTGGCCGCGTTCTGGTCCGCATTGATCTCCGCCGCGCGCAAGCGGGACTCGCCCAGGGCCTCTCGCTGACTCCCGAAGAGCTTTGGTCCGCCATCGATAAAGATCCGCGCTGGCCCGATTGGCAGGAAGGCCGCATTCCCCCACACGATTGGCATCTCCATCTCTGTCAGCGCCTCGGCCTTTCTCTCAACTTTGAGCAATTCACCACGGCCTGGAATTTTGCTCTCGATCCCCAGCCCATCCACCCGTTACGCCTCTTCGAGGAGCTCTCCAAACGCTACCGCCTGATTCTTCTCTCTAACACCGATCCCATCCACGTCGCCCACCTCGAGTCGACTTATGAGTTCTACCAATATTTCCCCAAAGAGCAGCGCATCTATTCCTGCTCGGTGGGGGCCAGCAAACCCGATCCCCTCATCTACCGTGAGGCCGTGCGTGCCGCCAAAGTCCGCGCCGGCGAGGCTGTCTTCATCGATGACATCCCCGCAAACGTCGAAGCTGCCCGGCAACTTGGCCTCTCGGGGATCCATTACCAATCTCCGCAGCAGCTTCTCCAGGCTTTCGCCTCCCTGGGCATAAATGTGGAACATTTTTGCACTACGTAGGAATTCATCGCCCGCGTTCACGTGCGCGTAAAGATTCCCGGAACTAGTACCACCCCCACTTTCCCACAGCTTCATCCAACGCACTGTTTTTCAATCACATACAGACAATTCTCAATTCGGTCTTCGCGGTATCCGGCTTGCACTTCTTCCTGTCAGGTTTAACGCTCCGGCAGCAAATTTAGGCTGCCATTTCGCAAAATGTTGTACCCATTTAGGGGTAGAGGAGAAGGAATTCACATGTCAGAGCAAGATTTACAGAACACTTACGTGGAAACGAAATCCGGTTCGTCTTGGCAGTTGCCCGCGATCATCCTCCTGGCGCTTTTGGCCGTGGGCGGTCTCGGCTTAGCTTGGAGTAACTCTTCCAAGCTGGATGCTACCAAGCAAGCCGTCGCCGATCAGGTGAAGTCAGTTCAGACTTCCGTCCAGTCGGATATGAACGCTCTCAAGGACCGCATTGCCGTGGACGAAAAGGCCAATACGGACCTCAAGGGTGATCTGAAGGTCGTTACGGATAAGCTGAAGATCACGCAGGGCCAGTTGAAGAAGTCGCGCAGCGAAGCAGAGCAGCTCAATTCCGATACGACTTCGAAGATCACCGCTCTCGACACTTCCGTCCATCAAGAACTCGCCACCAAGGCGACCTCTGACGACGTCAAGACCGTCGATACCCGCGTTACTCAGGTCGATACCAACCTGAGCAAGACCATTAATGACCTCAACATGGCTCGCAGCGAACTCGGCACTCTCATCGCCCGCAACCATGACGAGATCGACGTTCTCCGCCGCCAAGGCGAGCGCGACTATATCGAATTCTCCATCGCCGGCAAGAATCAGCCCCAGAAGGTCGGCAACATCACCGTCGAGCTCAAGGGCACCAACGAGAAGAAGAACCGCGCCAGCATGGTCCTGACCGTCGAGGACAAGCGCACCGAGGACAAGAATCGCGCTGTCAATCAGCCTCTCTTCTTCTACCTGAGCGGCACTCATCAGCCCCAAGAACTCGTCATCAACAAGATTGGCAAGAACCAGATCAGCGGCTATCTGAGCATCCCCAAGGCAAGCGCTCACCCGGTGACTGCCGCTGCTTCCAGTTCCGGCAGGTAACCCAACTCGATGCGTTCAAAGGGGCGGCTTCTGTCGCCCCTTTTCCATTTCTATCGCTCTGACAGCTCTTAGCTGTTTTCGTTCCACGCTAGCCGGACTACCTAACGAGCTACCGTTTTGATGTCATTCAAAAGGCTCAGCACCCTGTCATCTTGAGGGGCGCGCCGTTTGCACCCCGAAAGATCTCAACGGACAATCGCAGTTTGCGTGAAGTCCGGTTTCGTTCTTATTCCGCTTCCTGATCTCCTCCGCGCAATTTCTCCTATCCGCTCACTTCCGTTACAATCTGCCTGGACCCGGAGCCACCCATTGCGCTCTTCCACCACCGTCGTTTTCTGTGCCATCGACAATCTAATCTCGCCCACCGGCAAACCTCTTTCCGGTTTCCCGCAATTCCTCGACTCCCTCGCGGAATCCTCCGTGCCTTGTGTCTGGGTTACCGCGCGCACACGCTCGCAACTTGATGCCACCCTCCGCAAACTCGGCCAATCCGAACCCTTCATCGCCGAGGGAGGCTCTGGCGTCTACCTCCCCGAAGACTATTTCCATCTGAGGCCCGCTACCACCACGCGCCTGGGCCGCTTCACCTGCATCCCCGTCGCTTCCCCTCAGCCTGCTGCCGCGGAAGCCCTCGATCTCCTCGCGGAGGAGACCGGCATCTCCGTCGTGCCCTTGCGCGCACTCTCTCCCCGTGAACTCTCCCAGAACACCGGGCTACCGGAGCGCGAAGCGGAGCTTCTCCGTCTCCGCGATTTCGACGAACTCTTCTTTTTCGCCGGAGCTTCCGACGCCGACATTGCAGAATTTCAAGCCGAGGCCACCCGGAAAAAGCTTACGCTGCGCCTGCGCGGCGTCTTCTGGGCGCTGGCCGTCGGCGCCAGTCTCTCCGCCTGCACCCGCGAACTTTCCAAACTTTATGATCGCGCCCTGCGCGCGCACGCCTTCAACGTCGCCATCGCTACTTCCGAGGAAGCTCCCGAACTCTTCCCCGCCTGCGAACACGCTATCCTCCTGTCGGACCAAGCCTCGGCCCCCGACTCTTCTTCCAGCCTGGCCCCGCGTCCAAGCACGCCCGCGTCTCGCCCCGCTCCCAAATCCTTCCCTCTCTCCTCGCCAAACACCTGGGAACTCGTGCTCGACACCATCCTCAACCGTCGCTTTTAGCCGCCCCACTGGGAAGCAGGTCCTGGTTCCCTCAGTACGTTCGTGGCTGCAAAGGTCTCTCTCCCCACTGGAACTACTGTGTCCTTTGTGTGTGAACCTTTGCATACGCCTTGTGCAGGCGTTTTCCCCTTTTTCAGAAAACGTCAAAAAAGGCCAACAAAAGGCCGCGTTCTAAGAGTACTGATTACCCTGCTGCAACCTGGCACTCCGATTGCTCCTTCACCCTTGCTCGTCGCTCGCAATCCCATTGTCTTCCGGCTCACCCCGCGCGTGATCCGAAGCCAAGGAGTTTCCACCCATGTCTTGGATGCGTCGCGTGTTTCATGTCCCCGCCTCGGAAACCCAGATGGGCCTGGTACTCGCGCTCTGCATTTTCACCATGAGCGTTATGTCCATCGCCCTCCTATGGCAGGCCCAGGTCATCGCCAAGCAGAACGCCGTCATTCGCATGCTCGAAACGCGTTTCGGCGGCTGATCGGTTCCCTGCGCACCGGGAAACATCTCTCTCCGTTTCCACTTTTTCCGCTCACTTTCCCATCTTTGTGCTTTAATCCTTCTTGCGGGGGAATTTATTTTCGGGAGATTGCACGTGAACCGCTTTGTCGTTGTATTCTTGCTTTCTTTATTTTTGGCGCTGGCATCGGCCGCGCAACACCCGGCTGCTTCAACAACCGGGACAAACAAAGCCACCCAGCACCATTTGCATCACCACAAACATCACGGCGGCAAAAATCATTCAGGCAAGCACCACGGACCTTCGCACCCCGCACACTGATCTTTTTTCCAAGCCATCCCTGAAACGCAAGAAGGGCCCCAACCGGAGTCGGAGCCCTTCTTGTAATTTTGCTGTGTCGTGTGGTGAGCAGTAGTTACTGCGTTCTGCCACCTGCCGACTCGCACCGCAGCAGCGGTGTGCTCAGCGTTGTTTCGCTTCTAAGCCCGGTGGAGTCATCCGTCCCCTCCGGAACTCTGGGAGCTCACATTTCCCTTCTACTCCCCGGCACTGCACGCCGCAAGGGGAATCTCCAAAAATCATCAAAACGCACCTATTCCCTTGCTTATCTATCATTTGTCGTGTGATTTTTGGGCCTTACTTGAGGAAGAGTGTCTCTCGCAACTGGTCGCGGCCAATAAAGGTCTTGATGGTGCGGCAGTTGCCGAACAATCCCTGGATCTCGCGGTTTTGATAAACCTTTTGCGCCGTGCAAATCGGCTTTGCCGAGAGCACTTGCAGCCTGCTTGTATCCGCCACGCGGTATCTCTGGAATCCTTCGGGCTTCTTGCTGTGGAACATCGCAAACACCACGCCACCCGGCCGTAGCATCTCCTCCAGGTGCGTCACTGTCTGCTTCGCCACTGCCGGCTCCAGGTAATCCAGCACATCCCACAGTAACAACGCATCGAATGACGCCACTGGATACTGAAGATTCTCTTCCAGAAATTTCTTTGTTCTTCCTTCCGGCGTGCGCTCCAGATAATCCTCTTCCTTCAGCGGTAACTTGCTACGCGACTCTTGTTCTTTCACGAACTCCGACCATCCCCGCAATATGTCATCCGATGTTACGCGAAATCCGCGCTCGATGAAAAAGCTAATCGTCGTCTGCCATGCCGGGCCCAAGTCCAACAAGGTGCCGCGCCCCAACCCTTCCAGGTTCCATAGGAATTCTTTCAATCCGTTCGAAATGCGCGTCGTTTCCTGCATCTCTGGCGCTCGATTTGCTCCGACCGCCCTCAGACCGCCATTCCCGTTGCCGTTGTGCGCATCTCTGCTGTACGGCAGCGGCCGTGTGCCCGCCAATCCCGTGCTCGATCCAATCGCGATTCCCAGCTTGTTCAGAAATCCCATGGCTCAGTCCGCCCCCGCAACCGCCGCACCCGAGGCCGGCTTGTCTTCCGCCTTGCTCGCGTCTTTCGGCTTATTTGCTTCCGTCTTCTTGGAACCCTCGTGGCTGGCCCTTTCCAATGCACTCATGGGCGGCTTCCCCGCTTCCAGCATGCCGTGCAATTCCGCACCTTCCTCGATGGAAATTCGATCCGCCTTCAAATCACCTTGCACTCGCGCCGAACGCCAGACTTGAATTCGTTCCGTGCCCGTCAACTTCCCTTCCACGCGTCCGCGCACGATCACTTCTCGCGCGGTCACATCCGCCTTCACGGTGGCATTCGGCCCCAGCGTCACGGTGGAATTGCCGCACGTGATTCTTCCTTCGATCTGTCCATCCACAAAGAGATCTTCGCTTCCGCTGATTTCACCCTTGATCTTGATTCCCTGGCTCACACAAGCCGCTGCTTTGGGCGACACACCCGCAGGCACTGGCAGATTTTTCCCGCTCGCCGTTCCCATTGTGGAATTCACAGCACCTGTGGAAATCTCGGAAGGCCCTTGCGGCCTCCCATCCTCTTTGCGCCACATGGAGACACCTCCACCGTTTCTCAGTGTTTCAAAGTCGCCTTCGAGGACTGGCTATGGGATGCGACTCAGAAAGATAAAGATATTACAGCACTTATTCGCTGTAAAGGGCAAGGTCAGTTTTTTCCACAACCCGCGTGACCCGAATGAATACACCCCGCCTGGCCCTAGTACTGCTAAACTCAATTCCGCCACTTGCCCTGCACTTCTGCTGCCATCCCCGCGTAATTCCCACAGGGCCAACAACATACCCATCATTTCCCGCGCAAAAAGTTTTATGGACTTCCGCTTCTCCCACCAGCGTTGCGGGTCAAAATCCCCGTCGCGCGCACTCCCCACGCTCACCACAATCCCGGCGGGAAACACCTTCTGGAAAATATATCGCGCTCGCCGCGAGTGATAGTTCGACGTCACCAGCACCACGCTTTTCCATTTGCGTTCTTCCGCAAAATGCGCCAGCGCCGCCGCCTCTTCGCTCGTGCTGTCCGCGTCATGAGCGAACCGCACGATCTTCTCTTTCGGCACGCCCCGCTCCACCAGGTCGTGCTCCATCAACTCGCTCATCCCCGCATTGGGCCGCAATCTTCTTCCGCTGGCCACCACGATTCCCGCAACACCCTGCCGGTACAATTCCGTCGCGTGCGTGGCACGATCCGCATAAAAGTTGTCGTCGCCCAGCACCACAATCGCATCGGCGTGCGGCGCGGGCTCATCCACCACCCACGATTCGGCCACGTACCGCATGATCGGATGCCGCGCAAAATAAACCAGCGCGCAAAGGGCCGCCACAAACAACAGCACCACAAGATTCACAAGGATTCCTCCTTGCTCACCGCGGCGCTGCATTCCTCTTCTCATGGGTTGGGATCGGTTGCGCGCAACTGTTCCGCGGCTTGTTCCGGCAGGAACGCGTTGAAGTATACTTCCTTGATGCTGTAGGACTTGCTGGGCTTTTCCACGATCGGCAAGATCTCGATGTGCCAGTGGTAATCCTCGGCCAGCGTCTTCCAGTACCCGGAAAGCTCGCCTTTTTTGTTGCGTGTGTTCGGTGAAGTGTGCACCACCAGGTGAAACGCCGGGGACACTTTCTCCAGTCGCCGCAGGACGCGCCCCAGCAGGGCCGCCAGGTGCTTGCGGTTCGCTCCCGGCCGCGCCTGCTCAAACAGATGATTGTGACGCCGGTGCATCACCCACACTTCAAACGGCACGCGCGAGGCGTACGGGCACAGCGCGTAGTAATCGCCCTGCACATCCACAATCCGCTTGCCCTGCTTTTCTTCTTGCCGCACGATATCGCAGAAAACGCAGCGTTCCCGGTCCTTGTACCACTCGTGCGCTGATGCCAGTTCGTACTTGATGCGCCGCGGCACGAAAATCGTCGCGGTCACTTCCGAATGCGCGTGACCCCACTCTTCTCCCGCCAGCGCCCCTTGGTTCTTGAACACGCTCACATACTTGAATCGCGCGTCCTTCTTCAAATCCGCGATCCGCAGGCCCCACACCCACAGCACCCGCTCAATTTCCTCATCGCTCAGTTGCGAGAATTTCTTGTCGTGCTCCCGCGTCTCGATCACCACTTCGTGCGCGCCGAGCGGCCCCATCTTGTCGTAGATCCCTTCGGCCACCCGCCCCGGATCGTTTTCCACGCGGTACAGCGCCTCCGGGTGCGGAATCACGCGCCCCTGCCACACGCCTTCGGCCGGCCACGTCAAAATCGCTTTCGTGTTTTCCACCACGCCCGGATCCAGGGGACACTGCTCTCCCGCCTCCCCCAATCGCTCGCGCTGCCCGCATACAACCCAGCTTTGTGTTATGGGATCTCGTCGAATTTCCATGGAGTTTTATCGCGTGTACCGCGTCGGCGTCGGCCCTTCTTCCAAAAGGTGCCGGTCCCAAATCGCGCCTTCCCGGCTGTAATACGCCATCTCGAAATCCTGGGTCAGTTCCAGCGCGTCGGTCGGGCACGCGTCCTCGCAAAGCCCGCAGAACATGCACCGCGAAGTGTCATAGGTAAAGCTCGTCAACACTTTCCGCCGCGTCGCGTCATCCCGCTCCCAGCCCACCACAATCAGATTTTCCGGGCATGCCAGCGCGCACAAGTTGCACGCGATGCACAGCGTCTCTCCCGTCTCCGGGTGCTTGTTCAGCCGCGGCGCTCCGCGATAGCGCTCCGCCACCATCGGACGTTCCAGCGGGTACTGTTCCGTGTAAATGTTGCTCGGGTATTGCGTGCGGAAAGTGACCTTCATTCCCTTCAGGAAGTCCGCCTGAAAAATCCGTGCCACCAGTTCTTTCATGCTTTCAGTCTCTTTCCCCTGCGGCCCACTTGTCAAGGATACACGCCATACGACCTAACTGAGAGTAACTGAAAGCCAGGCTCACCGGGGAGCTTTCAGTCTACGGATGCGCTCTTTCGGCTCGGCGGCCACCAAAGGCGTGAATGGTCCTGGTGCCAGCGACCACCTCACCGCCGTGCGAAAGTCCCTTGGGAATGAAATACTCCTCCCCGGCTTTGATGGGGATGCGTCTGCCACCAACGGTCAATGTATAGCAACCCTGCACCACCGTCATATATTCATCGTATTCATGCACATGCGGCGCGGAAATCGCAGTCTGGTGGCAAGTCCAGAATGCCATTTGACTGCCATCCACACCGTCAAAAACGTAACCCTCGACCCCAGGCGTCGACTGACTGCTCGTGGCAATCTTATTTGCAGAACACTTCATGAATTCCGGGAAATCGTCCATCGTTTCTCCCTCAACCTGAACAATCGAACCCCTCTTCCAGCACCGGCCGCATCGAGGTCCCGATCTCTCGCGTAATTCTCCCACCCAGCCTGAGCATGTCAAGGCTCGAACCCTGCTCTGTGGTAAGCTTTTTTCTTCATTCATGCCATGCCTGACGATCTCTACTATTTGCAGCTTGCTCTTGACGATGCCCGCGCCTCCGCCGCCGCCGGCGAAGTCCCCATTGGCGCCGTGCTCGTCCACAATGATGCCGTTCTCGTGCGTTCCGGTAATCGCACCATTCGCGATAATGACCCCACCGCCCACGCCGAAATCATCGTCATTCGGGAAGCCGCGCGCCTCCTCGGCAACTACCGCCTCGCTGGCACCGTCCTCTATGTCACCCTCGAGCCCTGCGCCATGTGTGCTGGTGCGATCGTCCAGGCGCGGGTTTCCCGACTCGTCTACGCCGCCGACGACCCCAAAGGCGGCGCCTTCCGTTCCTCCTTCGAGCTCCTTACCAGCCCCAACCTGAATCACCAGGTCGAAGTCACTTCCGGCATCCTCGCCGAAGACTCTGCCGCCCTCCTGCAATCCTTCTTTGCCTCCCGCCGCTAATTCCCTCCCGCGCCTTTGTGTCGCCCTCTTCTCTGTCCGCTCATTGATTTTGCGGCCAATCTCGTTCTTCTCTCCATAGCCAGCGTCAAGCGGCATCTGCTAAAATAGCCTCAACGACCACTGCGGAGAGGTGACTGAGTGGTTGAAAGTACTCGCCTCGAAAGCGAGCGTACGGGGAACCGTACCGTGGGTTCGAATCCCACCCTCTCCGCCACTTCCAAACGAAAAAGTATCTTCCCTGCTGAGTACGCCCCACACGCGCGGGCAATGGCCGTCCGTGTAGGGGTCGCGCATCGCTCGACCCCATCTCGGCAAAGCGTAAACGCTCTTGTCATTCCGAACGCAGGGCGAGTATGCCCGCTTCAACCTGCCCGCGGCTTTCTGGCGGGAGTCCCGCGGCTTTTCTCTGGACACTCAACGGCGAGATCCCCAAAGGACCTCTGAAGAAAATGCTCCCGGTGTTTGTCGGAATCCTGTTAGAGATACTTGATCAGCACAACCTCGTTGCGGGCCTCGTTGTACACCAACTCATCCACCATTTGTTTGGTGAGCAGCAAGCCCAGCCCTCCGGGGCGTAGACCCTTTTCTTCGCGTGCTTGCTCATGGGCGAGCGGATCATCTTCGGGGTTGTTGATCGCGGCGTGCTTGAGCTCTTCGAGCTTGAACCCGGGGCCGGGATCGTCAAGGCGATACATCAGCATTTTGTTCGTGCGAATGTAGGAGATGCGCACCTTGAGGTTCGGATCGAGATGGCCGCCCCACTCGATGGCGTTGTTCAGGAGTTCGCGGAAGGCATAGCCGACTTTTTCCATGACGCCCGGAGGAAGATCGGTCTCCAGGAGATTCAAAAAGCTCTGCACGCGGTTGACGACCGAGCGTTCGCACGGCACCAGGAGTTCGACCCAGTGAGGCTTGGCGGAAAGGACTTCGATGGGGGGCGTAGCCGGATGAGTGGAGAGCGCATTTTCGACGATCCCGTGGAGGGTTTCGGCGTCGAAAGGCTTGGTGAGGAACTGATAGACGCGGCCACGCAGGGCGTTGAGCAGGGTCTCCGGCGTTTTGTCCGAGGTCATGACGATGATCTTCGGCATATGCGCTTCGCCGGTAAGGCTGCCGAGGAGGCCGAGGCCGGTCATCTTGGGCATCCAGATGTCCAGGAGGACCAGATCGAATTTCTTCTTGCGAATGGCCTTCAGGGCCGCGACGCCGTCGGACGCGGTACTCACCGTGTAGCCATGTTTTTTCAGGATGCCGCGGACCATCTGGCGTGTCGTGGCGTCGTCATCCGTTACGAGAATGTGGAGCATGAAGAGACTCCGCATCGTGAAAATCGGCATTACGCCGGCAGGTACGATTCATTTTTTCTTGCGCTTCCCTGTCAGCCGCTGCGTTTGCTTGGAAACAGTGGATCGCGGCTGAGCCTGGGTTTGCTTTGCGTATCCTCTCAGGTTTTCTTCCAGCTTCGCAATCTCTTCCTTTAGCGCGGCATAGACGGCCGTTGCGCCGCTCAGTTCGGACTTACGGCCAAGATCTTCGAGCTCCTGAGCGCGATCGCGGGCGTGTTGCGCAAGAAAAATGCTGACGGAACCCTTCAGGGCATGGGCCAGTGAAGCGATTTCGTCCGCGTCCTTGCGGTGCAGCGCTTTTTGCAAGGCAGCGATGCGTATGGGAGTGTCGCGAAGAAATGTCCGAATCATTTTGTTCAGGAGCTTTTTGTCGCCGCCAATGCGCCCCAGCAGGTCGTCAATTCCAGCGGAAATCGCCGCGGCGGGCTTTTTCGGCACGGACGTGAGCGCGAGAGTGCTGCCGGCGGCCTCAAGAATTTCAACAAGCCCTTCCAGACGGAACGGCTTGCCAAGCACGGCGTCAAACCCCTCGCGGCGAAGACGTGCCCGATCGTCTTCGGTGTTATTGCCGGTGAGGGCGATGAGAAACGCGTGGCTGCCGGCGCGGGCTTCGTTTTCGCGGATGGTGTGGGCCGCTTGAACCCCGCCCATCGCGGGCATCTCTTCATCCAGCAGGATGACGTCAAAATGCTCTTGGAGAAGCGCACTGAGAGCTTCACTCCCGTTGCAGACAGCGTGAACGTGGTGGCCGCTGCGCTCCAGTTGATGGGTGGTCAGCGTGCGAATGTCTTCCTGATCGTCGGCAAACAAAATGCGCATGGCGCGCCTCCCCTTTACGGCAGGCCTGGGACCGGCCACGGCGGAAAGAAGTTCGTCAGGTGGCGCTTCCCCTTCCGCGTGGACTGCGGCCTTGGGCAAACGAAAATAAAAACGCGAGCCCATCTCCGGCAACGACGCACAACTGATCGAGCCGCCCCAACGCTCGACGGTTGTCCTGCAGAAGTATAAACCGAACCCTGCTTTCCCGCCGCCCTCCTTCCCCTTCGAGAAAAGCGCGCACATCTGCGCGGGACGCAAATCCGGCGGCAGGCCGGGGCCTTCGTCATCGACGAAAGCTTTGCGGAATTCGCCGTCGCATTGCAGGCCAACGGTAACGTTGCCGCCCTCGGATGAATAGCGCAGCGCGTTCTCCAGCAAATTCGTAAAGACGCGGCGCAACCCGGCGGTTTTACTGGCCAGCGGCCAGGATGGCGACGCCGTAGGTCGGCAAGTCAACGGATTGCTTGCTCCCGCCCTGCAGCACGTCATTCATGGGCGCAGGCAGATTGACGGTCTGCGCTTGCTTCGCAAAATTAATCAGGATGTACACAACGCCATGCGCACCGTAGCGCGGATTGACTTCGACGCCCGCGGGCACACCGGGCAGCGGAGTCTGGATCCCGCTATCTTCCGCCATCCACTTGGCGGCTTGCGCCATCGTTTGCGGGTCCAGCCACGCACCAATATAAGTGATGCGGCCTTTGCCGACCTTGCGGGTGATAGCGGCGGGCTGGCCGTCGAGCCAGCCGTTGCTCTTGCCATACCTCATGAGCACGGACGTCTCCGGGTCCTTGGTGCTGAGGAGTTCCGCCCAAAGGCGTGACTCTCCGCTGCCCCACTGGCCCTCGAAGGGCACCGGCTCGGTGAGCGCGTAATACTGCTCCACGCGGCCACCCAGCAGAGCGGCAAGCGGGCCGGGTTGGCGTTCCGGCTGTAACGAGTTGTCGTCATCTTTCATGCCGGAGCGCTGGCCGAGCACCAGGTGCCCGCCGTTCTGCACGTAAGCGATCAGGTTCTTGGCGACGCCATCCGAAATAACATTCAGGCCGGGCGCGACAACCAGTTTGTACTGACTCAGCGGCGCGGCGGGCGAGATGATATCAATCGATTGCGCGATCGAGCGCAGCGGCCCGTAATAGCTCATCATTTCTTCGATGGGATTATATTGACGGTTGTGCTTCTGCCACTGGATGGCCCAGCGGCTGTCGTAGGAATGCAGAATGGCGATTTGCGATTTCGGCGATGTGCCGGCCAGCACGGGACCCGCTTTGGCGAATTCCTGGCCGACTTGTGAGACTTCGCTATACAGCGGCACGGGCGTTCCATCGGGGCCAACGATGTTGCCGTGATACTGCTCCTGTCCGTTCAGGGCGCTGCGCCACTGCCAGTAGCTGACGGCGTCGGCCCCGTGGCCAACATCGTGCCAGGCCATGGCGCGTACTTCGCCCTTGTCGAGTGAGTTGTTCGCCTCCGCCCAATTCACGAAGCCGGGCTGCGTTTCCATCACCCAGAAATTCTTCTGTTTGAAGCCGCGGGTCAGGTCATGCCCCGCGCCATTCAGAACGGGATTCAGGTGGCCCTCTCCCACATAGTCATCCCAGGCGGCAAAGTCCAGGTCCTGAGTCACGGTGTAGTGATCGAAGCCATCGTACGGGCCCATGGTGTTGGTGGTGATGAATTGCCGCGCATCGCAATTGGCGCGAATCACTTCCGTCTGATTCTTCTGGTAGCTGCGCCAGGTGTCGCTCACAAAACGCATCCAGCTCAGCAGCAGCCCGGGATTGCCGTAGCCGGTCTGGATGGGAATCTGGTCCCACGCGGTGTAGCTTTCGCTCCAGTACGACGTGGTCCAGCGGGCATTCAGGTTGTCCAGCGTGCCGTACCGCGCCTTCACCCATTGCTGAAACTGCGCGCGCGTCTCGGGATCGTAGGAGACTTCGGAGTACTCGTTGTCAATCTGCCAGCCCATAACATTGGGATTGTGGCCAAAGCGCTTGGCCATTTGCTCCACGATCTTGCGCGCCAGTTCGCGGTATTTCGGATTGGCCCAGTTGCCTTGCGCGCGATTGCCATGCTCGTCGCGCCGGCCGTCTTCGCGCATGCGCAGCGTTTCCGGATACTTTTGCGTAAGCCACGCGGGCGGCGCGGCGGTGGGAGTGCCGAGGACGGTGTAAATGTCATGCTTGGCCGCGGCAGTAACCGCGCGGTCCAGCCAGTCCAGATCGTAGTGCCCTTCCTCGGGCTCCATGCGGCTCCAGGCAAATTCCCCGACGCGCACAAAGTGCACGCCGGCCTTTTGCATCAGCGTAAGGTCAGCCTCCCAGCGCGACTCCGGCCACTGTTCCGGGTACCACGCGGTGCCCAGCAGAAGAGCGGGCGGAGTTTTGGAGGAAGAAGTTTGCGCCAAACCAACTTGCGTGAGGCAAAGTGCGGCCAGACCGAGACAAACGATAAGACAGAGAATCACGGTGTTCCGTAAGCGTTTATTCACGATTTTATCTCCTGGGGAAAACGGCGAACCGACCGACGCGCAGGTCGCATTCGTCATTATCAAAGTGTGGAGCGACTCCGGCGTTCGCTCGCGCCGGCAGCCTGAGTGTACCTCAATTAAGGGTAGTCGATGCACCAGTCATCCTATCCACAGCCCCCGACCAGCCACCTGATTCTTCGCTTGAGGGCGCCCTTTTCCTCCGAAGCGCCGGAGGCGCGCCACACGTTAGCCCAGCCCGTAAGGGCTGGGTACATGGTGTATAACAATTCCTAGCGCCGGAGGCGCGAAACAGGTTAGCCCAGGGCGTAAGCCCTGGGTACGTGCCCCACACAAAAATTCCCAGCGCCGGAGGCGCGCCACAGGTTAGCCCAGCCCGTAAGGGCTGGGTACATGGTGTATAACGATTCCTAGCGCCGGAGGCGCGGCACTTGTCCCACACATACGCGCAAAACCTGCTCCATATTGTCTTCAGCACCAAAGATCGCCGCAAGGCGATCTCCCCAGAATTTCAGCCGCGCCTCTGGTCCTACGCCTCTGGCATCTGCCACAACCTCGAAATTCTTGTCCACGCCATTGGCGGCATGGAGGACCACATCCACCTCCTAATCCAGATACCGCCGAGCTTGCCCGTGGCCAAGGCGGTCCTCGCCATCAAATCCAATTCTTCCCGATGGGCCAATGAGGAGGGTCACAATTTCGCCTGGCAACAGGGCTATGGAGCCTTCAGCGTGAGCAGTTCCAACGCTCCCGCCGTAATTCAATACATCCGAACGCAACAAGCGCATCACAAGAAAATGCGTTTCGAGCCGGAGTTTCTTGCCCTATTGAAGAAGCACGGTGTGGAATTTGATCCGAAATTTGTCTTCGGCTAGCCTGACTTCCGCGGTCGAAAGTCAATTTTTCACTTTTTGGGCGGACAAGTCCTATCGTTTCAACAAAAGTTTGCTTAAAGCCGTAAATAGTGACGAATATATGTAGTATTTATGTTGACA
>Ga0182011_10000125_pt1 | contig 59654 bp, 58 predicted proteins | sample 711E1DmetaG_FD_120481 | JGI IMG/M metagenome (GOLD analysis project Ga0182011, IMG submission 120481) | Permafrost microbial communities from Stordalen Mire, Sweden - 711E1D metaG | ecosystem: Environmental > Terrestrial > Soil > Wetlands > Permafrost | place: Sweden: Stordalen | collected...
GACGAGGACAATTGATTCAAACTCCCCCTTCTACGGCCCCTGCCGTACCTCTACTTTAGCAATCCCTGCGCACCAGTCGAGCGCTCCTGTCTACATGGAAAGATGGGTTCACCGGACGAATACAGAAAAAGACGAAGTGTAAAATTGAGAATCTGGGTACAGTTCAATCTAGAACAGAGAGGGTACGAAACTGCACTTCTGCCAAAATACCGGGCGGTTTATGGACAAGCTATCAGCGTGCTTACTGCGCAGCACTCTCGGTCAAAGCCGGGCGCGCCCGAGCTGCACCGTTCCGAGCCGTCGTTCCCAGGAGCTTATGTGTGCGCAAGCGGTGAAGGTGCCTGGCTGTTCTTTTTTGAACAGTTTTATCTCGGATACTCTTGGTACGATGAGGGTGACTCCGATAGTACACATGGAGAACCGGAAGATCAGTCCGAAAATAACATCAATTCCAACACTCTATCCTGGAGGAAAGCGCCTTGAAAGATGAAACGGCTTCTGTAGGTGTTAAGAAAGTGTCTCGTTCCGAACTTATCGAGTTGTTGAATCAAGACCTGGCGCGCGAATATCAAGCGATCATCGCTTACGTCGTCTATTCACAGGTCTTGAAGGGTGCTGAGTTCATGAACATCGCAGGCGAACTTGTGAAGCACGCTGCACAAGAACTGAGCCACGCACTTATCATTGCTAAGCAGATTGACTATCTTGGCGGTATGCCGACTGTTGAACCCAAGACCGTCCGGACGTCGGAAAAGGCCGAACAGATGTTGCAGTTTGATCTCGAAAACGAAACTGAAACTATTCGAAATTATCGCGAGCGAGTCCTCCAATGCGAGCAGTTGGCGGAATATGCTATGGGCGAACAAATTCGCGAGATCTTGATCGAAGAACAAGACCACCAAATCGCTCTGGCGACTGCTCTGGGCAAGAGCGTGACAGCTCCGCGCAGCGCCAAATAGGAACGATCTTAAATTTATGTCTAGGCATACGGCCTAAAGGGATAAGGATAACTGTCTGGCTCCCGATGATGGCGCGGCATTTCAATGAAACTTGGCGGCAAGGGCAGCTTCCAGACGGTCAAACTGCAAAGGCCCGCCCGGTCTACCGTGTGCAGTCACTCCACAAGGGACATGGCCGCCATACGATCCATCGAATCAATGCATGATCGTAACGATACTCAGGACGAGTGTCTGTCCAGTTGTGAACAGTGATAAAGTGGTGCGAAAACAAAGGTAGTGTCCAGAGTTTTTCGCACATTTGTTGAGGTGTGGTTCGCCAAAACTCCAGCCCACCGTGAAATCAATAACATAGCTGCTACCATCTCACCACCGTTCTGTTATAAATCCTGACCATGTTTCGCTTCGTCGGGCTCTGCTTCGGAATGCTGGGCCGCTTCTTTCGCGGGCGGCGAAGTCTCCTTCTCGAGAATCTCGCTTTGCGTCAACAACTCGTCGCGCTGAAGCGTCGACATCCTCGCCCGAGTCTCGGGCTTTTCGATAAGCTCTTCTGGGTGGTTGCTCGGCGGGTCTGGTCGGTTTGGAAGCAGTCCCTCATCATCGTCACGCCGGAAACCGTAGTCCGCTGGCACCGGAGTGGTTTTCGTATGTACTGGCGGCTAATTTCCAGAGTCCGGAGGCAGGTCGGAAGGAGACGAACGCCGAAGGAGGTTCGGGAATTGATCTTCCGTATGGTCGTTGAGAACCCAACCTGGGGAGCGCCGCGGATACATGGGGAACTCCGCATGCTCGGTTTTGAACTTTCCGAGAGAACCATCTCCCATTGGATGAAACGAGCGCCGAGAGAGCCTGACCGGGCCAAGCGCTGGCTGGCCTTCCTTCGAAACCATCGGGAAGCGATTGCGGCCATGGATTTCTTTACTGTGCCAACGATCACGTTCGGCGTGTTCTACTGCTTCTTCGTCATCAGTCATGATCGGGGGCGCATCCTGCACGTTAACGTCACGAAGCATCCGACGAGCGGTTGGATCATCCAGCAGTTGCGGGAGGCGTTTCCATTTGAAGCCTCTCACAAATACCTGATCTTTGATCGCGATCAGAAGTTCGGGATCGAGGTGATCGCAGCGGTGAAAGCGACAAGGATCATTCCCAAGCGAACTTCATTCCGGAGTCCATGGCAGAATGGCATTGCGGAGCGGTGGGTGGGAAGCTGTCGGCGTGATTTGCTCGACCATGTGATCGTGCTCAACGAGCGGCACCTAAACAAATTGTTGTCCGAATACGTCCGCTATTTCCACGAAGACCGAACTCACCTGGGGTTGCACAAAGAAACTCCGCTCGGTCGAGCCGTCACAATGGGTAATGCTCAACCCAGAATTGTTTCTCGACCCCGGCTGGGCGGCTTGCATCATCGCTACGATCTCGCTGCGTAAGACAACTCGGAGCTTTTCGATTAGCGAGTACCCACGACGGAGATTCTTGTCCTATGGCACGCGTTGTGATCGCGATCTAGCTACTCCGGAGAACCACGCCTCAGAATCTGATTCGCGCTGAACAAAACAACACTCTCCAGAAACTCTTTTGCTCCAAATCGTGTGTTGCCTTCGCTCGTTTCAAGTTTTGGCGAGGCACAACATCGGCAGCAGAGGGGCTAGCAAACGTCTACTTGCCACGCTCCGAACAAACGGGCGCAAAAACGGTGGAGCGCTATGGCACGGACCTAGCCTGACGATTTGCAGCAAATATATTCAAGAACTATTGGCCGACACTTTTTCACAATATGGGGCTGAATCGGCTGAGAGTTGTACCTGACCCCGGGTCGCCGGACAACCCTACGCGAGTGCCTTTTTCAGGAACGCGAGCGTCCTCTCCCACGCTGTCTTTGCGCATACCGCGTCATAGACCTGGGGACGGGCTTCGTTCATGAAGGCATGCTGCGCGTCGTAGCGGTAGAGCTCGAACTGTGATTTCGACTGCTTGAGCGCGGCCTCCAGTTCGTTCACCTTGGCCGGCGTACACCAGTCATCTTTTTTCGCGAAGTGGCAAATCAGGGGAATTTTAATTTTCTTCAATTCGGTGGCATCGAGGGGCGGAATGCCATAGAAGCAAGCGCCAGCGTCTATCTCCGGCACGCGGACAGCAGCCAGGAGAGTCAGTGCACCACCCATGCAGAAGCCGCCCACGGCCACCTTCTTCGAGGATTGTTTTAGGTACTGCACGGCGCCGCGGATGTCTTGATCGGCGGCATCGGGGAAGTTGAGGTTCGTCATGAGGTGGTTTGCTTCGTCACTGGCTGTGGCGACCTTACCTCGATAGAAGTCCGGCACAAGTGCTCGGTAACCTGCCTCGGCGAGCCGATCCGCAGTCTTTTTGATTTGATCGTTTAGTCCCCACCACTCCTGGATGACCACAAAGCCGGGCGCGCCCGATCCTGTCTTGGGCGTCGCCAGATAGCCAGGGCAGGTCTTTCCATCCGGTCGCTTGAACTGAATTATTTCACCCATGGGATCCCTCCACTCGATGCTTGACCGCGAGCTTCATATTATGCAGAAACAACACTCGTAAGCGGGAAGTTCAATTTTGCCGGACATTAGGGTCGTGAAGCCGCTCGTCCCTGGTTTCATTCCCTCCGAAAACTCCTAAGAAGGAAGTCCTAACCGCGGAAATCCACCGGCTTTGCCGGTGTGCGTTGTGTCTTTACGACCTCACTTAGAAGAAACAGGTCCGTGAGCAACGCGCGGAGATGGATTGAGGCGTTGAGATTATCGATCAGCTGGGAGCTGATGGTGGGTTGGGCGAGGACCAGTTCAATGGCGGCGAGCGAATCGCGCGCGTCGCGGTCGAGCACCGCGAAGAATGCCTGGTAGCGTTCGGCCGGCTCGAGGCGTTCCTGTTTCACTGCCGTTGCACAGCTCTCTGCAAGACCAGACATCGCCTTCACGGCGCGATGCAGGTATTCGCGAATTTGTCCGCCGGACTGGCTGCCTTCGTCACTGGGAAGCCCTTGCGCCGCGTAGGCCAGCATGAACTCGTAGCATTCTTCGATGGTGTTGCAGCGTTCCCAGATATCAGCCAGCATCTCTTACTCCCTCTGGCTCTGCGTCCCCGGACGCCGGTGAGGACGCGGGAATCTCGACGGGCCATCGCCGCGGATCGTGCTCTTCTAGATAAAAGTCGCGGCTCATCCAACCGAAGATCATCGACTTGGTAATGGCACGCTTTTCTGGCCGAAGACCAAAGTAGACATGCACCATGATCAACGCGATCAGTCCGACGCCCGCCAGCCCGTGCAGCACATACATCAGGCCCCAAGTCATATCACTTAACAGATACGGATTGCGGGGAAAAAAGATCGTGCGCACACGAAACATCATGAACACACCGGTCACGATTGCAGAAAGACCTGCGGCGATGATGGCGCCGTGGTAGAGCTTGTTCTCGAGCGGATACTTGGCGAATTTGTCCGGTGGTGGCGCAGCAGGCTTTCCAAAAAACCGCAGAATTCTTCTCCAGGCGTCCCGCACGTCAATCCTGTCCGGCCAGATCGACCAGAAGTCCATGAAGAAGGAGGCGTGGACGATGTGAAAGAGGATGGAGACGGTCAGAACGGACCCCGCGATCCAGTGATAGGTGACCCAGTCGAACTGAATGCCTACCCTCGGGAGGAAGGCGGTAAATAGCAACGTGAACATGGAGACTGCCATGATCCAGTGAAACAGCCGCGCGGTCAGCGAGTGTCTGGGTACGTGCTCAGGTATGCGCGCTGCGATCAGCGGCGAGCCGCTGATCGCAAACTCTTTGGGTTTGGCGAAATAGCGCAAGTATGTGGCGTGAACGATAAAGAAAAGCAGTCCGGCAATCACCGCAACCCATATCAGGAACCAAGCGATATGGATGGGGACATTCTGCCCCCAGGGACTTCTGGCCCACTCTAGGAAGTCCATGTTGCCTCCTGCACTCCTCCGATGGCGCGCTTCACCAGGTTCCTCATCAGCGGGATCTTGTAAGCGTTGAATTGCAAAGGGACAGCTCCCTGCACGGCCAGTTTCCCCGCCATTTCTCCGGTTGCTGCATTCGGTGGTTTGCCGCGGACCGCGTCTTCGACAACCTTTAAGCGCAGAGGACGAGCAGCCGCGCCGTTCACTGCTATACGGATTCGCTCGATTCTGCCACTCGATACCATCATTACTGAGGCCACGTTCAACAGTGGGAAGTCCCACACATTCCGGTCTCGCACTTTCTCAAAATGGAATTGCGCACCTGCCCATGTGGATGGGATACGAATCGCCGTCAGCAGGTCCCCGGGCTTCAAGATGTGCAGCCGGGTAATGTCGATGTCAGGACCGATGAAGTAGTCTTCGGCGTCCACCACGCGTTCGCCCTTGGAGGTGCGGATCACGAATTTGGCATCGAGCGCGATCAGGGCTGGAGCAGTGTCGGAGGGATTCACGGCCACGCAGCGGTCCGCATACAGAATCGCGTGCTCGCGGTTGCGGCCTTCCGGCGTATCGGCATAACAGATATTTCCGCCGGCACGATAGCAAGGCCACCCGGCACGGTAGTACCAACAGCGAGCGTCCTGTGACACGTTTCCGCCGATCGTGCCTTGGTTGCGGATCTGCGGCGAGGCCACCAATTCCGCGCTCTCCGCCAACAGTTTGTACTTCTCTCTGATTATCGGATGCTGAATTATTTCCGTGAGCGTGGTCATCGCCCCCATCTCAATGCCGTCAGCCGCGGTGCGAACTCCCTTGAGTTCCGTGATCCCGCTCAAATCGACTACCACTTTTGGCTTTTTGATGCGGTCCTTGAGCCAGTCGAAGCTATCCATGCCTCCGGCGAGCACCCAAGCATCGTGTCCCTGCTGCTGGAGCAACTTTTGCGCATCAGCAATCGAGGTCGGCTGAAACAGCTCAAATGCCGGCATGACGTCTCGGATTACAGCCATGGGCTCTCCTTTCGCATCTCCACTAAATGTGCGCCTTTAAGGGATGTTGCATGGGTCGTCCTGCTTCCACGGAGGTCAGAATGGTGTCCGCGTTGACGGGCGCGCGCCGAAAAATATCGTCACCCAGAGCATCGGAGAGCGCGTTCAATATGGAGGCGCAACCCCCTCCAACGGGCGGCTCGCCAACGCCGCGAGCGCCCACCGGCGTTTCCGGATCCGGAATATCAAGCGCCGCCCACTGCATGTTGACGGGCACGTCCAGAATCGTTGGCGGCTTGCTCTGACTGAACCGCGTCGAGAGCATGGCACCGTAGTGCGGATCGAAAACCCACTTCTGGCCAATCGCATGTCCAATGCCCAGAATCGACCGGCCGAGGATTTGGCCGCCCAGCGCACGGGGATGAACTACCGAGCCCACGTCGGCATAGGCAAGGAAATCCACGATGTAATACTTCCCAGTTTCGACGTCGACTTCGACCTCGGCAAAGCTGGCAACGTAGGAGAATGTCGCGCCATCCCGAGGGTAATTGTCCTTGGCGGCCGCCACCAAACCTTGGCCCGCCAGTGCCGCCACGGATGCCTTGGTCACTTTGTTGAGGTCGGGCGACACTTCGTGGCCATCGTAGATGCCGCCCAGTTGAATGGCGTAGTTCGCAGCCTGCGCCAGAGTCATCCCGGCGCCACCGCCCTTGCGAAATACGCGCTCGTTGCCAACATCATAATTCTCTGGCTTGCCGCCGAGTTTCTTGGCTGCAATCTCCTGGAGTTTTTTCCGCGCATCCATCGCGGTCGCGTGCGCCGCGCGTGTCATTGCGTGGGTCGTCTGACTTCCGCCGGAAACGCAGGTAAAGGGAAGGTTCTTCGACGAGTCGCCCCATGTGATTTCGCACTTCTCCCACGGCACTCCCAGAACCTCGGCAGCCACGCGGTGAACATCGATCACCGACTCCGTTCCCAAGTTGCCGATTCCGGACCGGATGGACACCCGGCCATCGGGCTTGATGACCAGGATCCCGTCGAAGCCCACCGTGCCACCGACAAAACAACTGAGCGACACGCCTACACCACGCACCTTTGTACCGATCCGCTTCGGGGTGCGCGAGACCCTTTCGCTCCATTTGAACTGTTCCGCCCCCCGGTCGAGCGCTTCCTTCAGGAACGCACTTGTCGCATATGGCCTCTTGCCCTGCACCGCCGCTCCGAATGGCGCCTTGCCCTCCGGACAGTTGATTCGGCGGATGGCCACCTGGTCGAGCCCGAGTTTGCGAGCTGCTTTGGCTATTACCGGCTCCATAATCACAATTCCCTGCATGCCGCCGGGCGAACTTTGCGCGCTTCTAGGCGGCGTGTTCGTCAGCACGGTGGCGCCACGCCAGCGCATGGCTTGTGGTTGGTACAACAAAGACACGATGCGGCCCGATGTGGGGACATCGCCCTGTGCGTCATAGGGACCGTTGTTGGAGATAACGAACATGTCCAGCGCGACGATCCGGCCGTCCTTGGAAAACCCGGCTTTCATCCGTCCCAACAGACTGGGCCGCGCACGGCCAATGAAGGTCTCCTCCTCGCGGCTGATCCGCATCATCACCGGTGCGTTGGCCTTCTTCGACAAGAGCGCCGGAATAACCAGCGACACGGCAGCCGTGCCCTTGCTGCCGAAGCCGCCCCCTGTGTATTCGCTGATGAGGACGACTTTGGCCACGTCAATGTTCAACCATCTCGCGATGGCAGGCACGGTTTGAGCGGTGCTCTGCGTGCCGGTGTGAACATAGACCTTTCCGTTCTGCCAATAGGCCATTGCACTGCGGGTCTCAAGCGTCTGGTGGCTGGTGTCTGGTGTAACGAACGTCTCATCGAGGACCAGCGCCGCATTTCGGAAGCCCGCTTCCAGGTCACCGTACGACCATTCGTCGGGCGTCTTTCCTATGGGCAGACGCACCCCCTTTGCCTCGGCGAAGTCCGCCTCGGTCCACTTGAGCTCTCCGATCGTTGGAGGTGGCGGAGCCGGCGGGGGAGATCCCGCCACGGCCGCCGGTGCCGGAGGCCGCACCCAGATGTTTCCGTCCTTTCTCGGGTTTAGCCCGCCTGGGCGCAAGGTCTCTAGTGGATCGATGACGAAGGGAAGCGGCTCAAACTCGATTCGAATCTTTTCAATCGCCTCTGCGGCAGTGAGTTCGTCGACCGCAGCCACGGCGAGAATCGGTTCACCTCGGTAGAGCGGCTCCATGGTGAGCCCGCGCTCGCTGTTTGGGTTGGCCTGAATAACCGTGCCATTGTCGGTGAGGGTATCGGCCGGAGGCGGAAGCTCGTCAGCCGTGAGAATCGCTCTCACACCGGGCATGGCGAGCGCCGCGCGTACTTCGAGGTGCTTCACGCGCGCGTGCGGCAAGGGGCTGAGGAGCAGCTTGCAGAAAAGCATGCCATCGGCGTGATAGTCCTCGGCGTATTTTGCCTGGCCCGTGACCTTCGCATAGAGGTCGGCGGTCGCGTAGTCCTTGCCGATTAATTTGTGTCCGGGTCCATACACGCGCGGGGTTGCTGCGACAGTCGCTGCGACAGATTCGGTATCGCTCTTATGCACGGCTGGCCCTCCTCATGTTTTCCGCGCCGCGCATCATCGCGGTGAGGATCTTGTCGTAGTCCTGGCACCGGCACAGGTTTCCGGAGAGGCCGTGGGCCAGTTCGGTGCGTGTGGGATTAGGATTCGTCTTCAGGAATGCCACCGAAGCCATGATGAACCCCGGCATGCAGAACGCGCACTGGAAGCCTTGTTCGTCGATCACGCCTTGCTGGACCGGGTGCAGCGTTCCATCGGGGCTCGCCAGCCCCTCGATCGTCAGGACTTTCCTGTCGCGCACGGTGTGCGTCAGCACCGAACACGCATAGTGCGGTACGTCGTCGATCAGGACGGTGCAAGAACCGCATTCGGCTCGGTCGCACCCCAGCTTCGTGCCAGTAAGCCCCAGTTTATGGCGAAGTGTCCACGCCAACGTCTCTTGTTTCATGACGTCAACTCGCCGCAACTGGCCGTTCACGTTGATGGTGAGGAGCCTCTCGCCCGTGCCACGCGCCGACTGGCCCACCAGAGTGGAGGCGCGGAAAAGATAGCTTGCGGAGGAGACTGCCACGCCGCCTACAATCACCCCCTTTATTAAGTCGCGTCTTGAGAGTGTGCTTGGCGGGGGCTCTATCTTCTCTTTACCGTCGATGTCACTCATCTCCTGGTTCCTCCTCTAGCGTCCAACCCAGGTTTCGCGGGGCGCGGGTCACAAAGGGCTCATAATCGAAAATACTTGCCTCGTCGCTCGAAGATTCGTCTTGAACAAATGTCCAGTCCACGGGCGCTATTCTCTTTGATGGCGCGCCGGGTCAAAATGGGTACCATTGGTTCTTACGGTGCTCGGAGAACCAGTGTTCCGTCCCGATCCCTGCAAAAAGGTTTGAAAGCCTATTCTCCTGAGAAGTCAAAAAATCAAAACCGTGCTCACCGAAATAGCAAAATACCGCTAGCGAAATATCGTCCTAAGTGAAAGATCACTGAACTTTACATTCCTGTAAACCAATCGCGCAACTTGTTTTACTTCGAAAGGCTCTTAGGCGTTCTAAGCAGAGAAAATCCCATCTCTGTTCCAAAGCCCAGGACGCGGCCCAAGTGAATGTTGAGCAAAGACAAAGGTTCGAGATACCGTGAGTTTGCCAGCGGGCCTGCATCCACGGCGTCAAATCCCAACTTCGTGATCATCTCCCGGACAGTGGCTTTCGCATGTGAATTGTCACCCGCAAAGAAAATGGTGATCGCGCGTCCATCAATTTGCGCCTTCTGGCCTGCGTAGACTTCCGCAAAGACGGCGTTGAATGCCTTGACGACCTTTGCGGTGGGAAATTTGCTGGCGATCTCTTCCGCCCCTGAATGCATATGCCCGATAACGAGAGCCCGGTGATCGGGAGAGATTGGATTGGTGGCGTCAACGAGCGTTTTCCCGGCGAGGTGTTCGCGAGCCGGTTCAAGCGCGTTGCCGATTTCGTCAAAAGGAAGCGCCAACAAGATAACCTCGCACTCCTTGACAAGTGTGGTGGTCGTCGCGATTTTTGCGCCGTATCCGGCCATCTGCGCCGCCTCCATGGCGTGCGTTTGATTGCGCGATGCAAAAAGCGGGGGAAAACCTGTCTTCGCAAACCATGCACCCAAAGCTCTTCCAACTTTTCCACTTCCAATGATTCCAATCTGCATTCCCACCTCCTGGAAACTTACGTTCGACCTAAAGATCAACAAAAGATGTACTCATCCAATTAGAAACTACCAAAACAAAAGATTGCCTGATAAATGGTGAATGCAGCTAACCGAACCAATGCCTGGTAAACGCAAATCGGACAAGTGCAGACTTTCTTCGCTACCCGTTGCGGGAAACCTGGGGACCGTGAGAACCGCACACCATTCGATCTCCCTGAATGCCGTTTCCGGATAGTTTTCGCGCTTGGGACAGCGTGGCGCTGCAAGTAATGCCTGAAACGGATTCACGTTGAGCTACTGGGGACATGACTCGGCAGCGTCCTTAATGGAGCCATTTGGAGCCTTGCCGACAGAGGTTGTGGATGCTAACCCATTGAAAGATATGGTAGGCCCGTGCGGACTCGAACCCCAGACCTCTACCGTGTCAAAAAGCCCCCGAAATGCCCCAGTTTTGGTGACGAATTGGTGACGAGTTTTTGTCCCTGCGTTTCTCACATCCTCGAATTGGAACTCGGGGCCCCTCGTGCAACCCTTCGGTTAACAGCCGAACTGATCGAAAATCTAACTGCCCTATCTGGTGTCGCTTACGAGAAATTGGGAGCCATTTTTCCTTCTTTAGTTGCACCCACACCTGCACCCACGCATCCTGTCCAGAGTCTGAAGGCCCGTGGACAGCCGGTTGTGAACCAGCATCGGCACAATTGCCGGGGCCTGCAACCATCCGAGTTTGCTAGAGGATGCCGCGGTTCTCTCCGATCATCGTGAAGCCGCACGGCTGGCTGTGGATAGACGCTTGGGGTGGAACGCGGTGCCGAGCAATAATTTCCAGGAGCAGAATAGCGGGACCGAGATGATTTTGGAGGGAGTTGGCCAGGGGCATGGTGTCGGGCTGTGCCAGCGTGGGGCAAGGGCCATGGCGGAGAAAGGCGCCGATTTTCACAAGATCAGCGACCACTATTTTCCAAACACAAGCCTTGGCTTCGTTGTACCGCATTAGCCACTAGCGCACTGGAATTGACTCGCTCTGAACATGGAACTCCGCGTCGCCACCGTTTCGGTGATTTCCTTCGATTTGCTTTGTCTCGATGCCGCACTATTGCTGAGAACTTACGAGGGCCAGGGCTTTTTCCGTGGCTGCCAGGAGTGGCTCCGGTCCAACGGGCTTTCCCGTGGCATTCTCCATCCACAGGTCCGGCGTGACTTGGCCCATCCTTGCCATACGCTCGAATTCGGGGCCGGTATTTCCCGCCTTCTTCATCTGTTCTTCGATCTGGTAGGCAATCATGTGCCCCATGGAATAGTCCGGCAGATAAAGAAACGAATCGATCATGTGCGAGTAGATGCCCAATAGCACAACGTCTTTCGTGCCGAACACAGGGGCATAGTAGCGATTCCAGATGTTCTGGGCGATTTCCACGGTGGCGGCCTGGAGTTGCGCGGGCGTGGCTTTGGGATGATCGTACATCCAGTGCCACACGCCCATGTCCACCAGTCCTACCCCGCTGATTTCGTAGGTGCCCCAAAAATCGTTCAGAGTCTTCAGCGCCTCGCTTTTGGCGTCTGGTGCGGCCAAGCCGAGGAGCTCCAGATCGCGCCCCTGAAAAACAAAGGCCAAGGCTTCCGTGAAAGCGTTATTGGGCACGCCTTTGAGCAAAGTATAGTCAATCTCGTTTAGGGAAAACGTCTGCTCCACATTGTGACCCATTTCGTGGATGGCAATGTTGTAGCCCTTGTAGTTCATCCCGGTCTTCTCTACGCGCGTGCGCAGGTGTGCTTTTTCACTTCGCATTTCCGCGCCCATGGCGTGGCCCGAACCGCGCGCTGGGTCCACGATGATGTTGTTCGCCAGAAACGGGGCTTTTTCGGGAGTGAAGCCCAGCTTGACCAGCAGATTGGGAATGTCCTTCTGATAAGCCTCCGCCGTCGGGTACTTTTTTGCCACGATGGCATCAAGCTGCGCTTCCGTGTACGCGCCGCGCGGGCGGAAACCGTCATACCAGATGTCGAACGGCTCCAGCGGGCGGCCCAGGCGCGACTGGATGAGCTTTGCCACCTCCGGCACAAGCGGCGACGCCAGGACCTGCTCAAACATTGCTTCGACGCGCTTTTCCGGAATCTCGCGGTCTTCGTCAAAACGCCGCGCAATGAATGTGGGAGCCGTCGGCGAATAAGGGTCCGCCTTTTTTTCGGCGGCGAATGCCTCCAGGAGCATCGCATAACGCGTGTTCGGCTCGGGAGCGTTGCTTACCGGCAATCCTGCGGGTGCGGGAGAATCGGAGTCCTTCTCCGCGGCGGGCTTGACCTCATTCGTGCGCGGATTCCAGTCTACAGTGGGATTGTTGACGACCACCTGCGGAATCGTCTGCCTGACAATGTGCTCCATCACTTGCTGGATCATGCGCTGCTTGCGAAGGCCATTCTGGTTATCCGCGTAGTCGGCCTTAATCTCGTCGCGCAGATTCCAGTGGCTCAGCAGGCGAAGCTTCGGCGGAAATGGCCGCTCACCATTCTGATCGAGCAGATGGTGCATCCAGATGTTGTATTGCGCGATGTACTCGGCGGTGTCGCTGCCCGCTTGCGCAATGGCGAGGTTGACGTCAGCGGGGATGCGCTTGGAGAAGCCTTGCGCCAGCCGCACTTCGGCCCACTGGCGGCGCGTCCACTTTGGGCCTTGCGTGAGGCGTTCCTCGAGGGTGGTCAGAGGAAAATTCAAAAGCACAACAAAGGCGCCCTTGTTCGCGAAAAAATCGTCGAGCACATGCGCCGCAGGATCATAGGCCGCGAATATACCGTCAAAGGGAAGCATGGGACCAAGGTCCAGATCCGCCTGCTGGCGAAATTCCCGGTTAATCTCATGCATGTGGCCTGACAACTGCTCAAGGAGGCGCTCGTAGCGGTTGAACATGGCATCGAGCGTCGCTGGATCGCCGGCGAAATTGGTGCGGACAAACTCCTCAAGCGCGGCGGCACTGCCATCTTGCGCGCGCCAGTACTCGGACATCTGAAGAAGTCCCTGCTGGATTCGCGGTTGCTCCGGCTTGCCATATTTGGCGGTGAGCTCTGCCTCCAGCTTTGTGGCGGACCCTTTCATCCATTCGGGCGCTCTTTGAATCGTGGCTATGTCAGGCACGGACGACTCCTGGGGAAGGACTGGTGTTGCCATTAAACAGCAGACAGCAAATGCAAGAGAGATAGTACGCACGGCAGAACCTCCTCGCCGGTGATTTCCTGGCGGCAATTCACTGTGAACAAGCATCTAGCCGGAGTATGCACGGTGGTTTCGATGATCACTCGGATTCTACCCCAAATTGCGTCCCGCGCTTGGCTGGCCCTGGGTGGGTTGTCTCTGTCGCGGCAAGGTCATACAATCACGGCGTGTGCTGGAACCGCACACGAGACTCATCCCCCGTGACTCCGCGACATCTCTTCGCTCTTGCGGTGGCCACCAATAGGAAAAAACTTGAACAAACAGAGTTTTGGCAAGCTGCCGGAAGGCCAGGAAGTCGATCTTTACACACTGAAATCCGAGAAACTGGAAGCCCAGGTCAGCTCTTACGGCGCCGCACTCATTGTGCTGCGCGTCCCGGACCGTAGCGGGAACTGGGAGGACATCATCATTGGACCGCAGGATCTTTCCAGCCATGTCGCGGACCATCGCTCCAAGGGACCAATTTTCTTTGGCGCCCTGATTGGGCGCTACGCGAATCGTATCGCGCACGGGAAATTCTCGCTCGATGGAAAGAGCTACACCCTGCCGAACAATGACGGCGAAAATTCACTCCACGGGGGTCCGGGCGGGTTCCACAATGTGGTGTGGCAATCGGAGCCGATCACCAACGGCGTTGCCTTTCACTATTTGAGCAAGGATGGTGAGGAAGGGTATCCGGGAAATCTCTCCGTGACGGTACGCTACACCGTTACCGGCGCGGATTTGAAAATCGAATATCAGGCCACGACCGACAAGCCCACCGTCCTGAATCTGACCAATCATGCGTACTTCAATATGGCCGGGGCGGGACGCGGCACGGTGCTGGCTCACCAATTGAAGCTGTTTGCCTCGCGCTTCACCGCGGGAGACGCTCATCTGATGCCCACCGGTGAGATTTGCTCCGTTGCCGGGACGCCGCTGGACTTCCGGAAGTCCACGACGGTTGGCGACCGCATTAACTCAGGCGACGAGCAAATTCGCCTGGCCCACGGATACGACCACAACTTCGTGATCGACGAGCAAGGGGCTAAGCTCAAGCAGGCGGCGGAGATGTACGAGCCGGGCACTGGGCGTGTGATGGAAGTCTGGACCACCGAGCCCGCGATCCAGTTCTACACCGGCAATTTTCTGGATGGCACGTTCAAAGGTAAGAACGGAGTTGCCTACGGCAAACGGGATGGATTCTGCCTGGAAACGCAGCACTATCCCGATTCTCCCAATCACCCGGAATTCCCCTCGACCGTATTGCGCCCGGGACAATCCTTCCAATCGCAAACGATCTACCGTTTTTCCACGCGGTAACGAAGGAGAACTCCAATCCGAGGGGAACGGTGTACGTGTTGAATACGAAATTTGTCTTGCGGGCATCGAGGGCGTTGCATTCCAAGTAGTCCGTCGCCATTGGTGAATAGAATCAGCGAGGAGCCTCGAGCGTATGAACAACAAGAGTGCGAAGCGGTTGACCTGGAATAACTTCAAGTTGGGGATCGCGTTGCTCAGCCTGTTGCTGGCGGCTGCGAGTAATGGCGCCGCACAATCCAAGCCTGCAGCCAAGGAACCTTTCCGCCCGGAGCAGATGGACACGGTGTTGTACGGCGCGGCGTACTACCCCGAATATATGCCTTACGAGCGCACGGACGAGGACATCGCGCTGATGAAGAAAGCGGGCATCAGTGTGGTGCGCATCGGGGAATCCACCTGGGGATTGTGGGAGCCGGAAGACGGCAGATTCGAGTACGCGTGGATGGACCGCGTGGTCGAAAAGCTGCACGCGGCGGGAATCCGCATCATCATGGGGACGCCGACGTATTCCATTCCTGCATGGCTATATAAGGAGCACCCCGAAATCGTGGTCACGCGGCTTGGCGGGGAATACATGTACTACGGGTTGCGGCAGAACACCGACCTGATGAATCCCGCGTACCGCTTCTATTGCGAGCGCGTCATCCGCAAGATCATGGAACACTACAAGGATAATCCCGCCATCATCGGCTATCAGATCGACAACGAAACCTCCTCCGCCGGCGCGGCCAACAAAGATGTCCAGGAAGGATTTCGCAATTACCTGAAAGCAAAGTTCAAGACCACGGATGAACTGAATCGGCTCTGGGGGTTGAACTATTGGGGGCAGCGCCTGAATGACTGGAGCGAACTTCCCACGCGCGAGGGAATCCGCAATCCCGGTTGGAAGCTCGAGTGGGAGCGCTACTCGCAGTGGGAGAATACGGATTTTCTGGCGTGGCAATCGCGCATTGTGAATGAATACAAAAGGCCCGATCAGTTTGTGACGCACGACTTCGCGGGGCCGCCGCGGCCGGAAGTCAGCGAGATTGACGTCGCGCGAAGCCTGGACATCGCGGCTGCGAATCCCTATCACAGCACACAGGACGATTTCGATGGTGAGGCATCTTCCTTGGCCGGCGATTACACACGCTCCCTGAAGCGCACCAATTACTTGATCACTGAGACAAACGCGGAAGCCATCGGCTGGGATTCCAAGGAGCAGTTTCCGCCCTATGACGGACAGTTGCGCCTGGATGTCTATACCCACGTTTCGTCCGGGGCGAACATGGTGGAGTACTGGCATTGGCATTCGCTGCATTACGGGCAAGAGACCTACTGGAAAGGTGTTCTCGGCCACGACCTGCAACCTGGGCGCCCTTATGAAGAGGTTACGCGCACCGCGCAGGAGTTGCGAAAGATCGGTCCGGAGATTGTGGACCTTCACCGGAAGAATCAAGTAGCGATTTTATATAGTCTGGATTCATACTACGGGATCCAGTTCATGAAGTTCAGCGACCGGGTGGACTACAGAACGCTCCTCTGGCAGATGTACGGAGTGCTTTACCGGGCCAATGTCGGTGTGGATTTTGTCTTTCCCGAAAGCACGGAATTGTCGGAATACAAGGTTGTGGTGGTGCCGCCATTGTATGTGGCGAGTGATGCACTATTGGCGCGGCTGGTGGACTACGTGAAAAATGGCGGGCGCGTGGTGATGGCCTTCAAAAGCGGGTTCTGCAACGAGTACTCGACGGTCCGCTGGGAAACCATGCCGGGGCTGTTGCGCGCCGCGGCAGGCTTTCACTACCAGGAGTTCTCTTCACTGAAGCAACCGCTGGCGCTGAAGGGCGACCCGCTCCAGGCGGGCGCGGAAAACCAGGTCTCCGAATGGGCGGAAATGATCGTTCCCGACACGGCAAAAGGCCTGGCGTTCTATGACCATCCGTTCTTCGGCAAGTATCCGGCGATCACGCAGAATCAGTTTGGGAAAGGCACGCTGACTTACGAAGGCACGTTCCTGAGCGACAAGTTGCAGCGGGCCGTGTTGCTCGCTGTGTTGAAGGAAGCCGGGCTGACCAGCGCGGATCAGGATCTCCCGGCGAGTGTGCGCGTGAAGCATGGCCAGAACCGCAATGGGAAGACCCTGCACTTCTACCTGAACTATTCCAGCTCCCCGCAGACACTGAATTATTCCTATGGGGCGGGCACGGAGCTGCTCTCTCACACGAATTTGAGCCACGGGCAAGCGCTGGCGTTGAAAGCATGGGACGCGGCGATCGTGGAGGAAAATTAGGAGATACTTCATGCTTCGGAGGTCGGCAAGGAAGAGCGCTTGGGCAAGGCAAGCCGGCGCAATCGTCTTGGCGGTGCCCTTTCTTTGCACAGTTGTTTCAGCTCAACCGGCGAAACCCGCGGCTGCGGCCACCGAGGAGCGCGTCGCCCAGTTCTATCTCGGTGATTCGCACGCGAGCATCCCGCGTCCGGAGAAGGAATTGAAAGGCTTCGCAAAAGTGAATCTCCAGCCGGACGAGTCAAAGCAACTGAGTGCGATGCTCGACCAGCGGGCATTTTCATTCTACGATGTAGGGAAGCGCGATTGGAGTGCCGAACCCGGTGAATTTTCAATTCTTGTAGGAAGTTCGTCCGCAGACATCACGCTCCAGGGAAAGTATCTTCTTAATCGTGGACAGGAGACCCGTTAGGACCCCATGACAGCCGCCTTTGCTTTTCTTGACGCTCATCGATTGGTGCATCTATCCACCGTTGATTTGGTGATTATCGTCTTTTACTTCGTGTTGGTGCTGGCCATCGGGTTTTACTTGAAAGGGCGGGCCAACACCGGCGAAGACTTTTTCATGGCCGGAAGGGAGATGACCGCGTGGGTTGCCGGCCTGGCTTTCTTGTCGGCCAACCTCGGGTCATTGGAACTGATGGGCTGGGCCGGCAACGCTTATAAGTACGGGATCCTCGCAGCTCACTGGTATTGGATCGGGGCCATACCGGCGATGCTATTGCTGGCCCTGGTGATGATGCCGTTCTATCACATCTGCAAGACCCACTCGGTTCCCGGATACCTCAAGCTGCGTTTTGGAGAAAGTAGCCGGACGCTTGCTTCGGTGTCGTTTGCCTTCATGACCGTGTTGATGAGCGGCATCAACATGTACGCCATGGCCGTGGTGATGAGGGTGGTCTTGGGATGGGACATTCATGTCAGCATCTGGATTTCGTCCGTCACGGTGGCCATTTATGTGGCTCTCGGCGGCCTCCGCTCCGCCATATTCAATGAGGTCCTGCAGTTCGTTCTGATCTGGGCGGGCGCCTTGCTGATCCCGATTCTGGGTTTGGTGGAAGCCGGCGGCTGGAGCGGCCTGAAGGCGCGCATCCTGCAAAATCTTACGGAGCAGCACGTGGCGAACCCCGCCGCGTATACGCACCTGTGGTCCACCCTGGGCGACTTCAGTAAGAACCCGATGGGGATCAACTGGATCGGCATCGTATTCGGCCTCGGCGTGTTCATCTCCATGGGCTACTGGACCACTGACTTTCTGGTGGTTCAGCGCGTCCTGGCAGCGAAGGACCTGCGCTCGGCCAAGCTCGCCCCCATCATTGGCGCGGCATTCAAGATGATGGTTCCGTTCATCGTTATCCTTCCCGGCTTGCTGGGACTGGCGTTGCTGCGCGATCCGCATACGGGCAGCTTGCTGCGGCTCGTTCCCGGCGATCTCGCGTGGTCGGAGGCGGGGCGAGCGCAGGGGCTGCACGGCTTCGACGAAGTTCTGCCGCTCATGCTGGCGCGCTACTGCGGACCTGGTCTGCTGGGTCTCGGCATTACCGCGTTGATTGCCGGTTTCATGTCCGGCATGGCCGGTAACGTCAGCGCCTTCGCTACCGTCTGGACCTATGACATTTACGGCGCCCTGATCAACAAGCAGGCCTCGGATGGACTGAAGGTCAAGATGGGCCGTTGGTGCACGCTGCTGGGCGTGGCCATCAGTATCGGGACGGCGTACCTGGTGATGCAGTCGCAAAGCATCATGGACTATGTCCAAGCGCTGTTCAGCTTTTTCATCGCCCCGTTGTTCGCCACCGTACTCCTCGGCATGTTGTGGAAGCGCGCCACTCCCGCGGGAGGCTTCTGGGGGTTGCTGGCTGGCACCGGTTCCTCGGTCGGGATGTGGGCCTGGGTAAAGGTCAATCCCGATGTGGTGAAATACCTGGCGCTTTCACCCCACGCGCAAGAGCAGGCTCAGAACATGTTCCGGGCGCTGTGGTGCGGGCTGATATGCGCAGGGGTCACCGTCATGGTCAGCCTTGTCACCAAGCCCAAACCAGACGCCGAACTGACAGGCCTGGTCTACGGTTTGACGGCCATCCCCCACGAAGAGCACGTTTCGATTTTCCACCGGCCGGTTTTCTGGGCAGTTGTGGTTGGGGTCGTATTCGTGGCCCTGAATATTATTTTCTGGTGAGGAAACAATGAAACCTGGCGGCGCGATTTCCATTTGGTTTTTTATCGGCATTTCCCTTCTCGTGAATGGCCTGCTCATTTTCGGAGCGGGAATCTACGAGCTTTTCCATCCCCCGCTGGTGCCCGTCGTGCTCTTTCACCTGCACGCCAGCGTCTGGTGGGGCGGGATTCTGGCGCTGCTGGGCGCCGGATACTGTTATTACTTCGCGCCGGGAAAAGGGCGTGTGTAGCGGGAACAGAAACTCACGGAGCTCACTATGTCCAATAAGAAAAAGATGACCATGGGAATGATCGTGGGGAATCGCGGATTCTTCCCCGATCACCTGGCCAAGACCGGCCGGGAAGAAATGATTCAGGCGCTGCAGAAAGCCGGGATCGATGTCGTAACGTTGACCACGGAGGAGAGCAAGTACGGCGCGGTGGAAACGCACGAGGAAGCCAAGCGTTGCGCGGCGCTGTTCCGCTCGAAGGGCGAGCAGATCGACGGCGTGATCGTCACCCTGCCCAATTTCGGAGACGAGCGGGCCATCGCCGACACCCTGCGGCTGGCGCGGTTAGGCGTTCCGGTGCTGGTGCAGGCTACTCCCGATACGCCCGTGAAGATGGGCATCACGCACCGCCGCGACAGCTTTTGCGGCAAGATGTCCGCATGCAACAATCTACGCCAGTACAACATCCCGTATTCGCTGACCACGCTGCATACGGAGAGTCCGGATTCCGCCGAGTTCGCCAAGGACCTGGAATGGTTCGCCGGGGTTTGCCGCATCGTGAAGGGCCTGCGGAACCTGCGCATCGGAGCCATCGGCGCGCGGCCAACGGCGTTCAACACCGTGCGCTACAGTGAAAAACTCCTGGAAGCCAGCGGCATCTCCGTCGAAACGCTGGATCTTTCCGAAGTGCTCGGACGCATCGGCCGGATGAAGGATACGGATGATGCGGCCGTCCAGAAGCTGCAAGCAATCCAGCGCTATGTGACCACGAAAGACATTCCCCAGGCAGCCTTGCTGAAAATGGCCAAGCTGGGGGCGGTTGTCGACCAGTGGATGAAGGCCGTGGATGTGCAGATCAGCGCAGTGCAGTGCTGGACCTCGCTCGAGGAGAACCTGGGAATCGTGCCGTGCACGCTGATGAGCATGATGAGCGATGCGCTGTTCTCCAGCGCCTGCGAAGTGGACGTATGCGGCGTGCTGGGCATGCATGCCCTGCAACTCGCCTCGGAGACGCCCAGCGCCCTGCTCGATTGGAACAATAACTACGGCAATGATCCCAACAAGGCGGTTTGCTTCCACTGCAGCAATCTGCCGAAGCACTTCTTCAAGGATGTAAAGATGGACTACCAGGCCATCATCGCGGGCACCGTCGGCAAGGAAAATACCTTCGGGACTTGCGTCGGGCGGGTCAAAGCCGGGGCCATGAGCTTCGCGCGGTTTTCGACCGATGACGCGAACGGTAAAATCCGCGGTTATTCCGGCAGCGGACGCTTTACGGACGATTCCCTGGAAACCTTCGGCGGTGCGGGCGTCGTGGAGATTCCGGGATTACAAAAGCTGTTGCGTTATATTTGCGAGAACGGTTTCGAGCACCACGTCGCGGCGAATTTTTCCAGTGTTGCCCCGATGGTGCACGAAGCCGCCATTCGCTATTTCGGCTGGGAAATGTACGCCCACCAGGCGTAACAACACCCCCGAAGCGAAGAGAGAGCTACACACATGGCCATTGTGGCTGGAGTAGATTTTGGAACCCTCAGCGTTCGCGTTTCTATTGTGGACAGCGAACGGGGCCTGCTGGCGACCGCACTTGCGGAATACCCGCTGCACCGGAAGCGCGAAGACCCGGAGTACGCCACACAGTCGCATGACGATCAGATGAGCGCTTTGGCGAAGGCCACCCGCGAGGCCGTCCAAAAGGCGCATATCTCCGGCAATCAAGTGCAAGCGCTCGCGGTTGATACCACCGGCTCCTCCGTAATTCCGGTAGGAAAGAATCTCCAACCGCTTGATGAGTATTATCTTTGGTGTGATCACCGGGGCTGGCGCGAGGCTGCGCTGATCACGGAGACGGCGCACCGCACCGGCCTCGAGGCGATCAACTGGTGCGGCGGAACGTACTCTTCCGAGTGGGGCTTTTCTAAACTCCTGCACTGGCTGCGCCACAATCCCGCAAAGCGCGCCGAATTCGTATCTGCCTTTGAGCACTGCGATATGGTCGCGGCGGTTCTCTGCGGAATCTCCGATGTGGCCGCAGCCCCGCGATCGGTCTGCGCTATGGGCCACAAGTGGATGTGGAATGCTTCGTGGGGTGGATTGCCGCCGGAAGAATTCCTCGTGGCCGTGGATCCTTTGCTGAAGGGCGTGCGCGCCAAGCTGAATGGTCGCTACGAAACCAGCGACAAACTCGCTGGGGGGCTCGGCGTCGAATGGGCTGGAAAACTTGGCCTGAAAGCAAGCATCCCCATTCCGGTTGGGGCATTCGACGCCCACTGGGATGCCATCGGCGCGGGCGCGCGCACCGGCGACGTTGTAAACGTCGTCGGCACTTCCACCTGCATCATCGCCATGAGCGATGATACGCGGCTCATACCCGGAGTCTGCGGCGTTGTGCCGGGTTCGGTGCACCCCAAGAAGACCGGCGTCGAGGCGGGCCTCTCCGCCACTGGCGATATTTTCGACGCCATTGCCCGGCGCGCTGGAAAGTCCGTCTCCGAGCTTTCGCAGGGACTCGAAGATTTCCGGCCGGGCCAGACCGGTTTGCTACGCCTGACCTGGGATAACGGTGACCGCACGGTCTTGGTGAATCCGGAGCTCGGCGGCGTGACGTTCGGCTGGAACCTGACGCATTCGGCCCAGGACGAACTCTTTGCCGCGATTGAGGGCACCGCGTTTCACACGCGCGTTATTCTGGAACGCATGGAACACCACGGTGTGCCTATCCATCGCGTCATCAATGCGGGAGGCATTCCGCAAAAGAACCAGGTGCTGAACCGCGTGTACGCCAACGTGTTGAACAAGCCGGTGCTCATACCGCAGTCCGATGTGACCAGCCTTGGTTCGGCCATCTTTGCCGCGCTCGCCGCGGGCGCATTTCCCACGATTGAGAAAGCGCAGGAAGCCCTCTGCCCCAAGTACCGCGTGATTGAGCCGGACGCGAAAGCAGCTAAGGTGTACGAAGAGTTGTATGGGCTGTATCGTGAGTTGTATTTTGGATTCGGGAAAAACGATAGCGCCCCTGTTGCCACTGGCCGCATTCTGCCGAGCTTGCGCCACATCGCCGCTGCAGCCCGAGGAAACGCATGAGCCTGAAGAATCTGCGCGAAGAGGTGTTGCAAGCCAATCTTGAACTAGTCCGCCGGGGGCTGGTGCTGTACACATTCGGAAATGCCAGCGGGATTTCGCGCGAGCGGGGATTGGTCGTAATCAAGCCGAGCGGCGTTCCTTACGAAACGATGAAGCCGGAAGATCTCGTGGTGGTGGATCTGCAAGGCCGTATTGTCGAGGGAACCCTCCGGCCGTCCTCCGATTTGCCTACCCACCTGGTTCTGTATAAGGAGTTTCCCGGCATTGGAGGTGTGGCCCACACTCATTCGCGTGCAGCAACCTCCTGGGCGCAGGCACGGCGGGCAATTCCGTGCTTTGGCACGACGCACGCCGACTATTTTCATGGACCAATTCCGGTGACGAAGCCCATGAAGCCCGCGGAGATTCGCAAGGATTATGAACTCAACACAGGGCTGGCGATTGTGCGGTGTATCGGAAAGCGCGATCCGCTGCACACGCCCGGTGTGCTTGTGGCGGGGCACGCGCCATTCTGCTGGGGTGCGACCCCGGCAGAAGCGGCGCACAACGCCGTCATCGTGGAGGAGATTGCCGCGCTGGCATTGCAGACGCTCATCGCAAACCACAAAGCCCGGCCAATTGAAAAGGCGCTCCACGAAAAACATTTCTTCCGCAAGCATGGAAAAACGGCATACTACGGACAGAAGCCCGCTTGCTAAGTCGATTGTTTGAATGTAGTTGGCCCTCACTCTCGGACGGACAGGTCGTAGATCGCAAGAATTTCGCTCCCCGCGTGTGCTTCTGTTGCACACCAAGTCTTTTTTAGCTTTTGAATGCAGCGGCAGTGACAGTAAGATGCACCTAGGTATCAAATTGAGCTTGAATGACCATGCCGAACCCACGATCACACACACCCGGTGAAATTGCCCAGAAATTCACGGCCCATTTCGGCAAAAAGCCGGAAATTTTCCGCGCCCCCGGCCGCGTCAACTTGATTGGCGAGCATACGGACTACAACGATGGTTTCGTGTTGCCTGCGGCCGTCGATCTATCTTGCTGGGTAGGCGTTGTGCCCCGCGGAGATCGCAAGCTCGTCATCTACGCGGAGAATTACTCGGAACAAGTTGAAGTCGATCTCGATGCCATCGCTGCGTGGGTGAAAAGACCTTCGGCAGCTTACCCCGTCGGTGTGGCATGGGCGCTGGAGCAGGCCGGACATCGCCTGAGAGGCTGCGACCTCTATATCGCAGGCGACGTCCCCATGGGGTCGGGCCTCAGCTCGTCCGCCTCGATTGAAGTGGCCACCGCACTGGCTCTCCTGGAGGTTGCGGGGATCCAACTGGATCGTACGAAAGTGGCGCTGCTCTGCCAGCGGGCGGAGAACGACTTTGTGGGGGCGCGCTGCGGCATCATGGACCAATTCATCAGTTGCCACGGCAAGGCCAAACACGCACTGCTGCTGGACTGTCGTTCGCTGCACGCGCGAGCCATCCCGCTTACGGCGGATGCCGCGTTGGTGGTTTGCAATACCATGGTCAAACATAATCTGGCCGCGAATGAGTACAACAACCGGCGCGCCGAATGTGAAGAGGGCGTTCGCCTTCTGAAAACAGCGTTTCCCGCGATCATCGCCCTTAGGGATGTTACTTCGGCGCAGTTGGAACAGCATCGCCAGCTCCTGCCCCGCAAAATCTATCAACGCTGCCGCCATGTCGTGACGGAAAATGAAAGGGTCCTGCACGCGGCCGCCGCGTTTGAGAAAGGCGACTTGCTCACCATTGCCAGGCTCATGGCAGATTCGCATGCCAGCTTGCGGGATGACTATGAAGTAAGCTGCCGCGAACTCGATCTCATGGTCGAGATCGCCGCTTCTCAGAAGGGTGTTCTGGGAGCGCGGATGACGGGAGGGGGATTTGGCGGTTGCACCGTCAATCTGGTTGAGCATGCTGCCGTGGAACCATTCGTCGCCGCGGTTGCGCGGGAATATCAAAAACGCACCGGCCTGAAACCCGACATCTACAGCCTTGAGGCGGCGGAAGGCGCCGAAGCTGTGGTACCGGTGCCGGGTGGTCTCCGCTAGATTGTTGCTCAAAACTGACAAGATGCTGCAGCAGAATAGCGAGTTTGCATGATGCCGGACGACCTTTGGAAGAAGCCTCACCGCCGGTTGAATCCGCTGACCCGGGAATGGGTGCTCGTTTCACCTCATCGAACCCAGCGGCCGTGGCTCGGGAAGGTCGAGAAGGCCGCCCAACCTTCCGCCTTGCAATACGACCCCGATTGCTATCTTTGTCCGGGTAATGCGCGAGCGGGTGGGGTGCGCAATCCGCAATACAATCACACTTTTGTCTTCGACAACGATTACCCGGCGCTGCTCCCGGAAGTGCAATCCGGCCGCACGGCTGATCCTGAATCCCTGCTCACGGCCGTGCCGGAAGCCGGAACTTGCAGGGTGGTGTGCTTCTCGCCCCGCCACGACCTCACCCTGCCGCGAATGACCGCTGAAGAATTGCGTGCCGTGGTCGACGTGTGGGCGCAGGAGATGGCCTCACTGGAAACCATTTCGTGGGTCCGCTACGTTCAGATTTTCGAGAACCGCGGCGCGCTCATGGGTGCCAGCAACCCGCACCCGCACTGTCAGATCTGGGCCAGCGCTTCTCTTCCCAATCTTCCGCAGAAAGAGCTTGAATCCTTTGCGGCTTACCAGACGGAGAAAAAGCGTTGCCTCCTCTGTGACTATCTCCGCCTGGAGTTGGAACGTAAGGAGCGTGTTGTCTGCGAAAACGACGGCTTTCTGGCGCTCGTGCCGTTCTGGGCGGTGTGGCCGTTTGAGACTCTGATTCTCAGTAAGAGGCACGTCTCGTCTCTTTTGCAGCTAACCTCTGAAGAAAAGAATCTGCTGGGAGATATCCTGAAGCGCCAGACGATTCGCTACGACAACCTGTTCGAGACGTCGTTTCCTTACTCGATGGGTTTGCACCAGCGTCCGTCGGGCAGCGCTGAGGGTGCTGCCTGGCATTTTCATCTGCACTTTTTCCCGCCCCTGCTGCGCTCGGCCACTGTCCAGAAATTCATGGTCGGCTACGAACTGTTGGCTACACCCCAGCGTGACATCACTCCCGAGGATGCCGCGGCGCGTCTGATAGCAACTTCCGAAAAACACTACCTCGATTGAGGCTTAGGTGCAGGCCACGGGCTCAGACACTTCGCCGCCTCGGCTGGGATTAGCCTGTTTCCGATGGCAGCAGCGATTTGCAGTGGGGAACGAAGGTCGAGGATGCTGTCCGGCGGTACTCAGGCGGCTTGCACCTCTGCTTTTTTGCCGCTCTCCAGTTCCTTAATCGTCTCCAGCAGCCATTCCCTCAGCGCAGTCTCCAACTCCTCCTCGGTGCCCCACTCATAGAAGGAATTGACCGTCTCGCCTCGCGACGTTAGCGGGATGTGTCGACATGGAAACTGGGTGGCCCGGCGATTCTCCGGTACAAACTCAATCAGCGAGCAGTCCGTGCAAGGCCGCTGCTGGCTGCGATCCGCAAAATTGATGCATGTTGGGGAATCTTCAAAGACAAAATTAGGACGCCAAGGATAACGCGGGACTCTTCGGTAGCCGCCCCTTTCAAGGAAGGCGAACTCTGCTTTGAGGATCTGCAAGACGTTCCGCTTGTCCTGCATCGAAAACACTCCAATGTACAAATTGCACAGGAGCCGGGGAAAGGACAGTGACACGCATCACGCTATAACGTGATGTTTATCACGGGTGCCCTACGCGCTCCACGCTATAACGTCACAGAGGCGAGTGATTTCATGCTTACTGGTTGGCGCCGGAATCCCAATCGCTTTCAGTTTGTAACCAAGCTGGAAGGCGGTATACTCCCAGACGGCACAAATATGCGCACTCCTTATGGCTTGGAGATTATCGAGAACTGTCTCTCTTGCCCTCACCGGGAAGAACGGCTGTTTTGTAACCTGCCGGAGCAGACTGTAAAGGCTTTGTCTGCAATTACTTCTTCCGCTTCCTATCCCAAGGGAGCCACGCTCTTTGTGGAAGGCCAACCGGCGCGGGGCGTCTTCATTCTTTGCAGCGGGCGCGTAAAGCTTTCGACCTCTTCCGCGGACGGAAAAACGCTAATCTTGCGTATCTCCGAACCCGGAGAAGTTCTGGGCTTACCGGCCACCGTCACCGGCACGTGTTACGAGCTCACAGCGGATGTGGTGGAACCGGCACAATCGAATTTCATCGCAAGAAATGACTTCCTGGCTTTCCTGAAAGACAACGGCGAAGCCGCCCTCCGTGTTGCACAACAACTGGGCGAAACTTACCACGCGGCCGTCGCCGAGATGCGTACCATCGGCCTCTCTCATTCCGCTGGAGAAAAGCTGGCGCGTTTCCTCCTGGAATGGGCGGCCAATTATCCGGAAGAAAAAGGGCAGATCCGCCTGAAGCTGACGCTGACCCATGAAGAGATCGCCCAGATGATCGGTTCTTCCCGGGAGACCGTGACCCGCCTGCTGGCCGATTTTCGAAGGAAACAACTCCTCCAGGTGATGGGATCAACCCTGATCATCAAGAACAAGGCCGCTCTGCAGAGTATCGTCACCGGTTGATCCAAACGCTTCGTAACAGCACAACCTAATGTCGCTTGGAGCACGCGGCGATTTCGCACCCCGAGTCGAGCGGGCGCCTACTGTTTATTGTCCGCCAGCGCCTTTTCAATCGCCGAAGTGACTTGCGGCGAATCGGGCTCCACTTTGGAGTCAAACCGCGCAAGCACTTTTCCGTCGGGCCCCACCAGGAACTTCGTGAAATTCCAGCCGATCTCGCCGCCGGTATCGGGGTGCGCGGTCTTGTCGGTAAGGAATTGATAGAGCGGCGTAATGTCGCTGCCTTTCACCGAAACCTTCGCCATCATGGGAAACGTCACGTGGTATTTCGCGGTACAAAAGGTCTTGATTTCCTCATTGGAGCCGGGCTCCTGGCCGCCAAAATTATTCGCCGGTATCCCCACAATCACGAACCCACGGCTCTTGTATTTTTCGTAGACGGATTCCAGCGCGGCATACTGCGGCGTATAGCCGCAGCGGCTGGCCACATTCACCAGCAACACGATTTCCCCTTTGAAGGCGGAAAGCGGCGTTGGCTGGCCGTCAATGGAATTTAGGGTGAAATCGTAGATCGTTTTTTCCGTTGCCATAGCGGTTGTCCCCAAAAGCGCCAGCAGCACAAAAAGTTTCATCATTGGTATGTCCAGATGGTATTCGCTTCACCCTCACGGCGCACTGGAAGGCGAAGAGGCGGAAAGAAAGAACTCCTTCCAGAGGGATAACTATACGCGAAGTAAGGGCATACCGGGGAGGACTTGTTTCTTTGCTGTTCAATTCTGGGGCAATTGTGCGCTCAAAACGAAGAAACTCCCATAGAATGCCGCCATGGACACTTTTTCTCCCCGTCGAGCCGTGGGCACCGCATCGCAGGCGGTAATTCAGCGGCTTCCCTTGCTGCTGCAATTTAGTGCAGCTCAAATATAGTCAGGCTCTGCGCGGGTAGTTGCAGGCGCAGCTCGCGGCCGGAAAGCTCCGCCTGAGCATCGCCAAGCAGCAATGAAATGTCCGAAGCTTCCTGCGCCGGCGTATCGCGCAAGGAAATCTTCACTTCGCGGTTTGTTGTTCCATTGTGGAAGGCAACCACGAGTTTTTCTTCCTCGGTTTCCCGCATGAAAACGTAGGACGAATCATCCGAAGCCAGATGCCAGAGGTTTCCGCTGCGCAGGGCTGCATGCTCGCGCCGCACTCGGAGCAGGCTCTGCACGTATCCCAAAAGCTCCTTCTGTTCGCGCGTTCGCCCCTCGTGCGTGAACGCGTTTTGCGGGTCCCCCGGCCATCCTCCGGGAAAATCGCGGCCATAATCGGGATCGCCGCCTCCCGCCAAGCTGATTTCGTCGCCGTAGTAGAGTTCCGGAATTCCCCGCAGTGTAAGCGTCAATCCGAAAGCCAGTCTCACCTTCGCGGGCGTGGCGCCTCTCTCTCCAGCAAAGCGAGTGACCTCGTGATTCCCGAAAAAGGGCGCCAGGTATTCTGGGTGAGGATACAGCGAGTCCTGCCGCAAAATGTCGAGGATGCGTCCCGTAGGGGCCCCGCGCAAAAGCACATCGCGCAGTGCAAAATACAACGGAAAATCGAATACCGTCGTGAATTCCGTATCGATACCGTCCCAACCCTTCCGCCCTCCTGCAAAGAAAGACGTCACTTCAGGATCCCGATGAAACACCTCGCCAATCGTCGAAAGTCGCGGGTAAATCCGCCGCAGTCCCTGATGCCACTCCTGCCAGAATTTGCGGGAAACATAAGGGACGGTATCAACCCGGTAGCCGTCCAGTCCCGAACTTTCCGCCCACCAGATGCTGTTCTGCAAAAGATATTGCACCACCAGGGGATTTTCGGCGTTCAAGTCGGGCAATGCTCCTTGGAACCAGCCTTCTGTCATGTTCGTCCGAAACTGTGGCAGAGCATGCGGATCCTCCAGCGACTCCAGCAAATCGCTGCTTGGTTCCTTTTTCTCATGCGCTTCATGGAAGCTTTCTTTCAGCGGCAAAAACGAACTCAGATGCTCCGTTGGCCTTCCGTGAAACCAGTCGGGCATTGGCGGATCGCTGACCCAGGGGTGCGACACGCCCACATGGTTAGGTGCTACGTCGAAGAAAACTTTCATGTGTTCTTTGTGCGCGGCCTGCACAAACTCCTGGTATTCCTGCAACGTTCCGAGGTGCGGATCAACCGCATACAAATCGACCGCACCATTACCGTGAGAATCCTCGGACGCTCCATTCTTCACGATTGATGTGAGCTCCAGCGTGGTCACATCAAGCTCCTTGAGGTACCCCAGATGATCGCGAATCCCGCGCAAATCGCCGCCGTGATACGCGCGCGGCTTGGAACGCTCATGCGAGCCCGGAAACTCTGCCGGCTCGTCATTTGTGGGATCTCCGTTTGCAAAACGGTCCGGCACAATCAAGTAGAGAACGTCGTCGAGCGAGAGGCCCTGATTCCTCCCTAGAATTTGCTTTCGCGCCGCGATGGGCAGCTCGAATGTGGTTTCACCCTTGTGGGTGGTAATTCGGCATACCGCTGTCCCGGATTTCAAGCCCGCGCCGAATTTCAGCCAGACGAACAGGTAGTCGCCGTTCGCGGCGGATTGCGTCTGGCTCACGTTAATTCCCGGCAAGTTGCAACGGACGTGCGTCGCTTCGAGGTTTTTGCCCGAAAGCAAAAGCACTACGTCAGGAGTCAGCCCGACCCACCAGTTTGGCGGCTCGATCTTCTTTACGGCCGGTGCATTAAGGTTGTTGGGCTGTTGCGCACCGGCAGAAAGGCTGCTCAATACTAAAATTGCGAGGACAAGTAAGCCGACCCCCAAACGTGGGGAAAATTGGCGGCGCGCGCAATTCGGTCTGGTTCGCATCGGAATCCCCTGCGAGCTTATCAGAAACGCTGCACTCGATTGCAGGCCGGAATTGTTCTATTCGTGGAACACTAACTTGCCGAACGCCCCCGGAACGTGGAAGTCGGGTTCCTGTGAGTAGGTAGGACTCCACGCCGAATAAAATCTCGGTTCGCCTTCGCCTTCAACGCGGAAAAAGTTCACCCGCCAGGTCTGCTTCGGATTGAAGTTCGGCGTCAGGCTCCGCATCGGAATTGCCAGTTCGGCCGTCCATGTTTTTGCCAGTGCATCCTGCACGACGCGGCGCCGCAGCTTGCTTCGCAGCTCCTCTTTTCCGCCGCTGGCGATGTCTAGATCGATCCACTGGCCATTCGGGCTGACCTCAAATTCCTTGTATTTCCACGGATCGCGGGAATCCGGCTGGAGGAAGACCTCTGCGACGTCGCGGTTCCATAGTTCGTCACGCCACCCATCTTCCCGCGCGTCCGGGAAAACCGTTATGTTTCTATAGTTCGCCAGAAAGCGCACGAACAAACTATCCAGCGTCCAAAGCAGTCGCACTTCGGTCGACCTCGCCGGGTCGCCGTTTCCGCCTTTCCAGTCGTGCTCAAAGCGCAGCGGAGAACTCTTCACCCAGGCATTGCTGCCAGGAAATCCTTCGGCATCCGGCTGGCTCGCAAATCGTGAGGCAAATGCCGTGGGCAGCTCGCTCATGCTTCTGGATACGGGAGGATTCATCTTCCAGACAGTGTAATTCAGCGCCGCCGCAAAGCTCACCCACAAAAAATAGGGAAGGAACAAGAAGGCAGCGACCCGCTCAAACTTCCAGGTCACTCCAACAAAGCGCGCGCGCAGCAACCACAAGGTAAAGATAACGACGACTTCAAACCCGGTACGATGCAAATTAAAAAACGCGGGTGACCAGAAAAGCCTCGCCGCCAGCCTCGCTCAGAGTTCTTTCCAAGCCGGAAACTGTCGCCATCGTTCCCACTGGCCGGATTACCAGCAGACTCATTGCGCACTCCCTCTCCAACGCGACCTGCTCCGCCCTGCACAGCGTGCTAGCATCAAATTTGGCCCCGGATCCGGGGCGCCCCGGAAGGAGAACCCTATCGTGGAACGCCGCCCTAGTGTCGAGGTTCGTACAGAACCCAAGCGCCGCACCCCCCAGGAATTTCAATATGTCCAGTTTCGCCTAGCTTCCGGCGTGGCCCGCATGACCCTGAATCGTCCGGAACACAACCTCCTGAACGAAGACATGCTGCGCGAGCTAGTGGATGGCATTTCGTTTGTCGCCGATCACCAAGAGGTCAAACTCATCGTCCTCGATTCGGCCTGCAAAGTCTTTTGCGGCGGCATTGATGTCGGCGAGTACACTTCGGAGCGCGTCTTCCAGATGCTTGACGCATTTCACTCCGTCTTTGCGGGTATTCTCGAGACCTCCAAGCCGGTTCTCTGTGTCGTGAACGGCCCGGCGATCGGCGGCGGCGCGGAGCTTGCCGCGTTCGGCGACCTCGTTATCGCCACGCCCAAAGCGCGTTTCGCCCAGCCGGAAATCACCCTTGGCGTTTTTCCTCCGCTGGCCTCCACGATTCTGCCGTTTCTCGTCGGCCCCAAGATCGCTCTCGAACTCGTGCTCCTCGGCGAACCGGTCACGGCGGAGCGCGCTCTGGAGCTGGGTCTGATCAATCGGCTCGTTCCTGAGTCAAAGCTTGAAGCCACGGTGGATGAAATGATCGAGCGGATAACCAGCCACTCGGGTCCCGTTCTCACCATGGCCAAACGCGCCATTCTGGGCGGTATGGGACTTTCGCTCCGCGACGGCCTGAAGCAGTCCATGGATATTTTCCTGAATGAACTCTACCGCCTGGAAGATTCCCAGGAAGGCTTGCGCGCCCTGATTGAAAAGCGCAAGCCCAACTGGAAAAATCGCTGATTTTCTCACAAGAGAATTCCGCCACTTCCATTGACACTCCCGCCATCGCACCGTAAACTGTTTTTACAACTTGCAGGCTCGGGAAGTGGGGAAGTGCCGTGAAAATCGGCCGTGGTCCCGCCACTGTGATCGGCAGCAATGCCGTTAGCCAGGCTACCCTCCCAAGCTGAAGAGGTTGCGTGTTCTTCGCGAGAGAGAACACCGGCTCTCTAGCCCCGACTTCTCGTGGGGCTTTTTTATTGTTTACTCTCGCGGGATTCTCGTCAGGGGAGATTCGTGCAGCGCGTCAATTCCATCTTCATGCCACGGCCAGCCGCCCTGTTGCTCGCCTTTCTCTTTCTGGGCGCGCTCGATGCGTCCGCGCAGGCCACTTCTCCTGGACCGCCTTCGCAGCCCGCAACGCGCGAAGTCGTGGATGAGATGGGGCGGACGGTGCGCATCCCCCTTTCTCCCTCGCGCATCGTTTCGCTCGCCCCGAGCCTCACGGAAACGATTTACGCCCTCGGCTTGCAGGATCGCCTCGTGGGCGACACCGACTTTTGCGACTATCCCGTCGAGGCCCAGAAGAAACCCAAAGTCGGCGGAATCATCAATCCCAATCTCGAGGAAATTGCGTCACTCCATCCGGACCTGGTCTTGGCCACTAAGAGCATCAACCGCCTCGATACCGTTCGCGCCCTCGATATCCTCGGCATACCCAGTTACGCCACCACCGATTCCCATTCGGTCGCTGAGATTATTTCTTCCACTCAAAAGCTGGCTGATGTTCTCGGTGCGCCGGAGGCGGGCAAGTCCCTTGGTGACGAGCTTCGGAGCCGCCTCGCTGCGCTGCAAACGAAACTCGCCGCCGTTCCGCCGCGGCGTGTTCTCTTCATCGTTTGGACCGAACCGCTCATTTCCACCGGCCAGCATACCTTTATCGCCGACGTTCTCCGCAAAGCAGGCGCAGCCTCCATCGTCGAATCGTCGCAAGATTGGCCGCAGATGAGCCTCGAAGAGGTCGTGCGCCTTCAGCCGGATTATCTGGTCTTCGCTTCCTCGCACTCCGAAGCTGCCGCGCGCGATTTCGACGCTCTCGCCGCTCGTCCCGGATGGCGCATCCTCGATGCGGTGCGCAATCGCCGCTACGCCGTAATCAGCGATGCCGTCAATCGCCCTGCTCCGCGTATCGTTTCCGCCATTGAAGAACTCGCCCGGCAATTGCATCCGGAAGTTTTCCAGGTTTCGCCAAGTCCGGACAAAGAACCGGCACCCGCGAACGCGGCGTCATCTTCGCCTCCCGGGCCGGCGCACTTCTCCTTTACGCACACGATCTGCTCGTCTTCTTTGGAGTCCTCATGCGCCCACTAACCATCGGACGTCTCCTGTTCCGCTGCGGAATCCTCGCGGCTCTTTTGTTCGTTGTTGTGGTCATTGCCCTTAAGATGGGCGCCGTTCAGGTTTCTCTCTATGGCCTCGGACGCGACCTCCTTAGCGTGCTCCTCGGCCAGAGCAGTGCCATTTCCACCGACTACGGCATGATCGTCGTGGACATCCGCCTGCCGCGTATCCTGCTCGGAATCGTCGTCGGAGCATCCCTTTCGGTGGCGGGCGCAAGCTTTCAAGCGCTCTTGCGCAATCCGCTTGCCGATCCTTATGTCCTGGGAGTCTCCTCCGGCGCCGCTGTCGGCGCGATCATTGCCCTCATCATCGAGAGTCATTTGGCCTTGTCGCCTGAAATCGCCGGGCTCATCACTCCGTTCGGAGCTTTCCTCGGCGCGGCCGTCACGATTGCGGCCGTCTATTTCCTTGGCCGCCGCGATGGTCAGATCGACAGCAGCACTCTTCTCCTCGGCGGCATCATCACTGCCTCTTTTCTTTCCGCCATCATCATGTTTCTCATGAACACGCTTGCCGGCAGCAACCTTCGAGGCACGGTTTTCTGGCTGATGGGCGATCTCTCCACGCCGCAGCCCCGCAGCCTCCTCTACCTCCTATCTTTTGGTTTTCTGGCCGCCGCCGGGGCCATTTACACCACCGCTTCGGATCTCAATCTCCTCCTCGCCGGAGAAAAAGAAGCCATGCATCTCGGCGTGGACGTTCCGCGTGTGCGCATTGTGGTGTATCTTGCCGCATCCATTCTCACCGGCCTTGCCGTATCGGTCAGCGGTGCCATCGGCTACGTTGGCCTCCTCGTGCCCCACGTCATGCGCCTGATTTTTGGCGCCGACCACCGGATGTTGTTGCCCGCCTCCGCACTCGGCGGGGCCATCGCCATCGTCATCGCCGATACGCTCGCGCGCACCATTGTTGCCCCTTCTGAACTCCCTGTCGGCGCGATGACTGCCATGGCCGGTGCGCCGCTATTCATCTATTTGCTCCGCAGGAGGCTCACATGAGCAGCGCCCTTCGCAATCCCTTGCCTTCTTCGGAACAAACGCGCTCCGCCTCGGACGTGCGCCTCAGCGTCGAGCAGGTCAGCTACGCCTACGCGCCCAACCCCTCCCAAGCGCCGCTCTTCACCCTTGAAGCCCTCAGCTTCCACGCCAAGCCCGGCGAAATCGTGGCCATCCTCGGACCGAATGCCAGCGGGAAATCCACTCTGCTCAAGTTGATTTCTGGCGCGCTGGAGCCGCTTTCCGGCCGCATCATCCTCAATGGTTTCGTCACCCATTCACTTACGCCCAGGACGCGCGCCCAGCGCATCGCCCTGGTGCAGCAGGAAAGCCGCCTTCTGTTCCCCTCGCGAGCGTGGGAATTTGTCCTCCAGGGGCGCCATCCCTACGGTTCGGGCCTCCGCTTTGAGACCCAAGACGATGTGACCATCGCCACGAATGCGCTTACCCAGGTGGGCGCCAATCATCTCAGCGACCGCTGGATGGACAAAATTTCCGGCGGTGAAAAGCAGCGCGTCATTCTCGCTCGGGCCCTCGCTCAACAGCCGCTCCTCCTGCTGCTCGATGAGCCCACGCTGCATCTGGACATTGGCGCGCAGGTGGACCTGCTTCACAATCTCCGGCGCTTGGCCGCGGAAAACCGCTACACCGTCGTGGTCGTCACTCACGAATTGAATCTCGCCGGGGAATACGCCGATCAAGTCGTCCTGCTGCAGAAAGGAAAGTGCCTTCGCGTGGGCCCGCCTGCCAGCGTGTTCCAGCGCGAATTGCTCGAACAGGTTTTTCAGGCGCCGCTCTCCGTGGAGATGACCTCCTCCGGCCGGCCGCGCGTCACGCTTTTTTCAAACACCTAGCTTCGCCCCGCGTCCACCTCAACCCGGCGGCTTCATGCTGCCGAAACTCATAACCCACAGTGGGCTCCGCCCCTCCACAATCACCGCGGACTTCGTGCTCGGGAAGACGGTGTAAAGCCGTCGCCGCCGCGCGACTGTAAGGCGGGTATTTCGCTCGTAGGCCACTGCAGCCCAGCTCGCTGCGGGAAGGCCGCGAGCGCGCCAGATGCGAACTCTGAATTTTCGCGAATCAGAGCTTCCTCCAACTGGCGCGACTCCCCCGCCAAGCCAGGAGACCGGCGAAGTCTGCAGCCTGCGCAGTTTTGCATGCGCCGGCCTACCTTTACACTCCCGCGCGTGAGGGAGCGGAGGAACCCATGAAAAAACTAAGTTTTTCCGCAAGCATCCTCGCCTTACTGTTTTTTGTCTTGGCAATTCCGGCTTTTTCGCAATCGCAGCTCCCTGATGCTCATGTCCTTGGCGCGCTCACCGATCCTTCCGGCGCCGGTATAGGTAGTGTTCGGGTCACCGCTCGGTTGGAAGCCGCCGCCAGCGCGCAGCTCTGGTCCGCCACTTCCACCACCGATGGTGCTTATCACCTTTCGCTTCCTCCGGGCCGCTACGTCATCCACTTCTCGCGTGACCCGTTCGCCCCTCGTGAATTCACTTGGGATCTCTCTCCCGGTGAATCTCGCACCCTCGATCTGCGCTTGGAACTCGAACGCCTCTCCTCCAGTGTCGTTGTCACTGCCGAAGCCGAGCCTGTTCTGCGTCCGCAATCCACCGCGCCCACCGACGTCATCACCCGCGAAGTCATCGACCAGCGCCAGGCCGTCTCAATTCCCGATCTGCTGCAATTTTCCACGGGTCTCACCTTCGCCCGCACCGGCGCCAATGGTGGAACTTCCTCGCTGTTCCTGGATGGCGGCAATTCCAATTTCACCAAAGTATTGGTCGACGGCGCGCCCATCAATCCTCCCGGTGGCGCTGTCGATTTCTCCGTCCTCACTCTGGATAACGTGGACAAGGTCGAGATTGTGCGCGGCGCGGAATCCGCGCTTTACGGTACGGACGCCGTCTCCGGTGTAGTCCAGCTCTTTTCCCATCGCGGCACCACGCGTATCCCCTCGGTCACTCTCTTCGGGGATGGAGGCAGTTACGCCAATGGCCGCGGCGGTGGCCAATTCAGCGGCCTGCTGGGCGCTTTTGATTATTCGGGAGCCGCGTCCTACCTTGAGACCGACGGCCAGGGTCCCAATGATGCTTTCCTGAACCGCGCCGTAACGGGGAATTTTGGCTACGCCTTCAGTGACACGAACCATCTTCGCCTGACTCTTCGCAACAACACGAGTGATGCAGGCATTCCCGGCCAGACCGTGTTCGAGCCGCCCAGCCTCCACCAGCAATATGACCAGAAGCTGTTCAGTGCCAGCGCGCGTTGGGAGTTTGTCTCGGGAGATCACTGGCACTACCAGCTCTCAGGTTCCGAATCCTACACCCATCAACACAGCTTCAACCCGGAACAGAGCTTTTATATCGGCGGCTCCAATTCGTTCTGTCCTCAAACCAATCCTGACGCGGTTGCAACCACGCAATTTTGTAATTACACCTACGACGACCTCTACAACTACAACCGCGCGGGTTTCTCAGCCCAGACAACCTATATCCTCCGGGATTTTGCGGCCACCGCCGGCTACCAATATGAAGTCGAAAACGGCTCCATCTCTTATCTCGCGCAAACCCACGTCCGCCGCAACAATCAAGCCGGCTTTCTCGACTTCCGCTATCTCCCCCATCCGCGTATTTCTCTCAACCTCGGCGTCCGCGCGGAAGCCAACGGCAACTTTGGCACTCGCGTCGTGCCCCGCGCGGGGGCTTCCTTGGCGCTTCGCTATGGCCGGGGCTTTTGGGGCGACACACGTTACCGCGTATTTTATGGAGTGGGAATTAAGGAGCCTCGTTTCGATCAACTCTACACCGATCAATTCGGCGACATTGGGAATCCATCGCTCAAGCCCGAGGCCAGCAAAAACTGGAGCACCGGTATCGAGCAGAAACTCGCGAATGATCGCGTAAAAGTAACCGCCGAATACTTCTCGAATCGTTTCTACAACATCATTAGTTTCGCATTCTGCTCGGCCTTGCCTCCACCCTCGACCGGCAACACGTGTGGCATCAGCCTTCCCGGCGCTCCGCCCGGTTTTGGATATTACTTCAATACCGATTTGGCCCGCGCCCGCGGCACGAACATCGCCGTCGAGGCACGGGCTACAAAATGGCTCTTTGTCACCGGAAATTACACCTACGACGACAGCCTGATCCTCAAGTCCCCGAATGCCTACGATCCTAGCCTTATTCCCGGTAATCGATTGGCTCGGCGTCCACCCAATTCCGGCTCCATCACATTTACCGGCACGTTCCACCGATTCAACGCTACCCTCGCCGGCTACTTCACCGGGCAGCGCACGGACAGTGATTTCCTGGGCCTCGGCTATACGCGCAATCCTGGCTACGCCCGGATTGATATGGCGGCCAGCTACAATGTAACGCGCAGCCTCGCTTTCACCGCCCGCGCCACAAACCTTTTCGACAAACAGTACCAGGATGCCCTCGGTTATCCGGCGTTGGGCCGCGATTACCGCTTCGGCCTGCGCTACCAGTTCGCCGGTCATAACTGACGGCAGGGGGCGCATCCCCGCGTGCCCCTCTGCTATACTTTTCCTTCAACCATGACGAAATTCGCCACCGAATCCGCAATGTCCCCCGAACTCCTCGCCAAGTACGAGGCCGTCATCGGCTTGGAGGTCCACGCCCAGCTTCTTACGAAAACCAAGATCTTCTGCGGATGTTCCACGCGTTTTGGCGATCAGCCCAACTCCAATACGTGTCCCGTCTGCCTCGGACTCCCCGGCACGCTCCCTGTTCTCAACAGGCGCGTCGTCGAAATGGGCATACGTGCGGCCCTGGCGCTCAATTGCACCGTCCACGAGCATTCCCGCTTCGCCCGCAAAAACTATTTCTACCCCGATCTTCCCAAGGGCTACCAAATCTCTCAATACGAACTCCCCCTAGCTTCCGGTGGCTGGCTTGAAATTGAACACGGCGGCAAGACGAAGCGCATCGGCATCACGCGCCTCCATCTCGAGGAAGATGCGGGCAAGTCCCTCCATGACGGCTTGGCGCAATCCGCGGACAAAACCTATGTGGACCTCAATCGCTGCGGCACGCCCCTCAGCGAAATCGTTTCCGAGCCGGACATGCGCTCGCCCGACGAGGCTTACGCTTACCTCACCACGCTACGTCAAATCCTCCTCTACACCGGCGTGAGCGATTGCAACATGGAAGAAGGTTCGCTCCGCTGTGACGCCAATGTCAGCGTGCGCCTGCGCGGCGCCAGGGAATTCGGCACCAAGGTCGAGGTCAAGAATCTCAACTCTTTCCGCTACCTCGCCAAGGCCCTCGAATACGAAATCGAGCGCCACATCGGCGTCCTCGAATCCGGCGGCAGCATCTCTCAGGAAACCCGCCTTTGGAATCAACACGCCGGCCGCACGGATTCTATGCGCTCCAAGGAAAAGGCCCACGACTACCGCTATTTTCCGGAGCCGGACCTGCTCCCCGTGCACGTCAGCTCCGCCTGGCGCGACGAGGTTCGTTCTACGCTCCCCGAACTCCCTTTCGCCAAGCGCGCCCGCTTCGTCTCTTCCTTCGGCATCACCGCCTACAACGCCGAAGTTCTCACCGACACGCAAGCCCTCGCTGCCTACTTTGAATCTGTTGTGAAAGTCGGCGCTCCCGGAAAAGCGGCCGCCAACTGGATGCAGACCGAATTGCTGCGCCGCTTGCACGATTCCGCCAAGGAAATTGCCGCAAGCCCTGTCGCCCCCGCCGCTCTCGCCGAACTCGTTTCTCTGGTCGAATCTGGGAAAATCACTGCTGCGGTTGGGAAGAAAGTCTTCGCGACCATGTTTGAATCGGGACGCTCCGCCGCACAGATTGTCGCCGCCGAAGGGCTGGGCGCTCAAGTCAGTGACGCGGCAATTGAAGAAGCAGCCCGCGACATTATCGCCAAGAATCCCGACAACGTCGCCAAATTCAAATCCGGCAACGAAGGCGTCTTCAAGTTCTTCGTTGGCCGGGTCATGCGTATCACCAAAGGCCAGGCCAATCCCCAATCCGTAAACGACATCCTCCGCAAGCTCCTGTCCTGATTCGCACGAGGAACCCATGCTCAAGATCGGCGACAAAGCCCCTGACTTCACCCTCACTTCCGACGAAGGCAAAGAAGTTTCGCTGAAGAATTTCAAAGGCCAGCGCGTCCTGCTCTATTTCTACCCCAGAGCCAGCACGCCCGGCTGCACCATCGAAGCCTGTGAATTTCGCGACCTTAAACCCAAATTCGATAAGGAAGATGTCGTCATTCTCGGCGTCAGCGCCGATCCGGAAAAATCCCTGAAGAATTTCAAGGCCAAGCAGAATCTCAATTTCCCCCTGCTCGGCGATCCCACCCACAAAATGATCGCATCCTACGGCGTCTGGCGCATGAAGAAATTCATGGGCCGCTCCTTCAAGGGCATTATCCGCAGCACCTTTTTAATTGGCCCCACCGGCAAAATCGAGCAAATCTGGGACGAAGTCAAAGCCAAAGGCCACGCAGCCGAAACCCTTGCGCATCTCTCCGCGTAATTCTCACTCCAAGTTTCCCACAAGCCTCTGCCCTGTAGCTCAGGCCTTCAGGCCTGAGGCTTTTCTTGGGTTTGCCGTTGTAGCGGCCGCCTTCCGAGGCGGGCGCCTTTTGTGCGATGAATCCCTCTTCTTCCTCGCACTCCTCCTGTGGCACAGTCACTCCCGTTTACCCTGAGCCTCGAAGGGACTGTGCTCTTGCCTTTCTCTTCTCCCCCTCTTCTCCGTGAACTCTGCATCCTCCGCGACCTCTGTGTAATCTTTTTTCTTCTTCCGGCTAAATCCCACGAACCAGTTTCTTTCAACTTTGAACTTTCGACTCTTCAACCTCTTCTCTCCCGCCTCCCTCACAACTCCGTCCGCAATTCCTCCCCCTCCGCCTCAATCAACAAATTATCGATCAACCGTGTCTTCCCAATGAAAATGGCCACCACCGCATAACTTCGCCGCCCCACGCGCACCACCGGCTCAAACGTCTTCGCATCCACAATCTCCGCGTAGTCCACCCGCGCGCGCGGCTCGCCCGCCAGCACCTTATGCATGGCCTGCTGCAATTGCAGAGCATCGCGCACGCCCGAACCCACTTCGTGTGCGGCCGCCCGAAGCGCGCGAGACAATACCGTCGCCGCCTTCCTCTCCTCCGCATTCAAATACAAATTCCGCGAGGACATCGCCAGCCCGTCCGCCTCGCGCACGATCGGGCAGAGCACGATCTCCGTGTCCAGATTCAAATCCCGCGCCATTTGCTGCACCATGCGCGCCTGCTGCGCATCCTTGCGCCCGAAATACGCAAAGTGCGGCTGCACAATCTCCAGCAGCTTCAGCACAACGGTGGTCACCCCGCGAAAATGGCCCGGGCGTGACTTGCCCTCCAGCCGCTCGCTCAACCCGTCCACTTGCACGTACGTCGAAAACCCGGGTGGGTACATCTCCGCCGCATCGGGCAGGAACAGCCCGTCGATTTTTGCGGCTTCCAGCTTCGCCGTGTCCGCCTCAATTGGCCGCGGGTACTTGGACAAATCCTCTTTCGGCCCAAACTGTTTCGGATTCAAAAATATGGATGCGTACACCGGCGAACACTCTTTCTTTGCCCTTTCCACCAGCGCCAGGTGCCCTGCGTGCAGCGCCCCCATCGTCGGCACGAACCCGATCACGCGTTGTTCCAATCGCGCTTCCTTCGCTTTTTCCTTCATCCACGCAATGGTGCGAATTGTTTCCATTCACCGCTCCCCAAAAAAGAAGGGCGCAGAATCTCTGCGCCCCGCAGCTCTTTCTTAAACGTCACGTTCCACCGGATGATTCACCGCGCGATGGGGATGGTCTTCCGCCCCTTGACGCTCGCCGAAGAGTGGTAGGACTCCGCATCCGAGGGAAAGTTCCCGCTTTGCACGTCTGCGCAATACCCTTTGACCGCCTCTAGAATTGTTTGTCCCACGTTGGCGTACTGCCGCGCAAATTTCGGCGGCTCCCGGAACGTCAGCCCCAGCATGTCGTGCAGCACCAGGATCTGCCCGTCGCAATCCGGTCCCGCGCCAATTCCAATGGTGGGAATCCGCACACTGCGCGTGATCTCCGCCGCCAGCTCTCGCGGCAGCGCTTCCAGCACAATCGCGAACGCACCCGCAGCCTCCACCGCCCGCGCATCGCGCAAAACCTGCTCCGCCCCGCCCGGCGTCTTCCCCTGTACGCGATAGCCGCCCAAGGCGTTCACCGATTGCGGCGTCAGCCCAACGTGGCCCATCACGGGAATCTCCGCTTCCGTCAGCCGCGAAATCAGCTCCAGCCTTCGTTCGCCTCCCTCGATCTTCACCGCCTCCGCGCCCGCTTCCTTCACGAAGCGTATGGCGTTCCGCAGCGCCTCATTCAAGTCGCCGTGGTACGAGCCATACGGCATGTCCGCCACCACCAAGGCCCGTTGCACACCCCGCCGCACCGCTTTCGTGTGATGCAGCGCCTCTTCCAGCGTGAGCGGCAACGTGCTGTCGTACCCTAGCGCCACCATCGCCACGGAGTCGCCCACCAGCACCACGTCCACCCCGGCCTCGTCCAGCAGGCGCGCCGTCGGATAGTCGTATGCCGTCAGGCAGGTGATCTTCTTCTTGTTCAGGGAATCTGCAGCGTCGGTCTTCCGCTGCAGCAAATCGGGCACGGTCACTTTCCCGTCGCCCCCAGTCGGGATCGTACTCATGTCGGCCTCCGGTGCCGTTCCCTAAATTCGGGATACAGCCCTCTTCCAACTCCCCAACTATACCAAATTGTGATGCCCATCACCAATATTCGTGATTCAAGGAGTGGCCCATCCCTCGGTCGCCCCGTTAATTAGGCACTGACGTTATAAGACTTACGGGAACCGTGAACTCGGACAACCCGTCTTTAGACTCGATGTCGGCGGGCCTGGCCGTGCTGACGCGCACTAACTCTCGTCCTTTTTCGTCCTGGTATCGCTTCAAGACTTCACAGGGCACGCTCCCAAGTCTTGGGAATTCACTGTCAGGGTGTAAATCTTCGCTGGTGAGCACCGGGACCTTATCGGTGATGATGTGGTGGCGACCCTCAGCATCCACTAACTCGCACTCCACCCAGCCAGGCTGGTGGTGATCTACAAAACGGATGATTTGAACAGAAATGAAATGCATGGCATCTGTATCAAACTACGAAGGGCAGCCCGACCGCAACCGCTTTGGTTGTGGCGTAGCTCCCAGTAACTCGGATTATCACAAACTGACCCGCTGCTGATTCTACGAGCGCGTCACTCTGGCGGCTTGCGCGCGCCCCTTCCATTGCCCTCCGCGGCCTAGCCAATAGCGCACTGCGGAAAGCCAGGTCGCACAGGAATAGAATGCGGCGGCTACGGGAAGAAACGGCGCCCAGAGTGGCGAAAGCCCATAAAACCGCACCGTGGGCAAGTACGTCACCGCCATCAGCAGCCACGCCGCCAGGCCCAGCCGCCACACCACGGGTTGCGGGTAAAACGCCAAAACAACCGGCGCAACATACGTCAGCAGCATTCCCGCGAGCGTGCCGAGTAGCAGCAGGGAGGAATACTTGAGCTGCGTGAACGCCGTCCGCGCAATCAAGTCGCGAATTTCGCCAAACGTCTGGTACGCGCGCAGGCTCACGCTTTTCCGCGTGAGTCCCATCCAGATCGCGCCGCCGCTGCGTTTCACGGCGCGCGCCAGCGCGCAATCGTCGATCACTTCCGCGCGAATCGCCGCAAATCCGCCAATGTGCTCCAGCGCCGTTCGCCGCAGCAGGACGCAACCGCCCGCAGCGCCCGCCATCCGTGCCTTAGTGTCCGCAATCCACCTCGGCGGATACAGCTTCAGGAAAAAGTAAAGGAAGGGAGGAATCAGCAAGCGCTCCGCAAACGATTTCGCCTGCAGCAGCACCATCAGCGACACAAGGTCCAGTCGCAGCTGCTCCGCCCGCGACACCAACCGCGCCAAAGTGTCTGGAGTATGCTCGATATCCGCGTCGGTAAACCAGAAATACTCCGGCGCGTCCTCCTCACAACTCGCCATCCCTTGCTGCAAAGCCCAAAGCTTACCGGTCCATCCGCTCTGCAGTGCCTCCGCGCGCAGGATCCTTACGCGTTCCGTCGCGCCCGCTTCCTGCGCAGCGGTTCTTGCCAGATCAGGCGTCGCATCCTCGCTGTGATCATCCACAATGACGGCGCGCAATTCGCCCGGATATTCTTGCCGAGCAAGCGAGGAAACCGCACGGGCAATCGTCTCCGCCTCATTGCGCGCGGGCATAACGCACACTACGCGCGGCCACACGGATGGAATTTGGTGCGGCGCAATGTCGTCGTCGAACGCCCGGAGTTGCCAGAATGCTCCGCGAAAAAACGTGAGCACAATCCAGATGAGGAGAGTAAGACCGGCGAGAATCAACGCAACGGAAGGCACGCCCTATTCTGTCGCGAAATGTATCCCGGCCGCTAGGCCAGATCTTCGGCGCGCATCGAGGAAGCCCGCGCAAATCCAGCTTAGCTGCCGGCTTGCAGGCTCGTAGCGCGGTGAATCGCTTTGTGAATGCGCTGATACGTGCCGCAGCGGCACAGATTGCCGTTCATGGCGTCGTCAATTTCCGCGTCCGTGGGGCTCGATTTCCTGGCCAGCAATGCCACGGCAGACATGATCTGCCCCGATTGGCAGTACCCGCATTGCGGCACATCTTCTTCGATCCACGCTTTCTGAACGGGGTGGGAGCCGTCGGCGGAAAGACCTTCGATCGTGGTGATCTTCTTTCCCTCAACGCTGGAGACGGGCGTGATGCACGAGCGCGAAGCTTCGCCGTCGATGTGCACCGTACAAGCGCCACACAGCGCCACTCCGCAACCGACCTTCGTCCCGGTCATATTCAGCGTGCCGCGCAGCACCCACAGAAGAGGCATCTGGGGATCCACATTGACGGTCGTGGCTTTTCCATTCAACGTAAAAGTGACGGCCATAAGTCCCTCCTTCGGCGCGCCCGATATCGTACACCAACTCCCCGCATGGATGGAAATTGTGCGCAATTCCGCCGGGTCCGCGCCCCCGGGCGACCTCTCGCCCTTGTAGGGGCCGCCTGGCGTTTACCCCGACCCGGTCGGGGAGGCGGGCCGCAGGCCAGTCTGTGTAGTGGCCGATCCCGCCTTGCGGGATCGGTTCTTGGGTTTATCCTTTGTCGCGTACAAAAATGGGAATGTCGGCGCGCCGACAATTGCACTTGACGACGTAGTTAACATACCCCCCCCCCCTGTTTTTGCGTATGTACGGGAATGATTGGACTTACAGGTGACCCTCGCGTATGTACGGGAATGATTGGGGTTAGGGGAGAAAAATGGTTGAAAGTTGAAAGTTGAAGGTTGAAAGGGGCCGCCTGGCGCCCTCCCCGACCGGGTCGGGGAGGGGGACCGCTCTTGCGACCTCGCGCTCGCGTGCAAGAACGGGACTGTCGGCGCGCCGACAATGTCAATTGATGTTGTAGTAAACGCAGGCCTTAGAAAAACGGGTTCACAGTTCACAGCCGACAGTCGGCAAATCGGGGCGGAATTCTCAAAGCAGTGGCGAGTGGCGAGTGGGAAGGAAGTAATGGAAGCAAAGGATACCCCCCACCCCCCCTGTTTTTGCGTAAGTAGGGGAAACAAAGGGGTTACAGGCGCATTTCGTGGATGTAGGGGAAACAAAGGACTTAGCGGGTGCAAAGACGAAGGAGGGGCGAAGGACGTCTGGCCCTTCGCGAAGATCGCTCTGGGTAAAGGTGTGGGGCGGTCCGAAATGGCACAAGAGCATCTTCCCCTCAGCATAACAGGTGAAGCATAGCACACTATTGACCGTTTGTCTACTATTATTTAGTGGGTACTAGTTTCGAAACTGGTACGAGGGGGGCCTTCGCGGAGAGCGCTCTTGAGAATTACAAGGATGCTCCACCCGCATTGACATGGGGCTATAATTCCGCAAGAGGGCTTTACCACCCACACTCACGCACAACGACAAGGTGAATGAACATATGCCTCTCTTGAGTTTCTGGAAGAGTAATCGAGAACAAGTCCTCGAACTGAATATCGAGCAGATCGTGTCAAGCGCGGGCGACGGAAATCTTAGAGACGGCAGCAATTGTTCTCAAGAACTCCGTCAGTTTTTTAGCGTTTGTCCGAGCGAGCGTTTGTTTGCTCATGCTCGCTACTGCTTGGAGAATTCATTCGAAAAAGGCGGCATAGTTCTACAAGACATCGTGAACGAGCTAGGAAGAAGATTGGATTTCGATGTTGAGGATGGACTGTATCAAGGCAAACGCAATTCGATTGGTTTTGATGGTATATGGCGAGTCAAAAACGAGCCCGCTCTTATTGTCGAGGTAAAAACAACAGACTACGTAACGATCCCCTTAGAAAAACTGGCCAATTACAGAGAACAGTTGGCGGCGAGCGACCGTCTCGCCCGCGATTCTTCCATTCTGATCGTGGTAGGCCGGGAGGACACCGGGGCTCTAGAAGCTCAGGTCCGAGGCTCCAGATACGCCTGGGATATGCGACTGATCAGCATCGAAGGGCTGGTAAAGCTCGTGCAAATTAAGGAGAAGTCAGATGATCCTGGTAGCCTCCTGCAAATACGACAATTGTTACGACCTTTCGAGTACACGAAAATCGACAGAATCATAGACGTGATTTTCACCACCGCCGCCGATGTCGAAAGTCAGCAGGCGCCAGAACAAGACCTGTCCGCTGGCGAAGAAGTTCATCGACAAATAAGAACTGAACCCGAGTTACTAAACGCAAAACGACAACAGGCGGTGGACGCGTTTGCAGCTCTGAAAGGCAAGGAATTCATCAAGAAAAGTAGGACTCTCTACTGGACCCCTGACAAGAGCATTCGCGTCTGCTGTGCTGTCTCCAAGAAATATGAAGGAGACTATCAGCCCTACTGGTACGCATTCCATCCGACGTGGGAAGAGTTCCTAGCTGAAGGCAAAGAAAGCTACTTCATATTGTCATGCATGGATCGAGAAGAAGCCTATGCCATCCCGTATTCATGGCTTCGCGAGAACAAGAAAAACCTTAACATGACGGATAGGGGCGAAAGGTCATATTGGCACGTTCCTCTCACTACTATGGAGGGCAACCGCCTCGCGATTAATACTTCCAAAATTGGGAGCAAGACATCACTAGATCCATACCGCTTCAATTTTGCGACGACTTGAGTCTACGAGACTCCTCTGCGGAGCGTTAGACGGTCAAGTTATAATTGAGGTCGGTAAGCTTATGAGTGTATTGAAGACAAATCCGATGACGCTCACCGGGCCCTGGGCAGCCGGATGCGTACTGGACTATCACAGTCTGAGTGCCACCCCTAATGGAGATCCATATCATCCATTTGAGATGACCTACACAGAAATTGGCGCTCGGTATATCGGTTTAAGTATTGGAATGATGTAACCGTGGTCGAGGACCTTCTTGAGACGGTGGAGGATTTTCTGTCAAAACGCGGGTGGCGGCCAGTAATAGAGTGTGTCATCCCAGCGCCGCCTTCGATTGATCGCAGCTCACAGCCTGTCGTTCTTTTGGCCCAAGGTCTAGCGAAACGCTTGGGTGTTTCAATCTACGTTGATGCGATGCGTAAAATTGAGAAAACTCCGTCCATGAAAAATGTTGATGATTGGTATGAGCGGCAAAGAATTCTAGGGAAGGCTATCCAAATTGGGAAAGACGATGTGACGGGAAAGTCGATACTCTTGCTGGATGACTTGATTCAGTCGGGCGCAACCCTTCGCCGAGCCGCAGAGGTACTTCTGAATGATGGGAAGGCGAAGACCATCTACGCTCTTGTCTTAACGAGGACTCGGTAATGGAAGCCAGAGATAGCAACTTGAAAGTGTTCATTGCCGGTTCACGGCGCCTTTCTCGTTTGAGCGGGGACGTGACTCGCCGAATAGATAATATTCTCGCGAAGGGGTTCACAATAGTCGTCGGCGATGCAAATGGAATGGACAAGGCTGTCCAGAAATACCTCCGTAAACAACACTACGAAAGGGTCCTCGTTTATTGCATGGAAGGTGCATGCAGGAACAATGAAGGCGGTTGGAAAACAAGAGAAATACAAGCTCCAGAAGCGAAGCGGCGGGACTTCGCGTTTTTTTCAACCAAGGATCGTGCGATGGCAGTGGAAGCTGATTACGGGCTGATGCTCTGGGATGGCGAGAGTCGAGGGACGTTGACGAGTATCGTTGATCTCGTCCGACAGGGCAAACCTGTACTTGTATATCTTGCGCCAGATAGATCGTTTCTTACACTGAAAGAGCCCGAGGACCTCGCACAGCTAAGGGGTCAGCTAGATTCAACTGCTCTCCTGCGGGTCGACAGAGAGCTTCAGCTTCTGACCCACCCAACAGTACGCGTCTCGGGGCGAGAGCGCGAGACTTCCTCCATGTTTTAGCGGAAAACAGCCCAAGCTGCGCGAATCTACGGCTGTCGGATGCACCAACTTTAGCCACTCGTTACCAGCCACTCACTGCTTCTGATATCTGCTATCCTATTCTGCGGTCCACTCCCTTGCCCCGAGCTTGTCCTGCGGAGGGCGGCACCCACGGAAGCACCGCAAATTTTTCATGGAAAGGCATTTGCAACCATGAGCACCACTGCACCCCTACGCGCCGTAAAGCGCGCCTTCAATTTCAACGCCGGGCCCGCGGCGCTGCCGCTGCCTGTGCTGGAGCGCATCCGGGAAGAGCTGCTGGATTATCGCGGCACCGGCATGTCTGTGATGGAGCTTTCTCACCGCTCCGCGGAATTTGAGGCCATCAACAACGCCGCGGAGCAGAACCTGCGCAGGCTTCTGGCCATCCCTGAAGAGTACGCGGTGATCTTCGTGCAAGGCGGGGGGAGCATGCAGTTCACGATGGTGCCGATGAACCTGTGCCTGCCGGGAAAGCCGGTGGATGTGCTGCACACGGGCGCGTGGACCGCCAAGGCCATCGGCGAACTGAAGAAGGGCGTGCTGCACAACATCGCCGCGTCCACGGAAGCGGACAAGTTTGCGCGGTTGCCGCGGCGCGAGGAGATCAAGCTCTCGCCCGACGCTTCCTACACCTACATTTGCAGCAACAACACCATCGAGGGCACGCAGTACACGGAGCTGCCCGCTTCGGCGGCGCCGCTGGTGGCGGATATGTCCAGCGACATCGCCTCGCGTCCCCTGGACGTTTCCAAGTTCGGGCTGATCTTTGCCGGGGCACAGAAGAATCTTGGGCCCAGCGGCGTAACCGTGGTGATCGTGCGCAAGGATCTGGCGGAGCGCGCGGACAAGAATTTGCCTTCGCTGCTGCAATACCGCACGCACATCAAGGAAAAGTCGCTGTACCACACGCCGCCGACCTTTGCGGTGTACGTCCTGGGCCTGGTGACCGAGTGGATCGCAGGCGAAGGCGGGCTGGCCGGGATGCAGAAGCGCAACGAAGCCAAGGCCAAACTTCTGTATCACACCATCGAGGACAGCAACGGCTTCTACCGCTGCCCCGTGGAGAAAGCTTCGCGTTCGCAGATGAACGTGGTGTTCCGCGTGGCGGGCGGCGATGAGGCCGTCGAAAAGCAATTTGCCAAGGACGCCACCGCCGCGCGCCTGATCGGCACGCCCGGGCATCGCTCCGTGGGCGGCATGCGCATCTCGCTGTACAATGCCGTGGGGCTCGACGCCGTCGAAGCCCTGACGGGGTTCATGCGCGAATTCCAGCGCACCCGCGCGTGATCCCGGCGCACGGATATTCATCCGCGCGCGTTTAACCGCCGCTGGCTTATCGGAGGAATGATGAACCTCTACTCCAATGTTCTGTTCGTGCACATCGTCAGCGCCCTCGGGCTGTTCCTCGGCTACGGCCTGGAATGGACCGTGAGCGCGTTGCTGCGCCACTCCAGCACCACGGATGAGGCGCGCGCGTGGCTGCGCGTGTACCGCGTGTCGCCGCCTGTGACCGGGGCGTCGCTGGCGGTGCTGATACTTTCGGGCGGCTGGCTGGCTGCGCTGACCGGCGGCATGTACCATGGCTGGCTGATCGTTTCCGTTCTGGGGATCGTGGTGGCGTTGTTGATCGGCTTTGCGCTGATCCTGCCGCGTGTGCGGGCGATCCGCAGCGCGCTGTCGGAAGGGAACTTGCCGCTCACGCCGGAGGCGCTACTACGGCTTCAGAGCGCCGTGCTGCCAACGCTGATTCGCGTTCGCGCACTGCTGGCTGTGGGTATTGTGTATCTGATGACAGCGAAACCGCCGCTTGGCGCTTCGCTGATTGTGCTGGCGGCTTCGATGGTGATTGGTGCGCTGTTTTCGGTAACGTCGTGGTCGCGCGGGTCTGCGAGCGCCGCTGCAGCGTAGTTGCGGTTTCAAAGCCGCAAAGTCATTTCCTCAGGGGCTAAAAGCCCATTGAAGACTGAGCGCTGAATGTCGGAGCTGAAGCTCCGACCCCCTGAAGAGAAGACGGACCCAAGAGCGGCCCGGCTAGGAAGGCCGGGCCCTACATAGGAAAGACGAAGAACCGGGCTGAAGCCCGGCCACTACAAAGGCAAACCCAAGAGCCGCGTGAAAGCCCGGTACGTACAAAAGCAGGGCGGGATTGCTCCCGCCCGTTTGGCGATTTTTGAGGTTCGCGTTTTGGCGCGCGTGAAGCGCGCGCGCTCGCCCTGCGCTACAGAAGCGAAGGAATTACGCCAGGTCGAAGACGAGCACTTCGGCGGTTTGCACTCCGGCCAGCTCGATGGAATGCTCTTCGGAAATGGCCGCGCCGTCCCCGGTTTCCAGCGCCTGGCCGTTCAGCGTGACGCTGCCGCGCGCGACTTGCACATACGCGTGGCGCTGCGGTTTCAGTTCGTGCTTGACCGTTTCGCCCGGCGCCAGCAGGGTCGCGTAGAGTTCGTTGTCCTGGCGGATTTTCACCGAGCCATCGCGGCCGTCCGGCGAAACCACCAGGAGCAGCTTGGCGCGCTTGTCCGCTTCCACAAAATGCTTCTGGCCGTACGCGGGCTTGTGGCCCTTGTGGTCCGGGAACATCCAGATCTGGTAGAGGTGAACGGTTTCCGTTTCGGAGGCGTTGAACTCGCTGTGGGTCACGCCCGTTCCCGCGCTCATATATTGCACATCACCGGGGCGGATCACGGAGCCGTTGCCCATGCTGTCGCGGTGCTGGAGCGCGCCTTCCAGGACGTAGGTAACGATTTCCATGTCGCGGTGCGGATGCGTGGGAAAGCCCGCGCCGCCGGCAACGCGGTCATCGTTCATGACACGCAGCGTGCGGAACTGGGTATGCGCGGGGTCGTAATATTCGGCGAAAGAAAAGGTAAAGCGCGAATCGAGCCAGCCGTGGTTGGCATGGCCGCGCGCGTCGCTCTTGCGAATGAGAATCATGGAGGCCTCCTGGCAACGACAGGGGGACTATACTCGTTATAACGACTATTGTCAAGAGTGTAGTCTGCGCAACGCCATATATACCCTTATCCCCTTGCAGTTCAGGTTCTTAGCCCCTCTTTTCGCTCCATTTCCACCCGCGCGCGCTTTGGTGTAGAGTGATATTCCTAAGCGGCTTGCCGCCGCCACCGTTGGGGTGTACGTTCATGGATTCAGCATTGCCGACAACGCAAGCGAAGGCCGAGGACGCCTCCTCCTCGACGCGCCGCGAGACTTTATCCATCACCGATAATCGCACCGGGAAAGTCTACGAAGTGCCCATCACGCACGGCACGATTCGCGCCATGGACCTTCGGCAACTGCGGGTGGATCCCGCCGACTTCGGCATGATCAGCTACGATCCCGCGTACAACAACACCGCTTCGTGCATCAGCCGCATCACGTATATCGACGGCGACGCCGGCATTCTGCGGTATCGCGGATATCCCATCGAGGAACTTGCGGAAAAGTCCACGTACCTGGAAACGGCGTATCTGCTGCTTCACGGGGAGCTGCCCACGGCGGCACAGCTCCGGGATTGGCACCAGAACGTCACGCATCACACGTTCATTCACGAAAGCATCAAGAAGTTCCTGGACGGGTTTCACTACGACGCGCACCCGATGGGGATGCTGGTTTCAGCGATAGCGGCGCTATCGACTTTTTATCACGACGCGAAGGACGTGTTTAACGCGGGATCGCGCAAGAAGCAGACCTACCGGCTGGTCGGCAAGATGCCCACGATTGCGGCGTTTTCGTACCGCCATACGCTGGGCATGCCGTTTGTGTACCCGGACAACGAACTGAGCTATCCCGGGAATTTCCTGAACATGTTATTCCGGACGAGCGAGACGCGCTACCGGCCGAATCCGACGCTGGAGCACGCGCTGGACATTCTGTTCATTCTGCACGCGGACCACGAGCAGAACTGCTCGACGAACACGATCCGCGGCGTGGGCAGCTCGCATGTCGATCCGTACTGCGCGGCAGCGGCCGCGATTGCCGCTCTTTACGGGCCGCTGCATGGCGGCGCGAATGAAGAAGTTCTGCGGATGCTCAATGAGATAGGCACGATCCAAAAGGTTCCGGAATTCATCAAGCGGGTGAAGTCCGGCGAGACGCGCCTGATGGGCTTCGGCCATCGTGTGTATAAGAACTACGATCCGCGCGCCCGGATTATCAAGAAGATCGCCTACGAAGTTTTCGACCTGATGGGCCAGAATCCGCTGCTCGAGATTGCTTTGGAATGCGAGCGCATTGCGCTCGAGGACGACTACTTCGTGAAGCGCAAGCTCTATCCCAACGTGGACTTTTATACCGGGCTCATTTACCAATCCATGGGGTTCCCCATGACGATGTTCCCGGTGCTGTTCGCCATTCCGCGCATGTCCGGCTGGCTGGCGCAGTGGGAAGAGATGCTGCTGGACCCCGAACAGAAGATTGCGCGGCCCCGGCAGATTTATCTCGGCCACGATCCGCGGCCGTACGTGGCCATCGACCAGCGCTCCTGAAGCGGCGGGCCAACGTCAGCTACCACAGTCTTTCTTGCTGAGGGCGCGCCCGTGGCCGGCGACCGAAGTGTTCAGCACACGTCCAAGAGGGCTGGAACCCATGGGGAGTTGATCCCGCCCAGTGGTTAGACTCGCGTAAAAACATTAGATTCATTCGTCGGCATGTGATCGTGCTGTCTATGCAGCGTAGCCTTTTTGCATACGCCGTTTACCTTGGCGCTCGACTTTCCTTTCCCACGCTGTATATTGAAAGATGCGAGGTTTTATGGGCCAATCGCCGAACGCCCCCAGTCACGCAGGTTCACGCCGCCGGAGCCAGCGGGTCTTGATGCAGGTTGCAGTTCGCATCCGTGGCGAGAACGCAGCGGGCGCCTCCTTTGAGGAAGAAACGTCCACACTGGCCATTAATGCGCACGGGGCTCTGATACTGCTGCAGGCGCGTATCACCAGCGGCAGCAGGGTGCACATGCAGCACAACGGCACCAAGCAGGAACAGGAATGTCAGGTGGTGTTTCTCGGCCCGGTGCGTTCCGGCAGAGCGGAAATAGGACTGGAGTTTTCGTCTCCCTGCCCTACTTTCTGGCGCGTCGCCTTTCCTCCTGAGGATTGGTCGCCAAAGCATCCCGAAGCACGCACGGTCATCTCCACCAACTCACCCAGGAAATAGCTCCTCTCGCCGGTTGCCTGAAGATCCCAGACAAATCGCTGAAAAAACGTGATTTGGAGTCCTTCTAATTAAGGAGACCGACCTGCTTCTTGCAAGTGGACAGGGAAGAAGCAGGTGCGTCGCGTAATGGCGCGTGTTCGTCATATTCCCGCAACAAGGTGTTGACACTGGCAAGACATTTTGCAAGTATGCTTCCCCCGCCCGGGGAGATTTACGATGGCAGAAGATTCGCCGCAAGAGCAACTCTTCCGGATGGGCTCTTCCCCTTCGCGAAGGCTGACGAGCCGCGTGGAAGCCGCAACGCATGTGTGGGTGTATTGGGAGTGCAGCCACCGCAAGGACGTGTCGCGCGTGCGCAATGTGGGCATGGGTGGATTGTTTCTGGAAACGCCGCACCGGTTCGCCAAGGGGCTGATGGCCAAGCTTCACTTTCTTGTGGATGAAGGACAGATTCGCGCGGAGGCAGCGGTGCGACATGTGGAGCCTGGCGAGGGACTCGGGATGCGGTTCACGGCCGTGCATCAGCAGGATGGTGTGCAACTCGCGGCGCTGATGAACCGCCTTCGCTCCGTGCGCTGAAGATGTCGCTCGCTGTTTAGCGCCACGCCAAATTCTAAACCTCTTCTTCTCAGGCAGCGCTTGAAATCCAACATGTAAACGTTTGTGCGTTTGTTTCCTTCGGGCTCTGGCGGAAGAGTGCCGAGGACGAGTGCCACGGGCCGCTATCTGCTATCATTCCCGCCTTGCGGACGACGGAGGATGCATGAGCCTGATGCAGCGGCTGGAGGAGGTACGAACGGGGTTTGAGCGGCCGTTCTGGGTGGCCAATATCAGCGAGCTGTTTGAGCGGCTCTCCTATTACGCGGCGTTTGCCTCGCTGGCGCGGTATCTGCACGAAACGCTGAGCTTTCCGCTGGAGCGGGCCGCGGATCTTTCCGGCTTGTTCGGCGGGCTGGTGTGGTTTCTGGCGATTTTTGGAGGAGCGATTGCCGACCGGCTGGGATTCCGGCGCGCGCTTTCCCTGGCGTACCTCATTCTCGCCGGGTCGTATTTCCTGCTGGGTTCGCTGGGAGCGCCATGGCTTGCGCCGGTGCGCAGCGCCGTGCCGCTGGTGGTGCTGGTGACAATTGTGTTGATGCTGCCGGCGCTGGGCGTCGCGCTGGTGAAGCCTTCGGTGGTGGGGACGACGGCGCGTGCGTCGAATGAAAACGTGCGTTCCCTCGGCTATTCCATCTACTACACGCTGGTGAATATAGGCGGGGCGCTGGGGCCGTTTGTGGCGTCGTGGGCACACAAGAATCTGAGCGTGGAAAATGTGTTTCGCGTCGCATCGTTCAGCGTGTTGGTGATGTTTTTTGGGGTGCTGCTATTTTATCGCGAGCCGCGGAAGTCCGGAGAGGCGCGCACGGAAAGCCTGAGCGTAACGATCCGGAACTTCGGAGAGGTGGTGAAGAATCCGAAGTTCATGATTTTCCTGCTGATTTTTTCGGGCTACTGGATCGTGTACTGGCAGGAATTCATCACGCTGCCGATTTACGTGCACGAATACGTGGACGGCAAGGCAGACACGGAAAGAATGCTCTCGACGGGACCGCTGGTGGTGATAGCGTTCACGGTGCTGTTCAGCGTGCTGACGCAAAAGATCACGGCGTTTCGCGCGGTGGTGCTGGGGACGCTGATTGCGATGGTGGCGTTCGCGATTCTGGCGGTGCATGCGAGCATCGTCGCGGTATATGCCACCTTGGTGGTGATCGCGGTTGGAGAGCTGATTCAGCAGCCGCGTTATTACGATTACATTTCGCGGCTGGCCCCGCCGGGGCAGCAGGGCACCTACATGGGATTTGCGTTTTTGCCGCTAGGCATTGGGGCGTTTGCTTCGGGACGCATTGGCGGGGCGCTGCTGCATCATTTCGGTGAAGTGCAGCACCGCCCGGAACGGTTTTTGTGGGCGTTGACGGGGATTGGATTGGCGACGACGGCGCTCTTGTGGATTTACGACCGCGTGGTGAAGCCGGGGAGAGAAGAAAAGAGCAGCGTGTAGGAACCTTGCGCGGTCCTCTACATGAACAAATGAAAAACCAAGAGGAAAGAGAAGAAATTAGGCGGTGTTCGATGGTAAGAGCCCACCCTTCGCAAAATACGCGAAGGATGGGGCACCCTCAAGTTCATTCGTGAGTCGACATCGGAAAGAAAACCCAAGAGGACCGATCAGAAGATTGGCCGCTAAAAAGACTGGAAGGGACCACTTCAGAAGGCGGTTCCTACGAGGGAACTGTGCCGGCAACAAAGCTGCCGCGGGGAATTTAGTTGACCATGCGGCGGAGGGATTCGAGGGCCTGGCGCGCGAGGGTGTAGCGAGGCTCGAGGTTGATCGCTTCCTGGAAGCAGCTCATGGCCTGGCCGTACATTTCTTTTCCGAGATACGCGCGGCCCATGTTGTAGTGGGGGAAGTGGCGCGGTTCGTAACGGCGCGCTTCAACGGCCTGCTGCAGCCAGGGAATGGCTTCATCGAACTGCCCCAACTCGATCAGGTAAGCGCCAATATCGTTATAGGGATTGCCGAAGTCGGGATCAAGCTCGATGGCACGCTTGCATTCGGAAATAGCCTCCAGAAGGCGGCCCTGGAAATGGTAGGTCCAGCCGAGAAAGGTGTGCGCTTCGGCGGTGGGATGAAGCTCCAGCGAAGACTGATAGAGTTCCGCGGCGCGGTCGTAGTCGCCTTCCATCTGGGCCTGGTAGGCGTCCTGGAGAACCTCCCACGCCCGGGTCAAAGTCTCCTGGCTCATAAGGCCATTGTGAAGGGAGATTTGGAGGAACGTCAAAGGTACGAAGGTGCTAGCTGTGCATAACCGCAAACTGTCCTTTTTGACGGGTGGCAGGTGGAAATTGGCCGCCGGAATGTGGAAAATAGAGAAGTCCTGAACTGAGCGACAAGGGGGAACCGTGAGGAAGTTTTCATTGAGCTTGGCAGTTTTGGCGGGGTGCGCGGCGCTGGCGGCGGGAAGCGCCCTGCTGGGGCAGGAATCCGGCAAGAAATCGGGCAACAATGCCCCAGCGGTGGCGCGCGGCAAGACCATTTTTCAGCAAAAATGTACCGTGTGCCACTATGACACGAGCGACCAAAAGAAAATTGGACCTGGCCTGAAGGGCATTTCCAAGCGCGGCACCTTCAGCGTGAATGGCAACAAGATCACGGACGAGACTTTGAAGACGTGGATTGAAAACGGGGACCAGTTGATGCCTGGGCTCAAGGATAGCCTGGAAGCGTCGCAGATCAAGGATGTGATTGCGTACGTGAAGACGCTGTGAGCGGGGCGGTGAGGAACGAAAGCATCGCAATTTCTTGAATACCCGGAAGTGAAGTAAAAACCCCCGGTGACCTGCGGGCGCAGGCTGCCGGGGGTTTTCGATATTACAATCTCCCGAGCGGGAGAAAGAAACTACTTCAGAACGGCATCCTTCAGCATCTTCGCCGGGCGCAAGCGGACAACCGTCTTGGCCTTGATCTTGATCTGTTCGCCGGTCTGGGGGTTGCGGCCAAGGCGCGCCTTGCGATGAGCCTTTACAACGCGACCGATCCCGGGAATGACGAACTTGCCCGCGCTACCCTTGGCTTCTTTAACGGCGAGCTTGTGGAGCTCTTCGAAAAAGGAAGCAACGGTCTTCTTGGCGGTGCCGACCTTTTCCGCAATGTGCGCGACAATCTTTGTTTTGCTCAGTGGCTTGGCTGCCATTTCTTTTGCTTATCCTCCTGAATTGTCTATCCACCCCGAACGTATCGAGGCCAGCCGCGAGCGAAAAACCCCTGTTTATCAAGGAAAAACTCGGGCCGAAAAGGACTATAGCGAAGGGAAAAGGGGAACGCAAGGGGAAAACAGCAAAAATCGCTGGAAAAACGCACTTTTTTTAAGGGCGTGTGCAAAACGCCCAGCTTTCATGCGGTAATGCGCAATGCCCTGAAGCAAACTGGCGGCCAGCGGTGCTGTGTTATCCTTGCGAACTGCGTTTAATGAAGGAGAAACGGTGATGAGCGATAGTCCAAAGTGGCAGGAAGTGGAACGCGAGATTGCGGCGGTAGCGAAGCTGGGGCGGCGGCCCGTGGCAGTCACCTATCTGGACGCGGAACCCGCGGGAATCAAGAAGTTCGAGGGCTCGGAACCATCGGGTTGCAGCTTTTGGCGGCTGGCGGCGGAGGGAGGCACGTTCTATACCGTTCCAGAGAATCACTTTAACTGCGCGGTGGGCGCATATACCCACAACATCCCGCTTTCGCCGGAGCGCGAGAAAGAGACGGAGTAGACGCTGAAAATGATGTTTGAGCTGGGATATGTCCGGCCGGAGGAAGTGCCGCAGATCCCGCGGCTGGCAAAAGAGCCCAAAGCGGTGATCTATTCGCCATTGGGAGAGGCTACGGCGACCCTGGAAGTGGTGTTATTTGCGTGCAAGCCAGCGGGGGCGATGCTGTTGCAGGAGGCCGCGAACCGGGCGGGAGTGGGCAGCGGCGTGCCGGCACTGGGCCGGCCGACGTGCATGGCGCTGCCGGCTTCGATACAGCATGGGACGATGACCAGTTTGGGATGTATCGGGAACCGCGTGTATACGGGGCTGGGTGAGGATGAGCTGTACGTGGTGCTGCGGGGAAAAGATGTGGCGAAGGTCGCGGAGGCGCTGAAGACAATCGAGAGCGCAAACGTGGCGCTGCGGAACTATGCGAAGGGACGCCGGGAACAACTCTCGACTCTGTAAGACCGTGGCAGGAGCCAGCTACAAGGACGCCAGGTCCTCATAGAAGCAGGCAATGGCCTTGATGCCGCCGAAGTAGTTTTCCAGAAGAATATGCTCGTCAGGCGCGTGGGCGTTTTCGTCCGGCAAGCCAAAACCAATCAGAACACAGGGAACTTTAAAAGTGTCGTGCATTTGGGTGACGAAGGGGATGGAACCGCCTTCGCGGATGAACACGGCCTTCTTGCCGAAGCCCTTTTGCAGGGCCTCCTGGGCAACCTGAAAAATCGGCGCGTGATAGGCGGCAACCCAGGGTTTGCCGGTGCTGAGGACCTCGAACTTGCAATGTACGGTCTTGGGCAGGAGCTTGCGAATGTGGGCCTCGACGAGCTTGGCGATCTTCTTGGGATTTTGGTCGGGAACGAGCCGCGTGGAAAACTTGGCGTAGGCTTTGGAGGGGATGACGGTCTTGGCGCCTTCGCCCTGGTAGCCACCCCACATGCCGTTCAATTCGAGCGTTGGGCGAATCCACAAGCGCTCGACGGAGGTGAAGCCCTTTTCGCCGACGTAGGCGGGCGCTCCCACGGCGCGCTCGAAGTCCTTCGCCTTCCAAGGCAATTTGTTCAGGGCTTTGCGCTCGGCGGGGGAAACCTTGGCGACGTCGTCGTAGAAGCCGGGAATGGTGGCGCGGAAATTGTGGTCGTGGAGCTTGGCGAAGAGTTCCGTAAGAACGGTCAGCGGATTGGGGACGGCACCGCCATAGACGCCGGAGTGCAGATCGCGCACCGGGCCGGTGAGCTCGATCTGATAGTAGTTGAGGCCCCGGAGACCGTAGGTGATGGAAGGCACGCCCTTGCCGAGCATGGCGGTATCGGAAACGAGGAGCGCGTCGGCCGTCAGCTTTTCCTTGTGGTTCTGGACGTAATCCCAAAGGCTGACACTGCCAACCTCCTCTTCGCCTTCGATGAGCACCTTGATGTTGACGGGGAATTTTCCGTTCAGTTGATGAAGCGATTCAAGGGCTTTCAGGTGGATGTGCACCTGGCCTTTGTCGTCGGCGGTGCCGCGGCCATAGAGATTACCATCGCGCGATTGCGGCTCGAAGGCGGGTGAGGTCCAAGGTTCGAGGGGCTCGGCGGGCTGCACGTCATAGTGGCCGTAGAAAAGGACGGTGGGTTTTCCGGGAGCTTCGAGGGATCCCGCGTAGACAAGGGGATGGAGATTGGTGGGCACGATTTCGACGGTCTTGAAGCCCGCGGCACGCAAGTGATCAGCAACCCACTGGGCGGCGCGTTCGATATCGGGCTTGTTTTCGGATTTGGCGCTGACGGAAGGAATACGCAGAAATTCCAGGAGTTCCGCGAGATGCTGGTCACGGCGACCTTCGATAAATTCAGTAAGGTTCATAAATCCCCCAGGCACAAAAATTCGCTTGCCGAGATAAATCCTTAAGAATTTCCAAGAAAAGCGCGGCAGCGGGATGCGAGCGAGGTTCGGGACAAGATGCCGGAGCCGCTAGTTTTATTTTAAGGCTTGCCGGAACAGGGTACAAGCCAGTCCCCAGAAAGCGAAGTGGCACTTGGGAAACACCCGTCCGGAAGGGCAATTGACGAGAATCCGGGCGGACCCCATGATGGGCGCATGAACGAAGCGCTCTATACGACGTCGCGGCGCAGCCAGCGCGTCTTCCACAAGATGCGGCTGCAGGCCCAGGGCCGTAGCCAGGATGGGCGGAAGTTTCGCGAAATCTGCGAAACGCTGGTGGTGAACGCTCACGGAGCCCTGCTGATGCTGCGGCACGAGGCAAACAGCAGCGAGATTCTCGTGCTGGTTAACCCGCTGACCCAGGAAGAGCAGGAATGCCGGATTGTGTTCCTGGGAGGGAGCGGAGAGCGCGGCCAACGGGTGGGAGTGGAATTCCTGACGCCGGCGCCGCACTTCTGGGGCATCGATTTTGACGCGCGGGCGCTGCCGCATTCGGGGGAGGACGGCCAGACGCATTGAGGGTTCAACGGCTGCGCTGACGGGGACCGACCTTAAGAACACCACTGCAATTGCAATTCTTCCAAAATTCCATTAGGAATCGCCTGGCATTCTAGCCGAAGTTCGTCACCAACACTGAGATTTTGACATTGTGTTCTCTTTTTTCTTTTGGAAGTACTTTGTTTTCAACTTCGGTCGATTGAAAACGCGATGTAGTGCAGACCAACCTACTTGA
>Ga0182011_10000126_pt1 | contig 59420 bp, 17 predicted proteins | sample 711E1DmetaG_FD_120481 | JGI IMG/M metagenome (GOLD analysis project Ga0182011, IMG submission 120481) | Permafrost microbial communities from Stordalen Mire, Sweden - 711E1D metaG | ecosystem: Environmental > Terrestrial > Soil > Wetlands > Permafrost | place: Sweden: Stordalen | collected...
TAAGTAATACATTCTTATTACTAGCATAGAAACTGCTAGTAATAGATGGAATTGCAAACAGGTCTTACTACTGTTTTTACTGTAAGTAATACATTCTTATTACTAGCATAGAAACTGCTAGTACGGACTTTTGACATGATACCATGGGTGTGGCTATTTGTCTTACTGCTGTTTTTGGTGTATGTGACTTGATTCTTACTAGCGTTGTAACTGCTAGTACTGTGAATATGCTTGTATGTTGGTCTTACTACTGTTTTTGGTGTATGTGGTTTATGTGTTTAATCGGAATTCTTTATAAAAATATCGTAACCATCAAGTAACACCTTTGCCTACTTATGTGTATGAATAGATATATTTATATATCTATAATATACTTCCCGACCATTGGTATATGGTTGGGGGGTATTCGATGGTAGACTTTAGGCGTAGTCATACGTGGATGACGACTCAGCTTTACGGCTATCATAATTCTTCTGAGAGGGGCATAATAACAAGATGAAAAAGAATATTATGTGGATAGCTGTAGCTATGATAATATTAGTTGCAGTTGTAGCCCTAATATATACAGGCACATCAACTGTCAAGGATGCTGGCACTAAGGACGTTTCGAAAACGGTCGCTCCTGATATTCAAGACACTCAGAGTGTTCAGGAAACATCGTATGTCTCCCACGGCCAGAATGTACCTGGAGCCGTTGTTGAACAAAAGTTTGCCGCTCTTGATTCCAAGCTTAATATCACAAAGCAGCAGGTTGCTGACGCCATAGTCTCTGAAAAAATTCTTATTACAAAAGCGGAAGAGAAAAACATCACAGTCAGCGATGATGAGGTAGATAATTTTATTGAACAAACCTTGACGCAATATTCTATCTCAAGAGAGGAATATAGTCAAAGACTTGAGGCTGCAGGCCTCACAGAAGAGCAGTATAAAGAGCAGTTAAGGGACCAGATAAAGATCGCTAAGCTGATCAATGATTCGATAAAAAAAGAGGATTATGCAGTCTCCGATGCGGAAGTCGATGCATTCATGCAGGAGCATAAAGCAGATTATGAATCATTGGATAGCGGGATGCTTTCCTTGATACGACAGAGAATCAAGAATCAGATGATTGAAAAAAAGAAGACAGACCTATTAAATGCTTATATTGAGAAAGTTGGGGGCTAAATAATTGCATAAACGTATAACTACACTGTGCACATGGATCGTATTGTTTATAGCATTAGCGATAGTCATCCCGTATTCCTACTCTACAGATGTCGGGTCGTGTAATATCAATATCAATGAGACAAGCACCTACACCCTGACGAATGATATCTTGATAGCAGGGAATTGCTTCAATATAAATGCAGATTATGTGACACTCGACTGTAATTATCATTCTATAACAGGAAAAAATTCTGGGATAGGTATCCTGATAAATAATCATACAAATACTATAATACAGAATTGTATAATACAGAATTTCTCGCAAGGAGTCTTGCTTAACAATTCTGATGTGGATCTCGAGAAGGACAATATCGTCCATAACAATGTCGGTGTATTGATCGATAGGCAATCGTATATATCCGGGCAATATAACAGCCTGTCAAGTACAGTAAACATATTATACAACAATGCGTCGGATTCCGCAATTCTTGATTTTTCATATAATTGGCTTGGTTCAACAGATGAGGCAAAGATAAATTCTACAATCATAGGGGCAGTAAATGTCTTCCCATACCTGACTTCCAGCCCATACTCAGACTCTGACAATGATAATATACCATTTTTAATAGACAATTGCCCTTTGACATTTAATCCTGACCAGAATGATAGTGATGGCGACGGTATAGGAGATGCATGCGACAATTGCATGAATAATTATAATCCTGACCAGACAGACAGCTTCCATTCAGGCATCGGCGACGTGTGTAATCCTGACATTGATAATGATACTATACCTAATGTCATCGATAATTGTAAATATACGCCAAACATGGACCAGAGCGATATAGATGGCGATGGCATAGGAGATGTATGCGATAATTGTGTCAATGTTGCAAATCCTGACCAGCTTGATTCTGATAATAACGGAAAAGGGGACGCGTGCGATAGAAAATTGTTTGTTGGAGGTTTTGCGATAGATACTACGACAAATTCTACAGGACTGCCTGCATCAATCAGTACAAACATTGAATCAGGATATTATGTCCTGCAATTTCAAACAAATTCGGAAAGTACAGTATTAAATTCGCTAAATTCATTGAATGCACAAGTATTAGACTATCTTAATATTGATGGATTCATAATATATACAAGTCTTACGACAAAACAGTTGCAGAATATTTCTGGAATCTCATACGTTGGCATATTGCAGCCAGCCTACAAAATATCTTCTGACCTCATCAAAGATTATATTACTACAGGTTGGACGGATTATAGTATACATAAGACGTTAGATATAGAAGTTTATAGGAATATTGATCAGGTGCAAGCAAGGATACAAGCTCTTGGAGGAGTAGCAGATAGGATGTATGCTCCGGATGATATAGAGTATAATCAGAGTCTTGTCGTGACAATTCCTGCACCGTTGATACCTAATGTTTCACAGATTGCCGATATAAAATTTATCGATAATCACGCAGTAAGGGTCAATAGGGATGAAGTTGCTACTGTAATCACTGGCATCCGGCCTGCTGCAGATCAGCCAGCAATATTTGGCCTGACCGGACTTGGTCAAAGAGTAGGAGTATCAGACACTGGTCTTGATACTGGAGATACTGCTACAATGAATCTTGACCTTCGCGGCAGGGTAATATTCGCTTCAGGATTTAATAAGACAGGATTGCAGGATTTAGACGGTCATGGAACACACGTTACAGGTCTTGTTGCTGGTGATGGAACGAATTCTGGAGCATCAAATATTAAAGGTTCTGCAACAAGTGCAACAATAATATTCAGGCCTAATCAGGGATCATATCTAGATGTCCTTAGCGGTATACAGGCGAAAAATCCTGACATCATCACAAACAGTTGGGGTTCTGACTCTAACACCAGTTATAATGAGAACGATAAGGATGCCGATACGTTCACAAGAGATAATCCTTATACATTAGTATTGTTTGCCGTGACTAACGTCGGTAATACTATAGGTTTAGGAGAGCCTGACACTTCAAAAAATATCCTAGCTGTCGGTGCATCAAAAAATGTCAGGGCATTGCCTGCACCAAAGACTACAGGACCCTATGCTGGATTTTTTCTTCTCGCATCCTCAAATGGCATTCTGCCTACTGCTTTTCCAATAAGTCCTATAGCATCCTCCGCTAATAATGCTAATGATTGGTCAGGGTTTACAGGCATAGGTCCTACGCGCGACGGAAGAATAAAACCAGATGTTGTCGCTCCTGGAACTTTCATGCTTTCTATCAGATCATCAGTATGTGATGCTCCAGACAATAATAGGGACGGAAATCCAGATGACAGCAATGGAGACGGACTATACAATCATGATGATTGTGTCGCTAGTGGATTGCCTGGAGGTCCTGTAAGAGGTTATAGCATTAATGGTGGTTATGCTATAGTCGATATACAAGATGTTTCGAATGGAGCTTTATTGTACACTAATTATACTACCAGAAATCTTCCTGCTGACTTTGTCATATTAAGGACAGCAGTGGCGAATAACAAGAATATCACACTAGCAAATGTCCAGATCGTCAATATCAGGCCTATCCCAGCAAATCCTAATCTGCCTGGCGATCCTGCATTACAACCGTTCTATATGTATATGACCGGGGCATCACAAGCTACACCGCATGTTGCCGGCCTTGCTGCATTGATAAGAGAATTCTTGGTGACCAAAAGAAATGTTGTACGGCCGAGTGCGGCACTGCTAAAAGCAATGGTCATAGAGGGGACTGTAGATATGGATAATGCTAGAAATACCGGGCCTGTTCCAGACAAAACTGAAGGATGGGGCAGGGTCAATCTGACAAAATCTATAGCACCTGACGGTCTCAATTCGTTTACCAGGGTGAATTTTTATGATTCTATCTCAGAATATAATTTCAGTGCATCAGGTCAGACAAAAAACATCAGCGTAAGATTCTACCAGGGTAAGCCCATAATAATTACATTGGTCTGGAATGATCTTCCAGGCCCATTAGGGAATGGAAAAACATTGATCAATGATCTAGATATGGAACTTAGAACCCCTAAAGGTGTAGTGTATAAGGGAGGAAATTTTGCAGGCAATATCGTAAATGGCCAGACCCGGCCAAACGTTGTCGGCAAAGATGATAGGAATACTGTCGAGAAAATCATCCTGGACAAGGCTCCAGAAGATGGAATATACACTCTAAAAATAAAGTCAGCAGTCATAAGGGCAGGCACTACACAGCCATTCGCTGTAGTGTACTCTCAAACGTTAGGTATTGATTCAGCGAACTCCAGTGGGAATTATTCTAGAAGATTCAATCTTGGGGATCCATTATATGCCAAGGCAGTCGGACTTCCGAATATGACATCTGTAGAGGTAGTCGTTGTCGGATACAGTAAAAATTTTCATTATGATATGAACAAACAGATCACAGATATTTCAGGACGCAGCGGCCTCATCAATGGGATGATCTATATCAATTCCACCGTATTGAACACGACAGAAAACGGGACGATACTGCCAAATACTATAATATGCAATATCACGAAAGAACAGGCATTTTCTGTCAATGGATCGTTTAATATTATCGTGAATATGGTCCCTGGAAATCCTATAATATTCAACAAGGATGTGGATTTTGTTGATTATCATAATGAATCCGGATTTAGGGTAAGAGGAGCAAGTACGATGAATGGTTCTGAAAGCCTTACGTACAATTTCCCTTACGGAAGCAAGATATACTATAAAGGTATAGGCCTTGATAATGATACAGATTATAATATCTACGCAAAAGCATATAATACAAGCGTAGACATGACTAAGGCCTTTAATGTAACACAATTAGGCACTGTGACGAACATCGTCCAGCATACAACATCAGATGGGACTACAGGCAAACAATTATTATTGGACACTGCGCTTCTTAAAAAATCAGATGTGTTCAAGAATTATGGTCGATATGATCTTCTGATAAGAAAAGATAAAACTAATCCAGCATTCAATAATGGTAATGATACATTGGACAATAGGACATCTTACGGGTTTCAGATAGGCTTGACCGATTCCGAAGACAGCTTTGGAGCTTTTTCAGATACATTCTCTATAGGGACCTCTGTCTGGGAATATGCTGTAGGATTGCCGAAGGGGACTGCGAATATCCATGTAATGCAGCATAAGAAGACAGCATGGGCTGATGGAGACTCGCTTAATGCACATATAGTGTGGAGCAATTATAGTGTTGATAATAGTGGAGTATTGTCAAAATGGGTCTGGACCCCTGATAAGGTGGGACAATTTGACGTCATCATTGATACGAACCGCAATAATAAGTATGATAAGGGCATCGACTTGATTGATGGTGCAGGCGGGAGTGATTACGGATTCAATGTCACATGCAGCGCGAACAAGACGATATGTGGAGAGATAGTATCCTCAATGGGCAACAGGTCATATGCGCATAACTTTTTTGACAAGGATCACGTATTCGCAGACGTAGTCGTACAGACTGTCAAAGATATGGTCATCAAAGTATACTTGGTGAAAAGAAACAGTCCTGTAGAGGATCTTGAAGGCCAGCCATTAGTGGATGTTACAGGGGGAGCCAAGAGTGTTAATCTGGTATCAGGCAACATTACTGACGACGAAGTGTCTGTATGGAATGCTGCAGACCTTGGAAAGTATGCATTGATAATGGATGTGAATGGTGACGGAAAATTCGAGAAGGACATAGACATATACGATCCTGACGGATTAAGCGTCACAGATGATATCAACAATCCGAAAATGGTCATAGATTCACATGGCGATATCCATGTGGCTGCGTTGAAGACTATCAAAGCGACACATACCACGCAGATATTGTATGCAAAGATTGATGCTAATGATTTCACTATAGATCCTAAGACCATGAACAATACGCCTATATGGAGTATGGATAAGGCGATAAATTTCAATGTCGTCAGAATAGAGGATTCAAGCAGGCATATTACTACCCTGGATCTTGCAGTCGACAAGAATGATGAGGCACACCTGATATATGATATCAGTGTTCCAGATTTTTATAGTGCAGGTTACAGGTGGTTAAAGTATATCAAATTGAACAAGACTGGCGGCATCGACAATACATACGATACTTTGCCAGGTGCATCTACAGGACAAGGAACAAGCCTTCTGACATATCGTAGTGATAATTTCTTTGATGCGGACATATTGAACCCTAGCATTGCAGTGGACAACAGTGGTCCTGTACCCGTGCCGGTGATAAGTTCTGAAGTGCAAGTGATGTATCCCGACAATTTCTATCTTACAGAGATATATCCTCTTGTCTATGTCAGCTTTACTCCGATACTTCCTGTAAATCCTCTCGTACCGATATTTTTCGTTCCGGAAGTCAAAGCAATCCCTGCAGTATACTGGGGAGATAGCATGCAGGTTGCAAAGTATGATTATGGGAGTAATGCAACAAATTATCGTAATGGGCACGTCAAATGGCCAGGAACCTATAATGCTCCTGGTGCAGATACTGACTGCGTAAATACTGTATATCCATCATGTACAGTAGGATGTAATTGCCCTTCTGAAACTTCACGCAAGTACTTGTTTGCACTCCAGGAAGTGTCTAAAGCCACTTCTGATATCGCAATGTCAGGTGCAGTGAATGATAATTGGGACTGGGTTGCGGTGGATGATATCGGGCTTGGATCTCCTACGCCAGATACATTCCGTTATTCAAAGATTGCAGTGGCTGATGATGGGACTGTAAACATCATATATGCAAGACCTGTAGATAAGTCTAAGAACGATAAATTCAATATGTATTATGCACAGGTACGTAATGGTCAAAGAGTTTCAAGTCCTGTACATATAGGGCAGGATACTTCGCTTTCAAGCAGGCCTAGCATTGCTGTAGATTCTAATGGTATCGCTCATATGGTATGGCAAGGTACTGATGGTTCAGGATCTTCAGGGATATATTATACTCGAAGTGATGTGTTGATCCCGCAATTCATTGCCGGGCTTGATGATTTAAAATATGACGCCAATCCTACGATTACTGTTGATTCCAAGAATAATCCTACGATTGCCTGGATATACCATGATGCTAACGGCACTTCAAGTCTTAAATATTTTAAAGGTACAAATCTTGGTCCAGGATCTTTATTATTGTTCACGCCATGCACTAGGCCAGTCGATTGCGGCATCAATATCGTTGGTACTGATGAATACTTGACTAATCCGGGGATTGATGATGCAGTTATTTCCAGCACTAGGAATCCTGATAATTCATGGACTGACAAGATGGGCGTTGCATATGTTGATATTGTTGGTGCGAAAAGGGCTGTAAAGGTTAAGAGCAGCATTCCACGTATGGTCACTTGGATAACTATTGATGGTCTTAGCATTAGTGATTTGAAGAAGAACATCAATAGTATGCCACACTTGAAGGCACTCCTAGATCAGAATCCTACCATATGGAATAGTGTTGATGCCGGATCCCTCTCTACAATGTCTTCGATGGCGCAGATGTATACTGGAAAATATCCTAAGAATAATGGTGTGCAGGGTGATAATTATCTTGGCGGTTCAAGTTATAAGTTCTTTGATAGTGCCGGTACTAATCCTAACAGTGTAAATAATGCATTGCCTAACACTATCTTTGATTATTTAGGTTCGGATTATTCAAAGGCTTCTGTAACGAATATAATATCTAAAGGCATATTCAGTGCTGGTCCTAATTATGTGGATCCTATCCAGGTCGATTTCAATTCCGGGACAGTCGCCAATACTAATGATATAGAAGGTTATATCTCAAGCCTTGATAATATCAAGGATAAGACTGCGCCTGACCTGTTAAGTTTCTACTTGCTTGATCATGATCATGGTATTGCGCAGTCATCGATACATTATGCTGATATTGATGCACGTATACAGAATATTTTGATGAATCTTGATCATAAGCATCTGCTTAATGATACTGTATTCATCATAACGTCTGATCATGGTCTAAGTTCTGTAAATCCTTCTAATGCTTTAGGATATTCTGATGATTGGGCCTCCATGGTCGATTCGTCAAAGCTCTATCTTGATGGAAAGTATGCATATTATTATGCTGGATCATCATTCAATACAGGAATTCGACCTGTCGCTGATGAATTATATGGTTGTATGCAGAATGCATCATGCGACCTTAATGGCAAGGTCTCTGTACTGCTTGTAAAGAATAATAGTGTGTATCATAAGTACTCTTCAGACAATGGAGTGTATTCTCTTAGTGATTATAATGATAGTATGATTGACGCCATAACCGGCCCTGATAGTCCATCAATCATAATGGTTGCAGATAATTCAGGCTCTGTTGATGGTACATATTATTTCCAGAGTCCTCACAGTATGATGCCTATAAATCCTTCAGATGGGTCCGTACCCTTGATAATCACTGGAAAAGGTCTGAATTATTATGGTGGATCGAATATAATGATGCGTGGTGGATTGAAGGCTGTTGATGTGCCGCTTGTTGCAGCATATTTTGTTGGCGGACCAAATCTTGTCAGTAAGATTGAGCCTCAGATAGACGGTAAAGATCCGTTCAAGCCTGCATACGATGTAGGTATAGCGTCGCCTGTGCATATCATGATGTATGACAAGGATGGTCGAAGGTCAGGATATGATGGTACAAATTTCTATAATGAGATCGGCGGTAGCAGTTATTTGATCAATGATAATCAGGAGACTGAAGACCTGCTGCTCAATAATCTTTCCAGCGATTACAGGATTGTGCTCACTGGATATAAGCCTGGATATGTGCATCTTCACATCGATAAGAATACTGCGGATGGTTACAGGCTCGTCTATCCTGCATTTTTAGCTCAGAATAATACTGAGGCTATTGTTGACCTGTTGAATGGCAGCGTAAATCTTGCTATTGACTATTATAATAATGGGAATGTGAAAATTTTGCCTCCGATGACTGGAGTGCTTGTGGATACTACTGACAATATCACTATCAACATACTCTCTATGGACAATTCTACGCCTGTAGATATAAATGCTCCAGTGCAGGGATTGGATGTGCATCTTGCAGCATCCGGCAATATAATCAATCAGACAATAATCATCGAAAAGATCTTTGATAATTCTCTTGATGCAAATAGTTTCTATACTCCAGGATATTATTATAAAGTGCTGATGGATCCTGCACTCGCAAATATCCTGAACATATCGTTTTCAATGTCGTACAGCCCAGGGAACGGTATAGATACTTCACGATACGTGATATATTTCAGAAATAATTCCTGGAACAGTATGCCTACGATCATCGACGATACGCGAGATACTCTTCAGACAGGCATACATTCATCAGGAGATTATCTGTATGCAAGTACCAACAAGCTTCCAAGCATCCAGAATCTGCAGATTGATCCATCACTCACACCATTTACAGGTCAAGGTGTGAATATTAGTGCAGATGTAACAGATGACAAGATACTTACAAGCGTATATGCTGTATTATACAATGGATCCACAGCATTATCAAACATTACATTAAATCATGCCTTTAACACGACTTATACTGGCGCAATGATCGGGCCTGCAAGTGCAGGGGCATACATCATAAGAGTCTATGCTACAGACAATGAGAATGCGACATACTATGCAGAGGGCATATATTCAATAGATAATAGTCCGCCAACGATAAATATAGTAAGTCCTACATCAAAAATATACACTACAAACACCATCCCAATAAAAGTCTTCACAAACAAGAATGCATACATATCATACAGTATAGACGGTGGAGCGATAAATACTATATCAAACCTTACAAGTGCATACAAGTTACTGAACATACCTGAAACATTCGCTAGCGGCAACCATCATGTAACGATATATGCGAATGATACTCTCGCAAACGCTGGTTCAAAGGATATTAATTTCTCAGTTGCAAGCCATAATATAGCGCTTTCAAACCTCAACACTCCATACTGGTTCAATGCAGGACAGGATTTCAAGATCAAGATCAATGTATCGAACACTATGGACATCATGGAAAATCCTGTAGAGTTAAAAGTGTACATGAACAATGATATCATAGCAGAAAGAAATATCAGCCTCAATCCGAACGAGAATAAGCTTGTAGTGTTCAATTATACAATATTTGCTCCTGAAACATACAATATTACCGTTGCATCAATGCCTATAAGTGACGAACCTGTAATTTCCGATAATACTTTATCAAGACAGGTGATAATAACGAAAAATATCCCTATAATGATGCTAGCAGGAGGATATGATATAGACAATAATGCCATCATCACAAGTATAGAAAAATTATCCGCTCCAGCATACCAGATAATACCTACAGACTGGAACATCAACACGCCGACACTTGAGGATATATCAAGCTTCGGGCTTATACTAATCACAAAACCATCCTTGACATATACAGAAAAATCATTACTTGAAGAATATCTGGATAATGGAGGAAGTATACTGGTCATAAGCGATGGAATGGGCAAAGAGATGGGAAAGGATACATTCTATAATGCATATCTTGGAGCTAATTACGTACAGGATTCGACTACAAACACAATCATCGGGAAAAAGAATGATCCTATAGGCGACGGATTATTCTTCAATATTGCAGGATCAGGAGAAGCAATAAGCATAATTGCAGACTCACAAAACAGTACAGCATCATCATTAGAGTTATTCGGGCAGGGGCCGATAATGACCAGAAAAGACAACGGAATATACAAGACAGTATATCTTGCAATGAATCTTACAAGCATAACCGATACTAGCGTGTCTGACCTGCTTATCCAAAGGACATTGAAATGGATAGATATAGACGTGACTCCACCAACGATATCAATAATATCAAATGATACATATCCGATAAATGCCAATAACGTCACATTGAATATAACCACTGATGAGCCTGCAACATGCGGATATTCACTAAGCCCGGATCAGAATTTTGAAGACATAACATTATTGAACACTACTGGAAACATTACACATACCCAACAGTTCACAAATCTTACGAATGGCATATATTATACATATTATATCTACTGCATGGACTCTCATAAGAATATCATGGATAATTATCCAGCAACATTCTATATACAGAACAGGACATATTATCCTCCAATAGTCGCAAATATCAGTGACATCAATATTGATGAGAATGCTACACTCAATATCACAATCAATGCTGTAAGTCCTCAGAATGATACATTAAACTATTCAATCACAGACATACAGTATTACGGGTATACGCCTATCGCATCAAGATTCCATGTACAGGGCAATGTATTGTCGCTGCAGACAGGATTTAGTGATGCAGGGAATTATACATTGCACGTCGTAGTCACTGATGGATACAATTCTGTTTCAAGAGATTTCCGCCTGAATATAAGGAATGTTCCTAGGCCTCCAGTGATATCTCCTGTGCCTATACAGTATCTTAAGACTCGCGAGTTCTATTATTATAGGATGTCCGTAATAAATGTTGAGAACAGCGTATTACGATATTCGTCTGATGCCAAGATCTTTGATATCAATCCATACACTGGAGAGATATCATTCACACCGCAGATTCCTGGATATTATGTCGTGAATATCACTGTGACGGATGGATTGTTCAATGTCTCGCAGATAATAGCTTATAATGTGTCAAAAAGTGTACAGAAGCCTAAGATAGATTTCATACAACCGCAATCAGTACTCGTCGGGACTGCGCTTCTATATCAGGTAAAAGCCCATGATCCTGACAATAACACCTTGACATTCATCTCGAACAGTACATTATTCAATATATCATCCAGCGGCATGATAAATTATACTGCATCAGCTCAAGATGTTGGGATGTATTCCATAATGATTAATGTCTCGAATGGGATGTTGTCGGATGCTAAGCTATTGTACCTTACAGTGTATAGCTTCAATAGGCCTCCAAAATTCGTCAACGTGCCAGGTTATATCTCGGTTAACAGGAATTCGCTGCTTGTGATCAATGTCTCGGCATGCGATCCGGACATATCGGTATGCAATTAAAAATGATGGATAAGAATATTTTCGGAAAGAGAACGGCTGTATTATTTACCGGAATATTCATCATTCTACTCTTGTCCGGGATGTCATTTGGACTGCCTGATTTTATATGCTCTAATATATCCATATCACCCGGCAATTTATCTCTTGGCAATTCAACATATTCAAATGGCCAGACTGTCCAATGGAATGTTACACTCACAAATATCGGTGTTGATACTGGATATATGTATTATATGCAGTTCGGATATAATGGTACGAATAATAATTTAGTTGCAACACCATATGTCGGTACTTATCTTGCGCCGAACCAGTCATACACTTACTCGTCAAATTATGCGATATACCCGGGAATCTATAGCAATCTATACTGTCTTGCTGACGTATACAATTATGCAAGCGAATCTGATGAGAGCAATAACCTGCTTATCGTTAACAAATCATTCCGAGTGAATGGTCCGGATCTTATATGCACTAATCTTACGATATATCCGGACAGTTCCTTATATAATGTAACATCAAGCATCCTATTCAATGCAACAGTCACGAACATCGGGACTGACATCGTACCGTACTCATACTATTATCTAGGATTCTCTGTGGATGATGTCAATGTTGTGACGTCTTATAATTATTTTAATCTGACGCCTAATACATCGATAGTATATACTGGGAGTTGGACTCCTACGCCAGGAGATCATCATAACATTTCATGTACTGCTGACTATTATAATTATCTGCGTGAATTAAGCAAGACGAACAATGTATTGACATTGAATAAGTCATTCTATGTGAATTCTCCTGACCTTATGGTATCTAATGTATGGATGAGCGGTAATAGTTCAGTGTACAATAATTATGATACGATAACATTGTATGCGAATGTCACAAATATCGGTAATTCGCCTATGCCGTATGCGTATTTTTATACTGAGTTCGATATCGATGATGTCAATATCGCCACACCGTACATTTATGCTGCCCTGATGCCTAATGATTCTGTTATCGTGAGTTATGTATGGCATGCTACATCAGGGCATAAGGGCAACCTTACAGTGAAGGCAGATGTCTACAGTTATATAGCCGATCTCAACAGGACAAACAATAGGTTTGATACAAGCATAAATTTGACCATACTTCCTCCTGATCTTATAGTCAGTAATATTACACTAATCCCTGCCTCACCTATAACCGGAGATAATGTCACGATAATAGCTTCAATAACAAACATCGGAGTGGCTCAGACATCAAACGGATTCTACACACTATTCACAGTCGATGGAACAGCATTGTATTATTATGGGGATTATTACAGTGGATATATACTGCCTAATCAGACCATAAATGTTACAAGTTCCGCCAAGTGGAATGCATTAAGAGGGATGCATAATATCACAATAATTGCAGATTCTTCATCTTACTCAAGCTACAATAATACTATGATAGAATCGAATGAGACGAATAATGCATATAACCTGTCTATAATAGTATATTCCGCGCCAATTATACAGAATTATCTTGCTCTGCCAAGATATCCTAATATACATACTGATGTTAATGTGTCAGCGAACATTACAGACGTCGACGGAGTGGATAATGCAGCACTCTATTACATGTTAGGTGGTATATTGAACAATAATTATGCCAGCAATGCACTCGGTGCGTCAATATACGATTATTCAAGCAATTACGGATCATCATGGGATGTATCCAATCTAATAAGCAACGATACATCGACTAATATTGGGTCAAGCTGGGCATCATTAACAGGCAATACTGCAAATCAGTGGGTAATAATAAAGCTTAACGGCAGTCAACTACTAAACAAGATCGTATTGTTCCCGTATTCTGATGAGACAAGCGCTAGGTGGACCAAGGATTTCAGGATAGCAGTATCAAATGGTGGAACCCAAGACTCGGACTTCGTGATGGTCGGAAGCGGCACAGCGCCAAACAACGTCGCATCTCCAATAAATATTACATTCAATGCACGACAGGTATCATTCATCAAAGTATATTTCGACACAAACTGGGGCGATGCAAACTATATAGAAGCGAACAAGATACAAGCATACGCTCCAATAATTTATACTATCATCAACATGACGTATAACAATGGAAATAGCGGATTATATGCTGCTACAATACCTGGACAGTCAAGTACGGCGAATGTGACATACTTCATCAATACGACAAATATCCACGGCATATCCGTCTCTACTCCTATGAACCATTTTGTAATGGACAATATTCCGCCAACATTCGGTGCATCAACAACATATCCTGTATATCCTAACGCATTCATGAATACAACAATATTCGTGAACGTGTTTGATAATGTCGGATGGAGCAGAAAAGGTGTAGTATATTACAAGTTCTCAAACAACACGGCATTGCAGAATATCTCGTTCAATCCATTTGATGGTACATGGATCAGCAAATATTATGAATCAGCGGGACAGGACAACAATAGTAAGCAATGCATATACGATTATACTGGAAGGTCATGCAGTGGAAATCCTGGATCAGGAGTGTGCAGTGCCGGATATTCATGTATCAATCCATTGGGCCTAAGACAGACCACTCCATTCAAGCTGGACAATGCATCGCAAATAACAAACATCACATACAGACTATGGATGACGCAATGCGGCGGCACAGGATCATACTCATTCAATCTGAACAATGTTACAATAGGAACGGCATCTCTTGCATCATCTCCATGTTCATGCTCAGGTTCTGGAGCTGAATGGCCTCTGACAGTAACAGTAACTGACATGACATTATTGAACAATAATTTCAACTTTGGAGGATACAACACATTATCCGTAAACACCTCAAACTATGTATGTATTTCATGGATTGAAGCCGATATAAACACTAAATCTGGAAACCAATTGATAATTCCAGCAACAGGCGCGACAGCCAGGGTATATTATGCATTAAACGCTACTGATGTGAGTGGCAACAGTGCATTCTCAAGTGTGTATTCGTATCTTTCAGACGGTACATTCCCATCGGCGTATAATATAAGTTATACTCCTAAGAAGCCTACGAATAGTGATGTTATAACTGTAAGTGCGATAGTTGAAGACAATGCAGGTATTGATAGAGTTGTCTTGCATTATTATAATGGCACTGATGTTGTTACAATGAATTTCGTTAATGGTACAAACATTTCAGGCAATAGTTCATTATATACTGCATCATTCGGACCATTGCCATCAGTCACAAGCCTATACTTTTACATTGAGGCATTCGATCTTGCACAAAACAAGTTCACATCAGGGACATACACTGTGAGCGGCATCATTCCAGTATTAAGATTGGACACTAATAATGTCACATTCAGCAATGTCATAAGCGATAATGCCACAAGAAATATCACGATAAGCAATACAGGCGATGCAAACCTTACAGTAAAGATACTGCTCCCATCATATCTTACGGTTGATGGGGTTGATTCATCATATAATATTACAAAGTCTAGTTGCATCGACGAATACCTCGTGACAGGAGATTATTATGGAGAAAAATACTATATCTCGACAAACAGTAGTATAACAAGCAATATTACAAGCATATTCAATCCGCAACAATTGATATTCAATGAAGGATCAGCATATTATGTTTGGGGCATTGGAGTCGGCGACTTCCAGAATGATGGATACTGCGATTTCGTAACAGGAGGATCGGACAATAATATGCATTATTATAGGCAGACAACTCCAGGAATGTTTGCAAATGCCATTACAGTTGGCAATTATACATCGAACTCTTACAGTATGGGCATTACAGTATCAGATTTTGATAATGATGGAAACCTAGATTTTGTAGAATCAGGAGATAATCCACAATTAGTATTATACAGGGGATTAGGAGACGGTACATTCACAAAGACGATACTACAGAACACATCGTCTAGTGCACGTGGCAAGGCATCAGGAGATGTAGATGAAGACGGATTTACTGATCTTATAGTCGGGACAGCAAGTGGAGAGATATACCTATTCAGGGGGAATGGTGATGGTACATTCCAGAATCCAGAAACCCTGAACTATTCATCAACAAACGATTACCTTATGGTACTTGCTGATTTTGACAATGACGGACATCTAGACCTTATCACTAGCACTGGAAGTGGTGATGGTACGATATTATTCATGAAAGGACATGGCGATGGAACATTTGATTCACCGATAAATACAGGTATGAATAGCACCAGTATACGTCTTGGAAGCAATATTGCCGGTGCTGCATATGACTTCAATCATGATGGTAATATGGATCTTGCGATAACGGATTATGGTGATTATACTGTAAGGTATTATACTGGCAATGGTGATGGAACATTCAATTCATATGCGTATAATCCTATAGGTTCTGCAGCAGGATATTTAAGGCTTGGCATTGGAGCCCAGCCGCAAGGCAGGATGCTAACTTACACTATTCAGCCTAACACTACAAGCAATGTACGATTCAGGCTCGACACATCAAAGATTATACATCAGTCAAGGAACATCAATATATTCAGTAATGATCCACTACATCCGCAGAATACTATCCCATTAAATGTCAATGTTAACGACAATACGTCTCCTACAATAACTAATGTTACAATATCACCTAAGAATCCTACATCAGATGATTATATCGTGGTATCTGCAAACATTTCAGACAATAGTGCCGTGCATTTCGCATTCATAAATGTAAGTTATGTACAGAACGGAACAGTTATCAGCACAAGTTATACTATGATCTTTAATAGGACTGACGATCTATATCATTACACTCTAAGTCCTGTAAGGTATGTGTCTGCGATAAATATCTCCATCTTGGGTGTTGATTATGCAGGTAATACTGCGCAATCATCAGTTTATAGGATAAATATTTCACGGCCGATAATATCTTTGAATCCTACAGTATGGAATGTCAATGCCCTGAACACCAGCAATAATGCCAGCATCACATTCACCATAAAGAATACTGGAACAGTAACTCTTAAGACACGGATGATGCTCCCGGGTATAATACGTGATGCGTCAAAAGCGGCGCCTACAGACTATATCATAACTACAGACGTAAGTGGGAATGTCATGTATACTGAGAGCAATAAAGATGGGACATTCAAGGCTTCAAAATTATTGACCAGTGTCGGATCTAACTCTTGGGGTTGCGCGATTTCAGACTTCACTAATCATGGACAATACGATTTCGTGACTGGAGACTATTCCAATGCACAATATTTATACACATTCTTAGGTCCTGGAAATTTCTCAAGGAATCTCATAGGATATGCAGCCGACTTCGCATCATACAATATGGGCATGGCACCTGGTGACTTCAATAATGATGGGAATATGGACTATATCGTGTCAGGAAATAATCAGAATCTACAATTATTCGAGGGACTTGGCAATGGATCATTCAATATGCACATGCTCAATCAGATACCGGATGGAAATGCTTATCGTGCAAAATCTGTTGGCGACATCAATGAAGACGGTAATATGGATTTCATACTTTTGAATAGTGCTTCTGGATTAGTTTATGAATATCTTGGTAACGGAGACGATACGTTCAAGATACAATATATTGGAAATCAGGGAAGCGATCCATACGGTGGAGTGCTTGGAGACTTTGATGAGGACGGGCATTTAGATATAATCACTTCCAATAATGCAGGCAGTTCATATTTTTGGAAGGGTTATGGAAATGGAAGTTTTACAGCGCCAACATTGCTCTTCACTACGGGAAATCATGCACCTATGGATGCATTTGATTTCGATTATGATGGACACTTGGACCTTGTATATGCAGATTATAATGCAAATAACCTCTGGTTTAGAGCTGGTTATGGTAATGGAACATTTGGTGATCCTATACTTTTAGGAAATTATGGAAGTGACAGGATGGGCATATGTGCGCCTCATCAGAAGCCTATATATTCTGTGCTTGATGCGGGTCAGTCCGTAAACATCACGGTATCGCTTCAGGTCAAGAGCTCGCTTAACCTCTCAAAGAGTATATTGTTATACTCGAATGATCCGATAACTCCTGTAATAAGTATACCTGTAAGTGGTTCTATAACGGATAGTGTACTGCCTACAGTGCTGAATGTGACATCTTATATGCGTGTGATGAATGTTCAGGACGATATACTGATCATGGCGAACATTTCAGATAATGTCAGGGTGGATTCTGGATATCTTGAATATACCATAAATTATACCGATGGCACGACAATAAGTTATAGTATACCGATGGTCTTAGAGAATGGTACTGTAGAGTCAGGATTGTATAATGCAACTATCAATCATACAGTCGCACCTGCACAGGTCTATTATAGGGTACATGGAATTGATAATTCTGGAAATGATGGATATTCACCAGTATATCAGTACAGTACTACAAGCTCTCCGACAATCTCCGGAATATACCTGACACCTACGTATCCAAGATTGAACGATTCGGTAACATTGCATGCAATCATTGCAGATGACAAGAATGTCTCGAATGCGACACTATACTATTCATACAACAGCTACACTTCGACAAACCTGGCATTGCAGAACACTACAACGATAGTTGCATCAAGCGAATACAGTTCACAGTTTAGTGCAACCAAGGCTATAGATGGACTTTTAGACTCTGGAAGCGTGCAGGATCATTACTGGCTTACACGGGACGGGGTAGCAGGCGCTACATTAACGATTGATTTAGGATCAATATATGCTATCAACAAGGTAAGTGTCGTAAACACCAGAAATGCAGGATATTACGACAGGAGTACGAAGAATTATCATATAGCTATAAGCACTGACGGGACAAATTATGTTACAGTAGGCTCTGGAATACTTACACAAAATGATATAACGACGTGGGTCGATACATTATTTGCACCATCATATGCACGATATGTACGATTCTATGAAGACAGTTATTATGGTTCTGGTGGAGGACTCTCGGAGATCGCCATATATAATACATACAACAATATCACCAAGTTACCTATGTCAAATACTGGATCGAACTATTACGGGGTTATAAACGCTCCAGGCAGCAGTGATATAATCAATAATATGTCAACAATATATTATTTCATGACAGCATATGATAATGACGGATATTTTACGACGACAAACATGTATAATTATATCGCAAATGATGCCCCACCATCAATAGTCAATTATATGCTATTGCCTGATCATCCTAAAGATAATGATAATTTCAGCATGGGAGTATTGTTCAAGGACAATGTAGGGATACAGAATGCTGACCTGTATTATAGTACAGACAATATCAACTTTACAAAAGTTCCTCTAGCATTGAACAATTCATTCTTCCCTCAAAGTTTCATGTCCGGGACAGTATCTTCTGACGTAGACCTTGATGGGAGACCGGATATAATCGCCGGAAGCTATGAAGGTTACGTGTATATCTTAGATGGCGTCAATAAGAATATCAAGTGGAAGTCTCCAAACTTCGGAACCTACGGCGGCATCGGTCTTGCAGTGACTGATATTGATAAAGACGGCATACCGAACATCCTCATAACAGATTATACGGCTTCAGATGGCGTATACTTCTATGATTATCAATATAACAAGACTTCAGGAACATACGATAGATTACGCCAGTTCAATAAGACTGGCGACGGGAATGTTCATACAATCGTTACTGCAGACTTGAATAATGACGGCAATACCGAGGTATTGATACCTGACTATAGTTCATCCACTGTATATGTATATGGTCTAGTTAATGGTACGTATACCCAGTTGACACAATTCGGAGTATATTCAGGCTCAGTATCCATGATCGTCGGGGATGTTCTTGGAGATGGCAAGAAACAGGTCATCACGGGCGAATGGGGAGGCACTTATCGCGTGCAGGTGTTCGAGTGGAATGGCGCAAGTTTCGTCCAGAAAGCCGTCACTGGAAATCTTGGTAACGAGATATCAGGACTTGCGGTACAGGACCTGGATGATGATGGCCAGGGAGAACTTATAGTAGGGACATACAATAAGTTATATGTATTCAAATATGATAACGTCACAAATAGTCTTGCATTATTATATTCTGCTAATGGTGCAGGAACGGATTCATCGCCTAAGGATTATGGCGACTTCTATGGCACGGGAATACCGCAATTGGTCATAGGGCAGAAAGATGGTCGTATAGGAACTTATGAACTTGGAGCGAACAATTCATTGAACCTGAACTGGTATAGTGATTATAATTCATACAGGGCAAGTCCTAGACTTGCAGATCTTGAGAATAATGGACAACTTGAGATGGTGTCTGGAGAACAGGATGGCATCATACGATCATACACACATTATAACTATGATACTAATTGGTCAAGCGTATCGCTTGGGACATATGTCGGATCTTGGGTGAATAATAATCTATTAGTCACATCTCCATTGAGATATAGCGCAAATCTCGCCATGCCTGCAGGGGATCATACAAATTATTCTACGATATATTATTATGTCAATGTTACTGGACTTACTGGAAAAACTATGATTGGTGACGTCCAGACTGTTGATGTTGATAGGCGGTCTCCGATCATATCTGGTGTAGAGAATGTTTCTGGGATAAAGAATTATCTTGAGGATCAATTGGTTCATGTGACATTGTCAGAAGATAATGCATTGAAGTGGGCGAGGGTATATTATAGGACTAACGCAAGCGATAGTGTCATGCGGACACTGAGTCCATTAAGCGTCCTTGACACGAGGGCATATCATATTGGTAAGGATTCTACGTATCAGCCTAGTTATCCATTTGTCGGGATCAATTATACAGAATCTTTCGAGATTAAGAAAGTTCCGAACAAGGCAAGTCTTGTGATCGACACATACAATAATGCCGCCGCTAACAGTATATACGTAAACAATGTGTTCGTGGCAAATCTTACCGGGTATAGCAATAAATGGTTCAAGAACATCATAGACGTACCTTCAAGTGTCCTGCAGGTCGGAACTAACAGTATCGTCATACAGTCATCTAATATTTCAGGCGTATACAATGATTTCCTGATTAGCGATGCGCAACTCTTATTTGATGGAGATTTCAGTGCAGTTTACAAGGCAATTATTCCAGCACCATACTTTACTACGCCTATATATTATCATATTGAGGCTAAGGATGCTTCAGGGCATGATGTCAATTCTGTAGAGTATAATTTCCTGTTCTCAAGCACTCCAAAGATCAACAATATAACCATAAATCCAGTGTATCCTGGCGGACATGACAATGTTACGGTCGAGGCATTGATCACAAGCAGCAACATGATGAACAATTCATTGTTATATTACAGTCTTGATGCAGAGAATTATACTTCAATGATCATGCATGGTATAAACAGTACCTACACTGCAACGATCCCTGCAACATCAAAGACCGTCAATGTATATTATTATATTTATGCCGTAGACAATCTGAATTTTAGCACTACATCAAGCACTTATTCATACATTTCAGATCTTGATGCTCCAACAATCAATTCCTTGATTACTGATCCCGTGTTCCCTTCAATATATCAGGATGTAAATATTAAGTCACAACTTCTGGACAATGTAGGTGTAAGCAATGTATCCATAATATACAGTATAAACGGTGCTTCAAATATTACTGTGCCTGCATCGTATCAGCAGAATGCTTTTGTTGCGACAATAAAAAAATCAGGTTATAGCGCGAACGTCTCGTACTATCTGAAATCATATGATCATTCCGGTAATATGGTCTTAAGCAAGGAATTGCAATTCTCATTCGACAATATCACTCCATCATTCGTATATGTAAGAAATATTACATCAACGATGCCGCCTGATAATCCAGTATTTATTGATGCGATAATCAAGGACAATAATTATAAGGACGGTAATGATTACATAAATTATTCTACAATATTTTATTCTTCAGGCAATGCCTCATATGACTCTACAATCCTTATGAGGTCGTTTAAGGTATTGTATCTTGTGGGTGGACGGACGGATTATAATCTTGATGCAAGGTTTACGGATTGGGATATTACACGTGTGAATTATTATGATCCGGCAGCTTCAACAATAATCAGCACCCTTTCATCTGGCGGCCCTTCATCATATAATCTTGTGATCATCGATGGCATTACGGATCCTGGACAGTTTAGTATAGGTTCAGCTAATGTTCAAGAGATGCTTCTGAATTATACTTATGCTGGAGGAGATGTATTGGTGCTTACTCCTAATGTTAATCTTAACGTGTTCAATGTCACTCATGTGAGTGGATGGCTCAATAATAATGTCGTTGGTGTAGATTATGCCCATCCGTTCACTAGAATGCCTTATACTGGTGATGTGAATAATTGGCCTGCTTCGGAGACTAACGGTTACTGGACGGGATGGCAGGGATATAATTTGATATATGCAGATATTTCAGATCCTGTGAATAATGCTGTGACTATAATGAAGGATTATGGTGCTGGGCATATAGTTCTTGATGCTAGTGAGATATCATATTCTGGAAATAGTCCGAATAGTGATTGGAAGATTGCAAACATGCTATTTTATTTCTATAACAATAATACTGCTGCTAAGGATCATTATATAGGATATATCCCTGCTACACATTCTGATGCAAGCGTGCAATACTATGTTATAACGCATGATTTTGCAGGCAATAATGCTACTACAGGATTGTACGGTTATGGTATACAGCCTGACGTCGCTCCGCCTATATTATCAAATGTCGTCATTCCTGTAAATATCACTAAGCATACTACATCAATAATCATAGGTGTTAATGCTGTGGATGTTGGTGTCGGTACAGCCCATGTCAATCTGCATTATAGGCTTGGCCGGAACGTTGGTGGTGGCAGCGGTAATTATACGTGGAGCAATTATACTACGCTTGGAATGAATCTTACGGTTGGCAATATCTATAATGGTACATACAGTATAACTATTGATAATTCTACTATTGACTTCCATAAATTCAAAGGGTATAACCTGTCATATTTCATAGAGGGCATAGATAATAATGTGAATATTAACTATACTGTCAATTACTCTAATTATATAATTCCTATACATGATCCTCCAGTAATCACCATATATGCGCCTAATAATGCTTCCAGATGGAGCGGCATCAGGTACATAAACTTCACAGTGGACAATGATAATGACGGACCGACTCTGCAGAATGTCTATTATTGGCAGCCTTACGGTTGGACGCCAGGTCATGACGTGAACGAGACAGCATACTTTTCGGAAGGTCAATGGGTGCTGATTGCGACAATGAATATCACGCCACCGAGCATCAGCGGTCTTGTGATGTGGGATACATCTGCATTGAATGATTATAGGAAGATCAATATTACAGTAGATGATCTTGTCCAATTCCATGTGTCTGGCATATCTGATGAGTTCATCGTAGATAATGGCAATATTAGCATCAACATATCCAATTATCTTGATACCGTTACTGGCAGGTATGTTGTAGGTACGATCGGCCAGGTTTATGGTGTTGTATCTTCTGCATATAGTGAGATAAGCAATATTACAGTCAATGATACACGGTTTAATGTATACTATAATAATACTCCTGCTAGTACGAAATATTTCATGATAAATACGAGCAGTATTGGCATCATAGGCAATCTTTACAGTCTTGTCATTGCAGGCACTTCATCGACTGGAAACAGCAGGAGCATCAGTCCATCATTCATCGTTGACAGTACAAGTCCTGTAATAAATAGTGTTTCATTGAATAATACTTACACCAATGATGATGTGCAAGTTATTGTCAATGCTACGGACAATTATGCTATATCGCAGTTGACAGTGCAGTTAGGAGGAAATACTGCAATATTAGGATTTGATGCGTTGAGTAAGTTATATAAGGGCACGGTCAAGGGACCTGCAATTGCTGGCGTGAATAATCTTACAGTCACAGCATATGATGTCGCAAACAATAATGCTATACGTATCCTTAACGCATCCATAAGCCTTGGACCAGACCTCATGATAGGTACGACTGATATAATATTCGCTCCTAATACTACGATTACAGGTGGCATCATAAACATTAGTGCAACAATACATAACATCGGCGGAAAGGATGTGAGCAATGCGAACATCTCATATTATGCTGGCACAACCAAGATATACAGCACTACAGCAAGTGTAGCATCATCCGGTTCAAGCACTACAAGCTATCTATGGGATACTACAGGATACGCGAATACTCAAACTATAACAGTAAATATAGAGAACACTACTGGGATATATGAAAATGATTATTCTAATAATGCAGCAAACAGTACCATATTCATCAATGGCCCAGACCTTGCAGTAACATCAATAACATTCAATCCAAAGCCTCCAGTATATAGTGGACAGACAGTGACCATAACAGCAACCATAAGTGCATTGAACAATATCAGTGCAGGAAATGTATTGATAGAATTCTACAATACAAATACATCATTATTATCCAATAGGATAGGATACACATACCAGTATGTTAATGGCAGCCAAAACATTACAGTATCACAGAATTGGAATACTGCAGCATTCACAGACAATGCAACAATAATCGTGAGAGTAAATAATGACAATACTCCGGCAGAACTAAACACTACAAATAATGTCATGTCAACAATATTCCCACTACTATCCTACGCTCCTGAAGAGGTAGACCTATCATTATTATACTTCCCACAGCAGAAGATTGAGGGAGTGCCAGGAGAGATGATACGTGGAATGGCAACAGCAGACCTATACAAGAGCATGCACAGAGACTTCATCATAGGCACAGACAAGGGCAAGATATACATATACAAAAACAATGGAATATACCTCGTAAATGGAAAGGATGCAGCCGTAAATTTCACAAAGACGCTACTTGATGACATCGGAGAGAATGCATGGGCAATAAAGACCGCAGACTTCTACAAAGACGGATATCCAGACATCATCGTAGGAACAAAGAGTGGAGACGTCATAATGTACAGGAATATCAACGGTACACTATCAAACGACAGTGCCCACAAGAGAGTATTATTCAATGCAGGAGAAAACATCTACGGCATTGCAATAACAGACATTGACAATGACAATAATTTCGACATAATAACAGGAAACAAGCTAGGACATATAGACATATACTTGAACCAAAACAATACCGCGTGGGTATATAATCAGACAATAGGAACGATGGACCAGCCATTCGGAATGACGACAGGAGATTACGACCTTTCAGGACATGCCAGCATAATAGTCGGAGACAGGCTTGGACAACTCCAAAGATTTGTATGGGAGAAAGGACATTACAAAGGATTCATATTCCAAAATATTGGAGCGAACGCATTCGGACTAACAACAGCAGACATAGACTATAATGGTGGATTAGATTTATTCGCTCTAGGATTCGACGGCAACATAAAGTTAATATACAGCAGGGCAGGAGGGTTTGTAGCGCAACCATTAATAATCGGGAGCGTGAATAATTCCTACGGTCTGACATCAGGGGATTATTTCCAGCATAATGCTATAGACCTGATGGTAGGTTCAGATGATGGAAGCATAACACTTCTCGAGAATAAGCTCAGGATATTCAAGTATGTAAGTCCAGACCCTGTAGCACCTAACAGGAGTGTAGAATTAAGCACCGTCATACAGAATCCTTATTATAAGAAGATGCTTGAGATGAACCTCACAGATTATTGGTCATCGAATGTGACATTAGATAAGGGAGGATATTATGAGTGCGTCTGTTGTGGATCTTGGTGTACTCCGGATTGTCGAAATGGTGACGTCATATTCACGAACAAGACAGGAGCTGAATACTTCTATGAATTCCCAGGGGCAGTACATTTATTGTTGCCGTATCCTCAATGTGGATGGTTGGATTTCGCAGGTCCTAATGGAATATTACGGAATAGTTCATTCACCATAACAGATCCTACTACGGTAATGAATCAGCCTCCAGAGCTGCAGTTCAGGGATAAGTTACTTTATAGGTATAGGCTCCTTGCAGCTAATGCTACAGGATATTCTTCCGTCTCTTCAATAAATTTCACATTGTTCGGATCGTATGCTACGCCTAACACGAAGTATTTATTGAGCGATGGTGTGACGAACCTTAATGATGATACTGCAAATGTTAAGAATATCAATCCTACAAAGTATCGTGAAGATCGTACATCTCTTGATGCAAATTCTGTCCTTCCAGACTTTTATGCACAAAATATTACTCTATCATATACTCCTCCGCTTACTCCTGATAAGTATATAGGCGGAACTCTCAAGATAGTGAATCTTGGACCTTCAGGCATAAGGATACCTACGTATAGTACCGAGCAGGGTATTCCTGTAATGATCTTTGTGAACAATCAGCCTATAATGTTTGGGGATAAGAATTTCACGACATTCGAGATAGATCCATTCGGGACAGCATATATAGGTTTCAGTTTCTCTGCAGCACAATCTACAGGGACTGCAAACGTCACAGCAGTCATCAATCCTTATAAGAATACTCAAGAAAGCGATTATTCCAACAATAATATATCTACACAGGTCTTTACAATACCTCCAACAGATATTACCGTTACGAAGGTTTGGCTTGACACATACAATATCACTGAAGGTGGAACATATACTGAATTCGTGAATATCACAAATATCGGCCATAACAGCAGTTATTATCAGGCTGTAGAATTTTTAAGCCAGGATAAGTTCAGTACGTTAGGGAATTGCATGGGCAGGGTTCCTTCAAGTTATAATCTGGATTGTTCTAATCCTTACGATGCCAATCAGTATTATTGTGGAGGATATGATCCATATGCTAGTGTGTGGACTGGAAATCTTGAACCAGGACAAAGTATTGTTGTAAATAAGACTTATACAGTTCCAGATTATGATACGAGAAGCCAAGGATTATACAATATAAGTGCTAGTGTTGTGAGTATCGGCAGTCTTGACAGTAATCATTCCAATAATGGAGGTTTTGTTCCAGGACTGCTGGTCAATCCGTCACAAAGGGATCTTTCGTTATATGTCTTTAGCGGGTATTATTGTTCCCTTGTTCCGGATAATGTCCAATTAACAAATCCTGCAGGGATGAATGTATCTCTGCAATACAATGAGTATGATCATGGAGGGTATGATGCAAATGATTATACTAGCATAATATACCTAAATGGTGATGATAACAGTATTGTTGCAAGGATCTCAGGACAGAATATCACGAACCATACAGAATCTACAAAGTATTATACTATAGATTGGAGCAGTATGCCTGAGGGCGATGCGATGCTGTACTTCTACATAAATTATGGAAAGAATGCTGCTGAGTCTACAGCACGTTATGATTCAAGCGATATCAGTATTAAGTCGAATATTGTGGGTGTCAAGGGTGGCAATACATACGTCAATATCAAACCTTCATCATATCCATATAATAGTACATATAATATAAGTACATTCCGGATCATTGTGAATCAAAGTTTTGATGTATGCACACAGTCAGGAAAATATCAGGAGGACATCACATGTACATCGAACAGTACGGCAATGATCTACAATAAAGTTTCAGGCAATAATCCTATATTGACATATAATGATCTTGCAAATGTGCTTTCAAACGGTGGATTGCTTAATACTACAACAGTAGGACCAACGAATATCTTGACTGTCCTTAATCATTCGAATAAGAATCTTACTGCAGGGACATTGCAATTATACATCAAGGGCAGCGTTCCTGAGAGGGATTATACAGACAATGTCATCTCTAAGATATTCTATTGGAAGGATGTTGCAGCAAGTCCGATAAGTTTCAATATGAAATTCCCTGCACCATTCGATGAGGTAACATTCACCTCGACAATATCTAATAGTGGTGATATACCTACTGGAAACTTTACAGTCACGGCATATATTGATGATCAATACTATGGGGAACAGAATATTAGTCTTGGGGCTCATTCGCAAGAGCAGTTATCATTCAATTATCAGATACCTAACGATAATAAGAAGATACATCACTTCAAGATATTTGCTGACTCTGCGAATGTTATACATCATGAGAATGAGGATGATAATATTGTTTCTGCTGACTTGCCTGTAAGTTCAGGATTCGAGCTTGCACTCCTCAGCAGGGCATTTGGAGTAAATTATCTTAATGCTATGTCGATGGACGGCAGCACATCAAATATCAGTGGACTTTCTAGCATACCGATGGAGTATGATAGTGTGCCAAGGATAGTTGATTATGATAATGATGGACAAAACGATGTGATTGTAGGATCCCTTGATGGAAAGATATACAGTTACAAGAATGTTGGAACATTAGGAGCTCCAGCATATGTCTATACTAATTGGTCTGATATTGAATGGTCGCAATCAGAATTGAACAATGTGAATAATCAGCCTGCATCAAGCCTTAGCGAAATGGACTTTGGTGCACGCAGTGCTCCATACTTCGCTGACATAAACAATGATGGGATGTTAGACATGGTGGTAGGGGATGCTCAGGGAAGGTTACATACATTCACGCGAACCTCTATAAAGCTTAACGGTCCAGGCAGTGTAGGCAAGTATACTTGGATTCCATGGAATTTCAGCATGGAAAATATTTATGCAGGACCAAACGCTATACCAGTAATGGTGGACCTCAATGGAGATCATAAACTGGATCTTGTTGTAGGGACTGATAATGGAAAACTTGCTGCATACATCAATAATGGTACGTTCGTCACAGTAAATGTAAGCAATGTCATATATAATGTCTTGGTATCGAGCTTTGTTCCAGATACTGACGATGTATTTGGACTTTCTAATATTACTGTTGGTGGTACGGCTGCACCATACTTTGCACATGTATATAGCAATGACACTTACGATATGATACTAGGCTCTGACAGTGGAATGTTGCTGTACAAAAATGTTGGCAACAATACAAATCCATCATGGCAGATTGCAAATGATAGTGTAGGAAACAGTATAAGCCAGAACATTCTGGATTATAATGGTTCATTCAATGCTCCATATACTAAATACATCCCTGCATTAGGAGATATTAATGGAGATGGAAGTCAGGCACTCATCTACGGTACGAACAATCCATCGCACTTACCGATACGCCTTGGATATTATGAGAATATTGGTATGACGATAATTAATTATGCAGCAAACGATATTGACATCGGGAGGATATCAGTAGGAGTATACAATGCATCTGCAGGTGAAAAGGTTACTGAATTATTCCATGACGGTCCAAAGACAGTATCAATAATGCAGCCGACAGGTTATGGATGTCAAGTTGTAGCAAATTATCTTTTAGGGACAAAAGTTCCATCGCTTGGGTCAGTAAAGAAATATTATGATGTGAATATACCATCAGATCTTCCAGCAACAGATATGATCAAAGTTACAGCAGAGAAGCGTGAGAATGTGCCATCATGGGATTATTATTACACTGATGGAGCCTGTGGGCCATATACTTACGTCAGTGGAGGTCCGACTGCAGCAAATTATCAGTTCAGGTCAGAATTTGGTGATGTAGCAGTAGATATGTACGTAAGCGAGAATACTACATATGAATTCCAGGGTTCTCATTATAGGATATATTATAATGGGACAGGAACATTATATCCTACGACAACTTGTGGAACGTCGGATAATTGGTGTCCTATATATAATCTCACTCCAGGACATGTAAATACTATAATCGGACAGGGTAATATACGAAGGTATGTGCAGGCAGTACAGATGGGTCATGAACTCGTAACACCTGACAAGAAGGCAATAGAATTGCATATCACAAACAAGTATGAGATGGCATTACTCGAAGGATATCAGGAATATGTTACAGTCGATATCACGAACAATAATAAGAGGCCATACACTATTGACAGGATAAGTCTAGAATTATACGACAGGGGAAATGTTACAGGAAACATCACATTCGACAATACTACATATGATACTCGTGATGATGCACGAATCATAGACCTATACACTGACACCAATTCATTCGGCCTAAGCCCGGAGCAGACACTCACGAGAGATTATAAGGTATACATCCCGATGGGTGTCCCGATAAATTCCAGCTTATACGTCAAGGCTATCGAGAAGTATGGATGGCGTGACAATAGCTGGGACAGGAGCAATATACAATCATTATGGCCGCAATCCACTTCAGATAACCTGTTTGCTGTACCATTCTTTACGACGGACCTTAATTCTTCGACCGTTGAGGATTATCATGATAATAATGTATCAGCACTTGCAGATGTTACAGATTGGGGTCATCAGGATTATGCATGGAATACACCTTGTGGTGGATGCAACGACGTAATATCTTGCAGTGAAGGTAATTCATTCACAAGAAAACATGTATGGTTATCATCATACATCACTAAGAGTGAGCAGAAGCAGGCATTGACGCAGAATTGTTGTTGTGGTCCAGATTGTTCTCCAGAGGAGGCTTCAGGATTGACGACTTGGATTAATGGTAAGTTAATGAATAGTTATTATACTGAATGTAATGATATAACGGCTGGATGGACTCCTACATATTCATTGTTTACTCCGCATCAGGATAATGAGTATGATTTATGGGTTGAGGGACCTCACAGGACTTTTGATGTACAATTCTATGAAGTGGTAGGGGTAGATTGGAAGGATATTGCTACACAGAAACCAGATGTGCCGGCATTCTTTATGAACATTACAGGAATTGGCAGCGAGAGTGCAGGACAGCTTCGAAGGCAATACAGTGAGAAGATAAATTTAAGCATTACAAACAATGATGATAATTCAATAACTGTCGATGTATTGACGTTGAAACTTATCAGTCCTGACAATAAGGAGATAACTCTGAAGACTGATACAGTCCCTAAGATCATCCCTCCGCATAGCAGCAATACATCATTAAGCTATGATGTTATAATACCTGGTGATGTTCCTCTGGATTCTGTTCTTAAGGTGCAGGTTGAGAGGATTTATACATTCCCTGACAATTTATGGAATAGGAACAAGCTTGCAACGCATAATGAGACTATAAGCGATGGATATTATGATTATCATTGGGGAGACACTCTGCCAACGTCTGAAGCTAGCAATTATCGTAAGCACTTCTTTGCACCACTCGATATAACTCGTGCTGAATTGATACTTGGAGGTACATCGACTACAAATGCGTACCTTAACGGGGTGTATCAGGGTAGTGGATATATTGGGTGGAGTCCAATTGCTGTAAGCAATGGCCTAGTACCTGGAGACTTGAATCTTTATAGTGTTGAGGGCAGTATACCAAATACGGAGTCGCAGATATATAGTGGAATGTCTGCTACAGGTGGAAAGGTTGTTGATGGTGAAAAGAATATATTCTATACAGAATTCGGTGTACGTACGGCAGATACTGTGAAGAATCGTGAAGACTTCAACGTATATCCTGGAGAGGATGTTACAGCTAGGATAAAGATTACAAATTTATACAATAAGACATTAAGCTTTGACATGAGATTATACATGACTGATTCCGACACATTAAAGGAGGTTGATTTCAGTCCTGCAAAGACATTCAATGTAGAAGTCCCACCGTTCACATCACAATATGTTGAGGTAGGATTGACAATACCATCAACAGTAAGCAACAATACGCGATTACAATTGCAGAATGTATACAATGAGGTATTAGACGATAAGAATTGGCTCAGGGGCAGCAACTTCAACGATGACCTTGCAAAAAATACATTATATGACGATAATCAATGGGGCGTAATACAGGCAGGTCCAGGCATAGAGAATGCATTGTATTATAGGAAACATATATGGATCGACTCATTGACGCAGAATGTGCAGATGAAACTTTCAGGGACGGACAATCTATGGGTCAATGGCCTTGAAGTCACCCCAATATCTAACGGTGGTTGGTTCCAGATCGATCCATCATTATTCACTAAATCTGCATCGAACCTTTTGACTCTTAAGTCTGACAAGATGGATATGGATGCTGATATACAGTTCAGAAAACTCATCCCTGTACGATCCACGGATCTGGATTTTGTGAATATTACATTCAACAATATGACTCCGTACATGCAGGATAATAATTCATGCTATCTGGACCAATCATTATGCGATTGTACTAATGAGAACTTATCATCATGCAGCTACAGTATAAGTCAGGGCGATAATGCCACCAGTACATTCATCATGAGAAATACTGGAGAATTGTTCGCGACTAACTTCACATTATCTATATATGCACAAAATATTATTACGGGTGCCATGTATAAGGTTGCAGACGAGAGGGTCACATTACATCCGTACAGTTCAGATAAGTGGACTGTCAATTGGCCTACAAAGGATCTTGAGGGATTGTATCATCTTGTAGTGTTTGCAGACAGTTCTGATGTGATCATCGAGACCAATGAGAACAATAACAAGGTAGACAGGATAGTATATATCAATGCTAAGCCTAGGGCTGCGTATCTTGACAGTCCATTACTTGGAGGTCTTGGAGAGAATGTCAATATAAGTTCCAGGTTAGAGGATGAGAATATCGTATCATACGATATGGCAATCAACGGGAACATAATTTATAATATTAGTGTTGATGCACGCAATATTACTGAACTGTACAAGGGTTATGGATTATACGATATGCGTACTGGATTCAGTAATTATACTGGTGGAAGATACCATTATAGTGTTGATGCTATGGATAGTCTCAATGAGAGTTATCATGCTGAAAATTATGTGGACCTTTTCGATTCATTATACTTAAATATACATACTGACAAGGATGCATATTACTATTCAGAGCATGTTTTGCTTAAGGGTGCAAAATCATATAATGATACAAAGATTGTGGATAATAATGCTCCAGTATTCAGCAGCGTATATGATAATCATGAGATATTGAAAGGTGGATCTATAGTTACAGTGTATGCTAATGCATACAGTCCAGACAGGCATCCATTAACATTATATGTATGTAAGGATGACAGTGCAAGTCCTGATGGATGCACAGGTATTGAATTATGTAATGCTACATCATCAATCGATCCTTCTTGCAGTTTCATTTCCGAAAATGACAATAATAATCATGGGTATCATGCATTCATATATGACAGCAATGGACTTGGCGCTGAATCGATCAATGGATCGTATAAGACTTATACGATTGTTCCTTATGCTGAACTTTATGCCGTAGCGAAGAATACTGTAGATGATATTGACAGGACTGACGATGGCAAGACTGTCATAAGCATTGTCGGACAGCCTGGGATGATGTGCAGGGTTGGAAAGGATGACTTGCACAGGTTCCAGCACGATAGGAGCTACAATTACTTAAGCAATGATTGTGCTGTGGTTGATGGTGTAGGATTATGTAATCTAGGGAATATTACTGAGAATGATCCGTCACAAGATCCTATAACCAATTATTCCATAGCATACATTAGTTGCATAGATGAATACGGAAATTCTATGACTGCAGACAATAATGTCGTAGTGCCATTCAGGGTGATATTATCCGACAATAATACTATATATGCACGTGATACATATGATGATAAGATACACCTTCCAGGGTATAATGTAAGCATTACAGGAAATAATGTACATTATTGCCTTGATGTCAATGGAACATGCACGCCAAATATCGCATATAGTACGCCGATTGCATTGAATAATCGTGGATATGGACACTTAAGGTATACAGCAAACTTTGATCCAAGGATTATAGACACCACTGTACTGATTAATGATGAGCCTACAATAAAAGATATAAGCTATGTAGATATTGTTGGGACGCATTCATACATCGTTAAGGCAGATGTTGAAGATGTAGATGGACAGCCTATAATGTGTAATTTGTCGTATTTTGGCAAGGTAATTACTATGGATTATGCTGATAAGGTAGCGTCTGCACGTGTAGATTCTAGAGCTCAACCAATGGATGATATAGTCATAGAATGTACTGATGGTATGGAGAATGTTACTGCATTCTCTAATCATAAAGCACCTAATGTTGCACCAATCATATCAAATGTACCGGATATCAGTATGAGTATCAATAGTGCGGATATGATTGACTTGTCATATCTTGCAAGGGATCTTGAGGGGGATAATATATCGTATATGTTGAGTGATTCAGGAAATGGCATAGTGCATCCTACAATCGCTGGATCGATGCTTGTCGCGAATTCATATGATACAACCGGATCAACAAGATTATGCATAGAGTCGAACGATACGCATGATACTGGTAATGCGTTCTGCTTCAACGTATATGTTGAGGATCCTGCAGAATCTAAATTGAAGAACAACGAATACTATAATACGACATTCTACCTGCTGAAGAAGGTACAATATTACAATAGTACGGAATATATCGACTTGAACACCAGCCTGGACAGGATAAGGCTTATGCCTGGAACAATCAACCAGATAGATCTTGGGAATAGCCTGAACTATAATACATTGGACACGAATTATCGTAACGGGACATTCAGGGTGTGCTATTATGCGGTCGATGACATGAACAATACCATAATCAATAGGGATGGCCATGAAGTTTCGAGTTGCTACAATTTCACGGTGTTCTTCATAATATCACCCCCTAATATATCAGGCATACCTGACCAATACCTCTTCGAAGGGATACCTCCTTATGAGAGGTTCATTGACTTCACAGAATATACCACGGACAGAGACCAGAATGTCGCTTTGATGAATTATACCCTGACACTTAATGATACGTCGATTATAAATTGTAGCATCATAGATTCATATTTCATCAACTGCACGACGCCAAGCGGTACTGGAGATGTGCAGGCCAATGTTGTCGTGAATAATTATGGATTATTGGATGATGCTAACTTTACTATACATGTCATACCGCGATCAAGCGTTGCAGCACAGCGGTTGACGTATTATTATCATAATGCCCAGTTGAATATCAGCGGTAATAGCAGTGATGGGTTATTCGATTATCTTATACCTTCGGATACTGCTCCTGGAAATTATACTTTTGACGTGCTCGTGACTGATGGAATCCTGAATGATACATCAAATATCACCGTAGAGGTGCTTGCAGCGATAAATCATCCACCGATACTTTCACCTATAGCGAATATCACCGTGAATGAGTCTGGATTGGTCATTATTGTGTTGAATGCTACGGATATAGATAATGATACATTGACTTATGGAATGAACGCTACATTCGGTGCACTCAATACTACTAGCGGAGTGTTTGTATGGAATACTACAGGATATCCTGGGATATATTACATAATGTTCAGTGCAAGCGATGGAAGCCTTACATCAGGACAATCTGTCCTTGTGAATGTCACTCCTATCATCAATGTCTCTGTCTCATGCCATTCAGATATTGACTGCAGCGATGGCATATACTGCAATGGTCTTGAGAGGTGTGCTTCTGGGGAATGCATCAATGGATCAGTTGTAGATTGCAGTGTCAATGATATTGATATGAGAAATTGCAGCGGTCAAGAGCTGCAGTATTACCTGTTCAATAGCACATGTTCAGAATCGTTGAAATCATGCACTATGCCGCCTATATTCTGGCCTACTCTTGTGATGCATTGGTGTGATAAGTCATGCGGTGCAGGCTGTGAGAATGACTTGCAATGTGATGATAATAATTCATTGACTGTTGATAGTTGCAATGGTTGTTCATGTCAGAATACTATAGTTAATGCCAGTTGCGCAAGCGATGCTGATTGTACGAATGGCACGTTCTGTAGTCCACAATCCTGCGTTAGCGGCAAGTGCATTGTTGCAGCGCCTGTAGATTGCAGCAATAATACCATAAATGTCAGTTCATGTAATTATGACAATGATAGTATGACGATGGATTATTATTCATTTGGCAGTACGTGTTCAGATACTTCAAATTCATGCACATCAGCTCCAGCATATTGGCCTAGCCAGGTAATGCATTGGTGTGATAAATCATGCGGTGCAGGATGCGAGAATGACTTGCAATGTGATGATAACAATTCATTGACAACAGATACATGTAACAGTTGCATGTGCCAGCATGTATCCGATAATACGTCTGAATGCAGTATAAACAGTGATTGTGCAAAGGATGATATAAGCATCAACACATGTACATATGATGCTAATGCTAAAACTTTGGATTATTATAGTTATAACAGTACATGCTCGGACAATAAATGCACATTAGCTCCAGCATATTGGCCTAGCCAGGTAATGCATTGGTGTGATAAATCATGCGGTGCAGGATGCGAGAATGACTTGCAATGTGATGACAATAATTCCTCGACAACAGATACATGTAACAGTTGCATATGCCAGCATGACATAACTAATGCAAGCACTTCACAATGCGCAGTAGACAGTGATTGCAGCGATAATATATACTGTAATGGAAAAGAAAAGTGTGTAATGGGCAATTGTGTGAACAGTACACCAGTGGATTGCTCATTTTTCGATGTAAACATTTCACAATGCAACCTGGTGACAAGCAATAAGCCAGGACTCATGTATTATTATACATACAATAGTACATGTACGGAAGAGAATCAGACATGCAGCAAGCCGCCAGTAGCCTGGACATCACTGGTCATGCAATGGTGCGATAAATCATGTAATGCAGGATGCGAGAATGACAATGATTGCAAGCCTACATCATGCACGAACCTTTCAGGATGCATTGGTGGGACATATTACAATTATACTGACCAGGCAAATAATTGTGTGGCATGTAATTGTGAAGCGAATATATGCCAGTACACTACTATACCTGATGCAGACATCTGCAAATCATCTACTACAATAAGCAGTAGCCCTGCAAGTTCAGGCGGTAGCGGAGGCGGAGGCGGTGCTATACTGACATATTACAGACAACAGAAAAATACTACAAACACAACGATAAATGACACTATCGTTCAGAGTGGGAATGAAGATATTTCACACACAGGTCTGAAAGATGCTGCAATAACCGAGAATAATGCACCGATAAATCCATCACATAATGCAACACCTAATACTGCCAATGATATCACAGGGAATGTTATAGGCAATAACAATATTTTTAAACCAATTAATATCATAGCATTCGTAATAATACTTGCAATAATTGGTGCCTTATTATATTATAGAAAGAGGTTGGGGGAGAGAAAATGAAAAAATTGATAATAGCAATAATGATGATACTAGCACTAGCAGTATCGGTAAGCGCATACAAGACAGAGAATGGCAGGATAACATTGGACAATTCTGACGTAGCGTCTATTCTGAATGATTATGGAGGGTCACAACAAGCTTATATAGCAGCACACGTCACCCAGACGCGCGGGAATGGACTAGGTATCATGGCCCCGGCCGGATGCACGAACTGCAAATGCTCAGCGACAAATCCTAAAGAAGATATTGAGGTAAAAGGGTTCGTAAATGCAGAATATTTATACAATAACTTTAGTGATGTCACAGTAAATTATACTGATGTATGTGAAAAAGACCTAGGTTTTAAGGATGAGGGCGTACTAAAGGTCAATTGCGACGGATCAGCAATATGCAACTTCCCTAAATGGACCAGATATGATTGTCCAAACAAGGACTGCCATGATGGGACATGTACAAAAGCGAATGTGCCGGAATTCGGCATGATAGCAGTCATACTCGCAGTGATAGGAGCAGTGGCGATAATAGCTTTCAGGAAAAGATAAGAATAACCTGAGAGTCGGATTTGGGCGGGCTGGAAATTTCGATACATTTATATATTAGTAAGGCATACCTTACTTAGGTGATAAATATGGAGTTTGCAATTGCTAAGGTGAGTACTAAAGGACAGATTGTTATTCCTAGTTCTTTAAGAGGAAATATTGTCAATGGTGATGAATTCCTAATGGTTAAAGATGAAGGAAGAATAGTATTAAAGAATATGAAAAGCATAGCATCTGATTTGAAGGATGATATAATATTCGCTCAAAGAGTAGAAGCTGCCTGGAAAGAATATGACAAAGGAAAGTTTATAACAAAATCCAAGGAAGATTTCTTAAAGGAGCTAAGCAAATGCTAATTGACTATAAGAAAGATTTTCTCAAAACCATAAGCAAAATAAATGATGAAGGCTCAAAAGAGAAAATCAAAAAACAAGTCAAGAAAATAACAGAAGAGCCAGAAATAGGAAAACCCATGCGATATGAAAGAAAAGGAACAAGAGAACTTTATATCAAACCATACAGAATAGCATATGCATACGATAAAGAAGAAGACAAGATAACATTTCTAGAAATATACCATAAAGACGAACAATAAAAATCGACCCATCAGGATCACCCGCACGGGTCAGGTTTGGGCGGGGCTATACGGTCTTGTTTAACAACTTTTATAAATCTCTCTTTGTTCGTGTTTTCATGCGGAAATGGATAAATATGGATGATAAGGCAAGAAAGACCATACTGACGGTAGTATTGGTCCTGTACGTGATTGCCATGATTATCGGGGCGATCATCCCTAATCCTGGCGCCATACCCGTATTTTCAGGTAATACGAAGTACTTTCACTTCATCGGATTCATAATTCTTGCGATAATCATCCTTAAGACGCTTGAATTGTATAAGTTCAAGCATAAATACATATTGTCTGCAATCGCACTCGTATTTTTCATCTACCTCACTGAGTCTCTGCAATTGTTTGTTCCGACAAGGCATTTCCTGTATACTGATATGCTTATTGATGCTGCAGGATGCATCATTGGATGGGGGTTATACAAATGGATATTTTTCAGGCTATAATACTAGGGATCGTGCAAGGCATAACCGAGTGGCTTCCTATAAGTTCTAAGAGCCATCTCATACTCATGCAGAACATATTCGGTATAACCCAGCCGATAATATTTGACCTGATGCTCCATATCGCAAGTCTTGCCGTCGTGATCTTTGTCTTCTGGAAGGATATCTGGGAGTTGATTGTCGGGATAGTCAATAGGAAGCGTGAAAGCCTGATGATGGCATTATTCATAATCATAGCCACTATCCCTATAGCGATCATCGGATATCTGCTTGAGAATTTTGTAAAAAGTACTATGGGCAGCCTTTACGTCCTCGGTTATGGATTCCTATTCACAGCATTGATCATATACCTTTCAAGGTTTCCACGAAAGAAGGATAAAGCGCTTACTTTCTGGAATAGTCTCATCATCGGCCTTGGACAAGTACTCTCATTATTCCCTGGAGTCTCAAGGAGCGGGACGACGATCAGCACTGGGATGATCCTCGGGATAAAGAAAGAAGACATTGCAAGATTTTCATTCATCATATTCATACCTGCAATACTTGGCGCTACAGTCCTCGAATTGAAGGATATCGGACAGATAGGAAGCATAAGTTCCCTGATTGTCGGGATGATCGTCACGATGATCGTCGGATATCTGTCATTGAAGTTATTGCTTGATATAATCAGGAAGGACAAGTTCTCATGGTTCAGCGTATATTGTGCAGTCCTTGGGATACTCGTGCTATTATTCGCGTATGGGATACTATAAAGACGCTCATCTATTCGACAATCAAGATACAGGGTCAAGGATATGCACGATACAATCATCGATGGATAGCCAGTAGTCCACATCTGGGCGAGGCTAGTCCCGTCTGTGTGATCTGCGAGGGTCGATTTCCACTGCAGGTCACATCAGAACATTTCTAGTATAGGTTCAGATTGGGCTAGAATTTTTGCTGTTTATAGACCGACGTAATCTAAATTGCCGAATTTGCTGAATCCACACAATCTTTTTATGTCAGGTTCGTGACTAATTATTATAACATTATTTGCTAAGTTGTTTGATTTGTATTCTGCTACTATTTCATGTAGCCTGTATGTATCGCAGTTTGCTCTACCATCTATGATAAGTTTTGTTTTTTTCTTGTCTTCTTTCAAGATTTCTTCTAGGGCTTTTGCAGTTATTACTGTTCTCTCGAGTCCACCTGACACTATTGCAACATTATACTTGTTCAAGCCATTTAAATCAACATAATGTTTTTTCAATACAGATAGGAATTGGTTCGTATCTGTGTGTTTCCACATTTCCTGTGCAGTTTCTTTTAGAGTTGTTATGACTCTATTAATAGGGTTAAGTGTTATTGCATTATCATATTCGTTCACACATTCTAGTACGCCCCTGTCTTGTTGTTTTATTGCAGACAATAATTTGTCTTTGTTTTTATTATTCCAGTCTTGTATTGCGTCATCTTTTGCGTGTCTCATAACGTAAATCATTGAACTCATTTTTAGCACCCCTTATCCGTTTGTCATTGTTTAGTAGAGTCTTATCTAGTATATAAATATTGAGCCCCCCTGAAGGGGTATTTATTTAGAAAAGTTTATATATTACTTTCGTTTAATGGATTCTAATGGAGTTTGAATTATTGAAAGAGATTGGTTTGACTGATTCAGAGATTAAAGTATATGTTGCGCTACTTGAGATTGGAAGTAGTTCAAAAGGTCCTATTGTAGATAAATCTGGAGTTGCATCGAGTAAAATTTATGAACTTTTAGAAAAGTTGATGCAAAAAGGACTAGTGTCTCAAGTTATTAAATCGAACGTTAAATATTTTGAGGCTGCGCCTCCAAAGAGACTTCTTGACTATATGACTGAAAAGAAAAAAAACTTAGAAACTAAAGAGAAAGAACTTGAAACATTAATCCCTCAATTGGAAATCAAAAGATCGATGGCAGGCATTGAATCTGAAACTCAAATGTTTAAAGGCATTAAAGGTGCGAACACAGCGTTTGAGGACATTCTAACAACATTGAAAAAAGGAGATGAACTAGTAGTATTAGGATTTTCTGAAACTACAGAAGATTTCCAAAAGTTTCTAATAAGATTTCATAACAAAAGATCATCAAGAAACATTAAACTTAGGGCAGTATTCGGAGTCAAATTAAAAAAAATGATTAACGAAATAAATAAGATGCCCTATTCCGAATGTAGATCATCATCAGAAGAAGAAACACCTGTGGCATATCTCATATATAAAGAAAAAGTGTTATTTTCAATGCCTCTGGACAACTTATGGATACAAATAAAGAACAAAAGACTGGCAGACTCATTCAGATTACAATTTGAAAAACAATGGACACAGCTAAAAAAAATAAAATAATATGAGTCCTGTTTGGATTTGAACGTCTTTTGTGCTCTTTTGTTGTTCTAACCCTGCACATTAGCGGACAACAATCGATTTCTTCGTCGACAGTTCATAGAGTCGGATTTGGGCTGACTTAAAACCGATACATTTAAATATTCTAACGTAGTTATGTTTTTTAACAGGAGGTTGATTATCATGGTTTCGATAACCGTTAGTGTCCCAGAAGACACAAGAGAATTAATGAAGAAATTTCCAGAAATGAACTGGTCAGGATTTGTTAGAAAATCTATTGAGGAAAAAGCAAGAGTTTTGGCAGAACATGAAAATTCAAAGAAACAATGGAAAGATGAAGAAGAAACATCCAACTGGGCTGTGAAATTACAGCATGCATCCAGAGAAGGAAGATTAGACACATTAAAGAAAAAAGGACTGCTATGAACCTCATCATTGACACTAACATATTATTTTCTTACTTCTGGAAACAGTCATTCACAAGAAATTTATTAATGAGTCAGGATATAGAACTTTTCGCACCAGAATTCGCTTTGGAAGAAATCAATAAATATAAAAATGATATTATAAAAAGAAATAAATTAACAATTAAAGAATTTGAACAGATAAAATTAGACGTAGCAATTGCAGTAAAATTCATTCCCCTAGAAGAATACTCACAATTTCTTAAAAAAGCATTAAAAATGTGCCCAGATCCTAACGACATAGATTTCTTTGCACTATCAATAAAACTAAACCTGCCAATATGGAGCAACGATTCCAGATTAAAAAATCAAAAAGAAATTGAAATAATATCAACAAGAGAATTAATAACAAAACCTGAAATCATTAAAATATTAGATAAAACATAAAAATAGACCCACAAGGAGCACACACGCGGGTCAGGTTTGGGCGGGGCTGAAACCGTAAAATATATAAATACTATGGTATTAACGTATTCTATGGCAACCACAATATCCATATCTGAAGATATGAAATCTAAACTTAAGAATATCGGAAGGACTGGAGATTCATACGAAGATGTTATTAGAAGAATGTATGAAATAACACGGAAAAATATACTTCTTGCATATCTATACGATAATTCTGATTCAGTACCTATTGAAGAAGCCATAGCGCAGGCAAAAGCAAAATGGCAAAAGTAACTATTTCTCTGTCTTTAAGAGAAGAGATATATAAAAAATTCAGACAGAAAGCTCTAGATATTTTTATATACATGAGAACATTAGAATCTAATCCTACTAAAGGAAAAGAACTAGGAACTGTAGCAGGAATCTTAATCAAAGAATTAAGATATGAAAATTTTAGATTCTATTTCATTACCGATGGACATGTACTAAAATTCGGAACTGAAGATGAACTATCCGGATTGCTAATAAAATTTGTACGTATGTCAGAAAAAAAAGATCAACAAAAAACCATAAATAACATAAAGGATATTTTAAAGTCAATGGGATTCGGAGCATTCTAGACCATCCAAAACATTATGTACACTCTTAAGAATCGTAGCCCAGACACAATTTCAACTTCGGAGATTGTCCATTGATATTCAGACATGTGTTATCTTAATGGGCGGGGCTACTGCCTTAACTCGCGCTTTTGGGGTCACTTCGATAAATGCTTTAGCAATCTTAAGCATACGCGACAACTAGGACTATTAGCGTATCTTTTTTCGGAAACTTTAAATAGCCTCAATAATAGGGATTGTCGAGGGTATGATGGATAATCGTGAGTTAGACGCTGTTAGGAATCATATTATTGTTCTGGAGAGGGCTATACAGGCTAAGGATGTAACTGAGGCCGTCAGATTATATGATATGCTCAGGGTCTATGTTTCTAGTCCGGCTGTAGACTTACAGGTTAGGCAGTTTGCATATTCGGCAGGCATGCAGTTGCATAAGAGGATAACGGCGCTGCATGAAGAGTCACTAATACAGGTAGAATCGCGCATAAATGAACCTACAGAACATTCGCATGCGAAGGCATATGCCATAATGATCATACTTGTTGTGTTGGTGCTTGGTGCGGCGACGTATACGCAGATATTATCAGGAAAGAATGCCATCGGTGTGAATCCTGTCGGAAACAAGAATCCTGAGATCAATCAGCCTACGCAGATAGTGCATAACGATACGCAGATCATTTCGCAGGTTCCGAAGAACGATACGCCGCAAAAAAATTCTACAAAGGCTGGTACGACAGGCAGCAATAGGACCTTTGTGTTCATGGGCGGGGGTGGAGGTGCCGGGGGCGGTACTTCAACAACGACAGCGGATACTACAGCACCTACGATCAACATAATATATCCGGCAAACAATTCTATACAAAACACTACGGGAGACTACGTAATATTACAGGTCAATGGGACAGCAACAGATAATACGGGAGTATCATATATACAGGTCAGGGTAAACGGTGGGACATGGCAGACGTCTACGGGTACGAATAATTGGAATATCACATTGAATCTTTCGATAGGATCATATAATATATCAGTAAAAGTGTACGATACGAGCAGTAATCCATCAGACGTGCAGACGATAAACATTACAGTGGTATACGTCGATGTAATATCTCCTACTATAAATATTACGAGTCCTGTAAACAATTCCATCATCAATAGTACTATAGACATCAACGCGACAGCTTCAGATAATGTTGGTGTTGAAGAGGTGCGATTCTTTCTTGATGGTGCAATCATCGGTATAGATAATAGTACGCCGTATAGTATCAATTGGAGTTCTGTATCGACGATCGATGGCCAGCATAATATCAGTGCATCGGCTATAGATACTAGTGGAAACAATGCCACAAGTGCTATATATATCATCGTAAACAATACTGGGACGCCAGATAATACACCACCGATTGTAGGATTGCCGACGGTATATTCAGGAAATTATTCTGGAGGATACTTCAAGGGGACGATAAGCCTAAGATCTACCATAAGCGACTTCGGCTCAGGCCTCGCATCAAGTACATGCAAAGTAAACATAAACGGCACAGGCTGGACAGATACTGGAGTCACGCAGGATGCAAATTATTGCTATTACAACACGTTTACACCTGCAGCAAGTTTCAACATATCATTCAGGGTCAACGATACGGCAAACAATACTGGAACAAGCATTACGTCGAGTTATAGTTACGATACGACCATCCCTACGACAGGCATATCAGGTACCGCCCCAGCAGGAGGAGGATTGTACACGTACAATTCCTGGACATCGCAATCCACAGTAGGAAACGTGCTTAGTTGCAACGATGGTCCTGGAGTCGGTTGTAAGATAAACGGTACGATATATTGCATCGATAGCAGCAATTCCTGCAACCCAAATACTACGTATGTCTCCAGAGTGGATATATCTGCAGAAGGGACGAGCTATTTTAGGTTCAGATCGAACGATACACTCGACAACCAAGAATCAATCAATAACGTGACAATAAAGATAGACACGATAAATCCTGCAATAAGCTACAATAGTAATACTGACAATGGAGGAGTAGTATCAAGAAACAACATAATAATAAATATAACATCCTCAGACACAAATTATGCGAACACGACAATCAGAGTGTATAATAGTACAGGAACACTAGTCTATAATACAACAAACACCACAACGACAATATACCTGAACTACACTACATCAACAGACGGAATATATTATTTCAATGCAACAGCATACGACCTTGCTGGACGCAGCAACAATACAGGAACAAGAAACATCACGACAGACACGACAAATCCAAGCATAACATATAACAGCAATTCAGATAACGGTTCCATCGTTTCAAGAAGTTATGTAATAATCAACATCACATCAACTGATACAAACTATGCAAACACAACAATAAGGATATATAATTCAACAAACAGCCTGATATACAATACAACAAATACTACGACGACAATATACATAAACTACACATTACCAAGCGACGGGATATATTATTATAATGCGACAGCATACGATAATGCAGGAAACAGCAACAACACAAACACCAGAAATATCACGATAGACACGATCGCGCCAACAATAGCGCTCAACAGCAATTCTGACAATGGAGCGATAGTCTCAAGAAATTATGTTATAATCAATATCACATCAACTGATACAAACTATGCCAATACAACAATAAGGATATACAACAGCACGACAATAATCAACACTACAACAACGATATCCACAAACATATTCGTAAACTACACAGTATCAGCAGACGGACTATACTACTACAATGCAACAGCATACGATATAGTAGGACACACAAACACTACAAACACGAGAAACATCACGATAGACACGATAAATCCTACGATAAACATCTCATATTCTCCATCAAGTCCCAATAGTACACAAAATATCACATTCACGGCGACAGCAGGCGATACAAACGGTATATCATCGATAAAAATATTTGTAAATAATTCGAACGTGAAAAATTGTACAACATCACCATGCAATTATACTGCAAGACAATACGCGAACGGGACAATAATAACATACTTCGCCAATGCCACAGACAATGCAAACAACACAAATCAGACAGCAACAGCAAACATCACGATAACAGACCCTATACAAGCGGATACTACGCCTCCAACGATAAGCATCACCACTCCTGCAAATAATTCTGTCGTTAATGGCACCATTGATGTCAATGCCACAGCATCCGATAATATAGGCGTTGTAAATGTATTGTTCAGTGTCGACGGAATAACAATAGCCAACGATACAATAAATCCATACACCACAACATGGGATTCGACAAGTGCAAGCAATGGTTTACATAATATTTCTGCAACAGCGTACGATACAAGCGGAAACAATGCAACAAGCAAAATAAATATCACGATAAATAATACCATAACAAGTAACGCTACTGTGGGTGCAAACAATATATCATCATCTCTGGTCCTTGACATGCCATTCAATCCGAACGGTACGGTCGTAAAGGATTATTCGGCGTATAGCAACAATGGGACCAATAATGGTGCTGTATGGAAGAGTTCCTCAACCGAGGATGCTGGAGTAGTTTTGTCTATGTCTTTTGATAACGACAATTCAACAACAATAATTGATGATTCTGGAATAGGCAATAGTGGCGTAAAATCTTCAGGAGTCACATTGAATACTTCTGATTGCATTGCTGGAAGTTGTTATACATTCGACGGAAGCGGAGATATTGATGCAGGAAATAAGTCAAGCCTTGATGCATTTTCGGAAATAACCTTATCTGCATGGATAAAGCCTTACAGTGCTAGCACTATGTCTGTAATCAGTAAAGGAAGCTGGTATGACTCGTATACTCTAGGGATAAGAGGAAGTGACGGATATCTTTACTTTCCATTGAATGGGCCTGGAGGAGCAGGCGATTACGGTGCTGGCACCCCTAATCTATTTGATGGGAGTTGGCATAATATTGTGGCTACATATAACGGGACTGATGCCACAATATATATCGACGGGTTACAAGCATTAAGCCATACATCAAACGGGAGTATAGCAAAGAGTTCTGGTAGTTTGACTATTGGAAGTGGATTCAAGGGAAATATGGATGATATAAAGATATATAACAAGTCACTTACGCAAAAAGATGTGCAGGATAGATATGATAAGGTCAGGATGTATTATTCTCCAAACTATAAATTCAATGGTGCAAGCAATTACATAAATGTAAAGAATTCGTCAAGCCTTAACATTGGCGGTTCACCTATTGCAGTTTCTGCATGGGTATACTGGAAATCATCCACAGAATCGTATAATTCTATTGTGGAAAAGGATGTTTCTGGAACGGGTGCAGGATATGCATTAAGCCTACGGTCGGATCAGAAGATAGCATGGAAGTTATGCAACGCCGCGTCATGCATAAGCGTTGATGGCTTAGGCGGAACTGTAGGATTCAATAACTGGCATCACATCGTTGGCGTATATGATGGCGAGAATATAACGACGTATATAGATGGTACTCTAGATTATACTACTAGCGCAAGCTTATCGTGGGGTGGGAATAGTGCAGAAAATCTCACTATAGGCGGCCATTCCGCTTTTGGTTCTGGAAGATATTTCAACGGGCTTATAACCAATGTGCAGGTATATAATCGCTCTTTGACAGCATTCCAGACATATCAGGTTTACAGCAATTATCTAGCTGCAGGCCACTCACCAAACTCAACATACTATAACAGGACATTTTACATCTCATCAAGTACAGGGAATGATTCTAATGATGGACTCACATCATCAACAGCTTGGAAGAGTATTGAAAAGATATATTTGCAGTCATTCAACTCAAAGATATACGCTGGAGATAGTTTCCTATTAAGAAGAGGAGATTCATGGGAAGGACAGATAAAATCTTACAGGTATATAAAAGGACTAAGCGATGAACCTGTAACTATCGGAGCTTATGGTACAGGCGCAAAACCGATAATCTATGGTGATGGAAGAAACCTGACATGGACATCAGTGCCAGGATATCCTGGAGTATACAGTGCATACGTAGGAAGAGGCAGCAGCATATGGGGTGTCTATGAAGGCAACGATACTGTATATACTCAGATATCAGCAGATGGCCTAGCAGTGTCGAACGATCCATCAAGTCTGACACCAGGATCCTGGGAACAAGTATATGTTAATACAGGCACCATGCTTATACAGACTGTAGATGGAGGCACACCAAAAAATATCAGGACATTCAGGGATGCCGCAGTAAGTCTGGAATACGCTAACAATACAGTGGTAGAGGACCTGGACATCAGAGAAGCATACGAGGGCGTGGTGTTTGCAGCATCGAACGCTGCATTGGTGCAAAGGGTCCAGACATCAGACACCCAGGATATAGCTATACTATTCGCAGATGCATGTACGAACTCTATAATGCAATATAATCAGTTGAATAATTCTGGAAATACTGCATTATACCTGACATACTACGGATCAAATAACACTATAAGAAATAATACTATCGAAGGAGTGTATAAAAATATAAGCGGCATATACGATAATAGATCCGATCAGGATAACTGCGGAATCGGCCTTCATACCGGAAATGGAGACATCATAGAATATAACAAGATATACGATACACTCAGCGGAGGTATTGATTTCTACTACGAAGATAATTCAGACATAAGATACAATTATATGACAAATAGTGGGGGAGGGATATATCCTCACGGTACAAACCTGACGATATATGGCAATATAATCATTGGTAGTGGTGGAAACGCCTTCAATACTGGAGCCCTTCCGATAAATATATTCCACAATACGTTCGTCAATGGAGGGATTACCAGTAGTGGAGGTTCTATAGTATTGAGAGATAATCTATATTATGATACGGGGCCATATCCGTCTTACGATATAAGCGAAACTGGTTTTGCGCCAGATTCTGATTACAATTGTTACGCGTATAATTCATCATACATTTCGTATAATATAATTTATAATGGAGTAAGTTATAATTTACCAACGCTTAAGGGAGTAGGTTCAAACACGCATTCAGTGTTTGCTGATGGAAAACTTAATCCAGATTATACTTTAAGCGCTGATTCTGGATGCAGAGACATGGGCGTTGATGTATCAAGCATGATTAATTTCCCGTACAAAGATTACAACGGGACAAATATCCCACAGGGCTCTGCGCCTGATGCAGGGGTATATGAATACTTTGGGAACGGTACATCGGACGTGACAGCACCAAACGTGACTATCTCTTCTCCTTCTAATAATTCTGTCGTGAACGGCACTATTGATGTTAATGCTACTGCGTCTGATAATGTAGGCGTCTCTGGAGTACAATTCATGGTCGATGGTTCGAATATCGGAAGTGAAGATACGTCAAGCCCATACTCTATTTCATGGGATTCTTCAAGCGTAAGCAATGGCGCTCATAACCTATCTGCCACTGCACGTGATGCTGCAGGAAATAATAAGACAGCAACAATAAATATAACAGTCAATAACGTAGCGGTTTTTTATCAGGATCTCTATCCTGCATACAATTCAAGCATATATGGCAGTGGCGTCAATACTAGAGATTTGACAAATTATAGAGTAGATGCCGAAAAGATTGATTATAGATTCCGAGCCTTACACACTGGTTCTATCTCTAGTATTCGCGTGTATGCTATGGGTGCAGAAGCAGGATATGGTAATGGAACTGGTGGAATATGGAAGGTCACTCTTCGAACTGATGATGGCTCTTCGAATCATTGGCCTACTCAAACGAATCTTACGTCTATGACTCACTCGCTTATAAATTATTCTTTGGCGGATCCTGATGAGATGTTCCCTCTCCTAACGTTTGGTTCTCCTGCCAATGTTACTTCTGGAACATTGTATCATATAGTTTTTGAGAATATTGATCCAGCTCCTATGGCTAATTATACATCTTTGAATACTCTTACATTGTGGCCTCAAACTGCTCTTAATCCTGAGCAACCTTTTGCTACAAATCTTGATTGGAACACATTTTATTCAACTTCTCCGTATACTACTTGGAATATTGCTCCTGGTAATTTTACTCAGACTCCTATAATGGAGTATTATTATACTGATAATTATTCTACTGGTATGAGTTATATGGAGGTTTGGTCTGATAATCCTAAGAATATATCTGGTGGTTCTGGAGTTGGCGAGACGTTCACTGTCTCTGGAAGTGATAGGAATGTTACTGGGGTTAAGGTTTGGATGAGAAAGATATCTGGGACTGGATCGTTGAATATAACGCTTGAGAGGACTAATGGTACGCTTATTGAGCAGGGTAGTGTGGCGGCTGGTTCTATCTCTACTACTTATGGATGGGTCAGTTTGACATTCCTTTCAGCTCATGATTTGGGTGTAGGGCAGGGTTATAACTTGAAGCTTTCAGCCCCTTCTAATACGGTTTATGATTCTTATCCAATGGCTAAAGGTAGTGGGTATAAATTTACTTCTAATGCACATTTTCCAGATGGGTATGCTCAATTTAATGATGGAACTGGTTGGGTTGGGTGGGATATGTGGGGTGTTACTAATAAGACTAATTCTGATCTTGAGTTCTACTTTACAACAGTCCCTGTATCTTCTGATACTACTCCCCCTACTGTATCGATTACTGCTCCTGCTAATAATTCTGTCGTTAATGGAACTATTGATGTCAATGCTACTGCGTCTGATAATGTAGGCGTAGTTGGAGTACAATTCCTTCTTGATGGTTCGAATATTGGTTCTGAGGATACTTTGAGTCCTTATTCTATTTCATGGGATTCTTCAAGCGTGAGCAATGGGACACATAATATTTCAGCGACTGCAAGAGATGCAGCAGGAAATACTAAGACTGCAATAATAAATATAACCGTCAATAATTCTGTTGTTGGATTGCGACAATTTTATGTATCAACATCTGGTAATGATTCTAATGATGGACTTTCATCAACTACACCATGGAAGACTATCTCTAAGGTCAATAGTTATTCGTTCTCTCCTGGAGATAGGGTATTGTTCAATCGTGGAGATGTGTGGCGTGAGCAATTGACAGTATCCTCTTCTGGAACGGCCATTCAGCCTATAATCTTTGATGCTTATGGTACAGGGTCCAATCCTATAATTTCTGGCGCAGATAATGTGACTGGTTGGACATTATACAATGGCAGTATTTACGTTGCTAATGTTGGTGTAATGACCTTACCTTCACAATTGTACGTTGATGGCGTATTCTATGATATTGCGCATTATCCTCATAGTGGTTATCTCAATGCTACGTCCAATTCGGCTAATACTACGTCTATTATCGATTCGAATCTTGCCCTTACAGCGAATCAGATTGTTGGATCTACTGTTCAGGCTAGGGCTGTACCTTGGCGTATAACTCCTTCAATCGCTACAGCATACATTTCGGGCAGTCATACTATCCTTTTGAGTGATGTAGTTTATAGTAGTAATCTTAATATGCGTACTAGTTATGGTTTCTATCTTCAGAATATGCTTTGGATGCTTGATTCTCCAGGTGCATGGGTGTATAATTCGTCGTCTGGTAAATTATATCTATGGACTGCAAATGGTGATAATCCTAGCGGTCATACTGTTGAGGTATCGAATCGTTCTTATGCCATCGTCGATTCTGGAAAGAATCATGTCATTATCCGAAATCTTACTATAACTTATGCTAATCAGAATGGTATCTCCGTATCTAACGTCAATAATCTCTCTTTGAAGAATCTTAATATAACTGGTGGAGATATGGGTGTATACTTTAATGGTGTGGCTAATTCTTCTGCACAAAACAATATTGTACAGAATGCTTTGTCTTATGGTATACGTGTAGAAGGTGATGCTGCCAGCAATATAAATATTGATATATCTAATAATCTTGTGAATAATACTGGAAATGTCGGGACTAGTCCTAAGAATTCGTATGCTGGCATTGACGTATTCTCTGGAACATCGATCAATATCAATAATAATACTGTAATCAATAATGGGTATCTTGGTATAGAATTTTTTGGTGATCAGAACATCATCCAGAATAATGTTATAGACAGGTCATGTCTGATCCTTGATGATTGTGGTGGCATTTATAATAATGGTATCTATGATAATTCTACACCTACTAGTTGGACTAATATCATTCGTGGAAATACAGTGAGCAATTCTATAGGAAATTTTGACGGTACTGACTATACATCGACACAGGCCAACGGTATATATCTTGATAGTTCAAGCTACGGCAATTACGGATTCAGCCTGTTCAACAACACTATATCTAATGTGGATATTGGTATTTATGTCAGCAATGGGCATAATGATACTGTGCAGAATAATTCTGTATATGGAGCTAGGATGTATGCACTCCATATCTCAGAGAATAGTCTATGGGCAGGGCTTGTCTATGGTAACGTTGTTACTGGAAATACTTTTGAGATGGTCTCGAGTTCTGGATCATGGCTTGGGACTGGGACTGTGGATTATTACAGCGAATTCGGGCCTGTATCTGGCTTTGGCACGTTCAATAATAATCTATACTGCCATCCAAACATCTTATATGCTGTAGCGACTAGGAATATAACCACTACGAGAAGTTTCAATCTCACTGCATGGCAGGCATTTTCTGGCCAGGATTCAGGCTCTACTGACCTGAATTCATACTGTCCTCGTAATGTTACTTCTGATAATAGCACTCCGACAGTTTCAATAACTTATCCTATTAATAATTCTATTGTTGATGGTATTATTGATATTAATGCTACTGCATCTGATAATTTAGGTGTTTCAGGTGTACAATTCCTTCTTGATGGTTCGAATATTGGTTCTGAGGATACTTCGAGTCCTTATTCTATATCATGGGATTCTTCAAGCGCAAGCAATGGAGCCCATAACCTATCTGCAACTGCTCGTGATGCTGCAGGAAACAATAAGACAACAACAATACACGTGACAGTAAATAATGCCATGGTCCAGGATCCTTATCCAGCATATACACCTTCGATATATGGTAGTGCTATCAATGCCCTAGACTTGACAAATGAGCGGGTGACTGACAGGAAAGTATCATTCAATTTCCGCGCCTTACACACTGGTTCTATCTCTAGCATCCGCGTGTATGCTATGGGCGTACAAGCAGGATATGGTGCTGGAAATGGTGGTGTATGGAAGGTCACTCTTAGAAATGATGATAACACTTCAAATCATTGGCCTGTCCAGTCAAATTTGACGTCTATGACTCACTCGCTTCATAGCTATGCATTATACGATCCAAACGAAGAATTCCCGCTTCTAACTTTTGATTCTCCAGCAAGCATCACCGCAGGAACACTGTATCATATAGTGTTCGAGAATATCGAGCCAGATCCAATAAATAATTTTGTATCCCTTAATACTATAACTATGTGGCCTCATGATCATCTTGTTCCATTCCAGCCGTTTGCTGCAGATTCTGATTGGGGGATACTTGCATCCGAATCGCCTTATACTACTTGGAGTGATTCAGGAGGTTTCCCTGGGCATACGCCTATAATGGAATATTATTATACAGATAATTACTCTACAGGCATGGGATATATGGAATTTGAGTCAGGGAGTCCTAATAATATATCAGGCATTTCTGGAACGGGAGAGACATTTACCGTCACGGGAAAGGATAGGAATGTTACGGGAGTTAAAATATGGTTGCGGAAGATATCTGGTTCTGGAGATTTAACTATAAGGCTTGAACAGACAGATGGTACATTAATTGAGCAGGGAAGTGTATCGGCTGGTTCAATATCTACAGATTATAGTTGGATCAATCTATCTTTCCAATCAGTCCATAATTTGACTGTAGGGCAGGGTTATAATTTCAAGCTTTCAGCACCTTCTGGGACAATTTATGATACGTATATGGTCGAAGATGGTAGTTGTTGTGATGCGTATTGGGGATTCACCCCTAATGTTGGATTCTCAGATGGTTATGCAATCATAAATAATGGAAGTGGATGGACAGGATATGATGACAATAGGACGTATGCTGATCTTCAATTCTATTTCACTACAGGCGCAGTCTCATCGAATGTAACTCTTCCTAATGGTACAGGCTGTGCAAATCTTAATGTTACAGGTGTAACATATAATGTGACTACAAACCTTTCGATAAACAATACTAACTGTTTCAACATCACAGCCGCAAGCATCACACTAAACTGCCAAGGATATACTATAACGGGAAACAATGTAACAGGGACATACGGTATATTATCCAATTCAACAAGTACTAACGTCAAGAATTGCAACATAAACAATTTCTCTACGGGAATATACTTCAATGGAGCAAGTAACGGAACAATTCAGAACAGCAACGCAAACACTTCATCAGGCAGGGGTATATACCTCACTGCAAGTTCCTACAACAACGTAACTAATTCAACAGGATCATCCAACCCGAACAATGGCATATTCCTAGATGCAAATTCCAACTTCAACACCTTAACTAATGTAGTAGGGATAAGCAACTCAAACGTTGGAATAAATATCCAAACTAGTTCAGGCAATATGATAGTCAACACTACAGGAATCTCCATCGGCAGTGAAGGTATACTATTGGTCTCGAACTCCAACAACAACAATATAATCAACGCTACAGCAACATCAACGTACATTGGCCTCGAGATAATGTCAAGTTCAAACAATACAGTAACCAACACTAGGATAAATGCCAATTCCCCTCCTTTCGGTGCACTTTGTTTTTACAGCAATGCACAGAACAACACAGTAGCGAATAGCACGATAAATGGTCAAGCAACAACAAACAATGCAGTAGGATTCAACAAAGGCAATAATACAGGCAACATACTGATAAATAATACTATCCTTAACGCAACGACATTATTATTCCTCGATGCAAACGCTTCGAAGAACATATTCTACTGGAATAATTTTACAGCAACTAATGGCGTGTATGTCAATGATACAAATGGGACGAACTATTATAATGCTACAATAAACGGGCAAAACGAAGGAAACGTATGGTATAACGTCATGAATGGAAGCGTCATCGCGAACGGTTCAAGCGCATCGACAGGTTACCCGAACCTGTACGTTGGAACACAGGGATCAGGATATCCATACAATACATCAACATCACAAGGGAAATTCATATGCGGAAATTCCATAATCAATTATACCAACTGCGCAGATTACAGGCCACTAATACCAGCATCGATTGGAGGACCTGCCCTGAATTGTTCAAACCTCAACATTAAAGGAACGTACAATCTAACAAACAATGTATCAATAAATGGAGGGACATGCTTCACAGTCACAGCAGAAAATGTGACTCTAAACTGTAATGGATTCTCTATAATAGGAGATAATACATTAGGAACTTACGGGATATACACAAATAAATACAATACTACAATACAGAATTGCGTGATATCAGGATTTGACGTACCTATACTCGTAAACAATACAAACAATTGCCTCATACAAAATGTCAATGCGCAGACGAGCGTAGATAACACGAACGACAATTCGTGGCCGCACCATTCCTCAGCAATAGTCCTATCATCATCATCCAACTCACGCATCGAGAACAGTACAGGAAACTCTACGCACGATTACGGGATAATAATGTACAACGACTTTTACAGCATTATGAACAATTCCCGTGGATATTCCATGGGAGAATCAGGCATCTTCGACTATGCATCAAGCTACAACAACCTAACGAACAATTACGCATGGGGAAACACCCTTGGACTCTATATACGATCTTCAGATCATGACATACTGACCAATGTCACTGCAGTGAGTAGTGGATACGGCATCCAGATAGACGACAGTACAAACACTATACAAATCATAAATTCGACATTCCAGGCATACGATGCAGGCGTTTACCTGACCGATACACCTGACAATATACAATTCACAGGATTATCAGGCAGTTCAGTCGTTACAGGCATCCTTATCAATGGAGGAACAAACATACTTATAGACTGCCAGGGAGGCAACATTACAGGAAGCAATCAATTGAACTCTACAGGAATACACACTACACAATCCAATACTACTGTAAAGAATTGTAACCTCAACGGATTCAACTCAGGAATATATTTTGATGGAGCGATGAATGGGACTATACAAAACAACAATATAAACGTTACAAGCAGCAATGTAGTGGATCCATGGTACGCTTCAGGAATATTCCTTGATACTGCTGATTACAATACGTTAAACAACAATACTGCATACTCGACAAATGGATTTGGAATCTACATATTGGAGAGTTCATACAATACATTAACAAATTCTACAGGCATCAGCACAAACTCTTTCGGTATACGAGCATATGCAGGCACGAACAATACTATAATCAACTCTACAGGAATATCAGGCACAAGTCAAGGCATGTCATTCCTATCAATATCAAACTATAGGATAATCAATTCAACAGCTACATCAACATCAGGCAACGGCATAGACATGAACACAGGCACAAACACCAATATACTCAAGTGCCAAATAATTGGTCAACATGACAACGGTGCATTACTTATAGAAAATTCAGCAAACAACACCATAGCAAACAATACGATAAACGGCCTAGCAGGAGGATACACTATAGGATTATCTAACGGCTACAATAATAATAATATATTCATAAACAATACCATAATTAATGCTACAACATTAATATATCTTGATGCAAACACTTCAAAGAACAAGTTCTACTGGAACAACTTCACAGGCACTGGAGCATGGGTAGAGAACTATAATGCTACAAACATGTTCAACACAACAAACAGTACAGGAACAGTACAAGGAAACCGTTACTTCAACATTACAGGATACAATATATCAGACAGCAATAGTGATGGATGGGGAGACTCAGGAACACAATACCCAGTAAACAGTACAAAAATACCAGGAAAATGGATCGGACTCGGAGCAGACTACGGCCCTAGAATAAGCTAAGATCACCTTTTTTTAGAATGTATCTTCTCTCTTTCGAATAATTTCATTATGAATGATACTGATCTCCTGTATTCATCCGAGTTCTTAAACGCCCACGCAATCATCAATATTATAGTTATTGATCCAAGATATAGCCATAGATTGAATGCTGTTATCCCACCTGTAAGGTTTTTCATGTATTCATTATATCCTAAGAATAATCCCACTATTATATCAAGGGCAATCGATAGTACGAATCCCAGAGCAACTTTTTCGAGTTCTTCAAGCTCTTTGAAGAATAATCTTGCGATAAGATAACCTGGCAGGAATAATGCTAACGGCAATCCTACGATTATCTGCAGTATTTGAAGTGTTTCTTGTATCATTTTAATTCATGGATTGGATTATGTCTATATAAATTTTGTCCAGTAATGTATCTCTTGACCATTATCTAGGCTTACTTGTACTTTTGCTATGTCGAATGTTTCGTTGAATGTTGATCGTTGTTTTATGATTTTCATGTCCTTGTCAGCTATCGTGATGTTTCCATTCTGCACGTACATTTTTTTCAATAGTGGATCGCAGTTTATGTTTAATTGTTTTTGGTATATTGTTGTTTGTCCTGTTGTCCTGTCTTCTATCTGTGCGCTTACGACGTTTATGTTTCGATTGTCGAATAGTACTACTCCTTGCGTGTATTTGTCGACTTTTTTTGTGAATATGTTCTTGTTGTTCATGTTTATCGATAGTGTACTGTTCTTTACGTCTACTATTAGTCTATTCACTGTCGCTGTGGTGATGTTGTAATTTACGCTAATCTCTGTACGGTTTGTTGTGTATCTTATGTTTGCTGTCTTGTTTGTATCGTTTATTGTTATGGCGTATATGTTCGAGTATAGGTCTACAAGCGCTATGCTCAATGTGTTGTTCATCGTCTTGTCATTGTATACTGTTGTTATCCTGTAATCTGTATAGTTTATCCTTGTCCTATTGAAATAATCCTCAAGCATAGACTTCTCATCTTCTGTTAATCCTGTTGTAACGTTTGATAGTGTCGGATTGTCTGGATGGCTGATGTTTGTTGCCGTATTTTCTTTGAAGTATTTTAGTGAGTCTACTGTTAATAGTCCTGCTGTCGTCTGTGTAGGTTTTGCAAGCGTATAATGTATCATCTCTGGCTCATTGTTTGCTTTGATGTACATATCATTTATTGTAATGTTCGTATACGTTACTTTCGGGATTATTGTAGTGTTCGTGTTGTTTATGCTCGTGACGTAATCTCCATTGTAGTATATGTCTATCGTCTTATTATTGATCTTTGCCGTGATGTCGTTTATAGTCCTTGAAAGGTTTTGTTGTATAGGATAATTTTTGACTATTTTTGAATCGTTTATCGTTATATTGCCTGCATCCTTATCATACCTTATAATCATGGAATTTCTTAAGGATAATGTTAGTATATTGTTGCTTAATGTACGAAATGTTGTTGTTATAGTGTAATTTGTCAGGTTGACCTGCGCGTCTGTATAGTATGATGTATTGTCATTTGTCATCTGTATATCGGTATATTTTGATTCTGCTATGCTTATAGTTACTGGCTCTTTGAATTGTCCTCTTTCTATAACGAAATTTGTGAATTCTGCATATGAATTGTTTGTTTCTAGGTGTATGTATCCTTTCGTATAATCTTTTGCTGTCTTTAGTATGAATGTCTGCTGTCCTAGTCTTATTGTCGTATTTGAACTGTTGACTTTTAGACTTACGGAATTTATCGTATCGTTCAACCTCATCGAAATGGTGCTGTTCTTCGTGATATAATATGCGTTCTTATCATCTATCAGGACAGTATATTTTGGAACTCCTTTCGTGTCTACTATGCTGAATGCAATCTTGTTTCCTGATTTTATCTCGTAATTGAAACTTATATTGTAATTGTCATCTTTTATTAAGAGTGCAGGATCATTCGTCTCTGTCGTACCCGATTCAAGATATAGTTGAGGCTTCTCGCATGAATAATCTAGATCGTATAATTCCGTCGAAATAGTATAATTATATGTCACGTTATTATTTTCAAGATTATGGAGTGTGAAGCTGGAATCATATGAACCCATGTGTACGTATTCTGGAAGAAGCGTGTGATTGTTGAAGTATAATTCAGTAAATGATTCTGGAGCCGGTCTTGTGAGAAATAATGTGACTATGACAACGACTATACCAATACATAAAGCCCATATCATAGCATTATACAATGCATCATCAGGATCCTTCTTAACCTGTGCGTGCTTTTTCCATTCCAATCCCAACTTATCCTTGACCATTATATACACGGAATAAATGTTCCTTTATAAAGTTTTATGTTATCATCACTCAATGGTTACATTTTGAGAAGTTCTATAGAATAATCGACATCACCAAAAATATAACAATCATCCCGAATGTCTCTTCTCTAGGTCATCAATGAAATTTTCTATCATTTTCTTATACCTCTATATTATAGATTTCTGCCCTGTCTTTTATCTCCTGATATTTCGGGTATCCTTTGACATCTGCGCCCTTAAGTATAGCGTCTATATTTGTGAGTATCGGATGTCTTATATTAAATTCTTTTTTGTATTTGGCGTAGAATAGTGCGATAAATATAATGTATCTCGTA